>NPIE01018972.1_pt1 | contig 20129 bp, 16 predicted proteins | sample 8637661 | NCBI WGS metagenome assembly NPIE01 (sample SAMN07420842, study PRJNA396082) | bioreactor metagenome | isolation source: sample BA12 brine-fed electro-methanogenic bioreactor BA | place: Japan: Kochi | collected 2016-12-09
CGTTTTCATTATGTCTCCTGAATTAGGTTGTTTACGGTTCTGCTGCTTGCTCGGTTCAGCTGCATGCAAGGTACAATTGATTCAATCCGGGTGTCAAGGGAGCCTTCCGTTTTCCCTGGAAGCGGGGTGACGGTTTCAATTTTATCAGGATGATCCGCTGCCATGTGGACCTGGTCAACCAACTGTGGTATCGTGGGTCCGGTCAAAATCAGTTGATGCCGCTGGCGGCAACAAGTCTGGAGGGAACAGGGCTGGAGGCAATAATTCTGGAAGCAACAGGGCTGCAGGCAACAGGGAGATCTGCCCGTGAATGATTTCAATGTGTTTATGGATGAACTTCCCCTGTGGTCGGCGCCGTTCGGCCTGGCCCTGCTGGACACCCTGCGGTTCAAAAAGCACGCCACCGTCCTGGATATAGGCTGTGGCGAGGGATTTCCCATCATCGAGATCGCCTCCCGCTTCGGGCAGACCTGCCGGTGTATCGGGCTGGACCCCCTGGGCCGGCCTTTGGCGCGGGTGGTTGACAAGAAGCAGGTGTACCGGCTGCCCGGCGTCCATGCCGTGCAGGCAGCGGCAGAGGCCCTGCCGTTTTCGGCAAACTCCGTGGACCTGGTGGTCTCCAACAACGGCACCAACAATGTGTCGGATATTTCCCAGACATTCAGGGAATGCCGCAGGGTCATGAAGCCGGAGGGGCAGCTGGTGATTGCCGTGAATACGGAGCAGACCATGGCCGAATTTTACCGGCTGTTCGAACAGGTGCTCCTGGAACAGGGCCTGGCTGAATCGGCCGCGAAAATCCAGGATCAGATTCTTGCAAAACGGCTGTCCCGAAATCAGCTGGAAACGGTGCTGCACACCTGCGGCTTTGAGGTCCGCCGGGCCATTGAAGACCGGTTTGCCATGAAGTTTGCCGACGGCCCCACCCTGTTTGATCACTACCTGATCCGGAATTTTTTTCTGGACGGCTGGAAACACCTGGTGCCCCCGGAGCGTCAGGCATCCGTGTTTGAGCGGATCGAAGATCGGCTGAACCGCATGGCGCACCGGACCGGCCATATCAGTCTGACCATTCCGTATCTGGTTCTGGATGCGGTTCCTGTCCCCTGAAACCGGACAGGCATTATCCCCTCATTCAAGGATAAAACATCATCCGCATACGGGGTCCTGTTCCACCACCACCAGGTGCATCTCCCGGGGGCCGTGGGCCCCGTGCACCATGGTCAGTTCAATGTCCGCCGTTTTGCTGGGCCCGGAAATAAAAACCATATGGTGGGTCAGCCCGTTTTTGTGCGCAATCCGGTCCTGTTCGAGCAGGGCGTACAGCTCGGTGAGGTTTGCCAGCATCTGGTCAAGCGTCAGCACGGCCACGTGGACGGCCGGAACCAGAGACACGGCCCGGCCCTGGTCCGGGCGGGTTCTCATGACAATGGTGGCCGTGTCGGCCAGGCAGAAGTCTGCGGCCGTCACCCCCACAAAAGACGCGATGGTATGGGCCCGGATGGCCTTTTTATGTTTGGAAAGATCGGCATCCGGATTCATGGCCGTGGTGTAAACCGGGATCTGCTGATCTGCCAAAGCCGACTCCAGGTCAAGGGCATCCACCAGGGGATGGGCCCACCGGATCACGGACTTGCTTTCTCCCCATTCCGGTGACCGGTCCCTGATCAGTTCGGCGATGTAGCCGGCGGCCCCGGGCAGGTTTTCCACGGACGCGACCTTCAGGTTCAGGGGAACGGCCTGCGCCTTCAGCCGTTCCAGCAGGAGGTGCCGGTCTTTATCCGTGCGGGCCCGGATGGTCTTAAGGATTTCTTTGGCTTCATCACCCAGATCCGAGGGAAACAGGCGGGCCCGTCGGTTTTCCGCTTCTGCCGGATCCAGGGCCAGGGCCTTGCGGACGGTTTGAATGAACCCGGTGCCGTGGTTCGTCATGATCCCATCCCCCCTTTGTCTCGCTGTTTCATCTGTTTCCACCGGGACCGGAACGGCTGCCGGCTGATTCGGCGCAGATCCCGGGACCGGGTCCACCCGGCCAGGGAGCCCGGCAGCCGGTGAAGCGATTCCCGGGACGACCCGGCCAGGCCCTGGAACCGGGAAGCCGCTGACAGGGCGGCGCGATAAGCGGCCGGGTGGGTGGTCAGCCAGGCAAACGCATCCATGGCGGCTTTCTCGGGCCTGCTGACCGGTACTGCATTCCATGCGGCATCCCCTTCCGCCAGCCGGAACCGAAGCTCCCGGAGCATCCGGGGCAGGTCGATATCGATGGGACAGGCCTCTTTACAGGCCCCGCATAATGTCTCGCCCCGGCACAGGTCCCCGGCCCGGTTGAGGCCGGCGAGCAGCGGGGTGACCACGGCACCCACCGGGCCGGAATACGGGGATCCATAGGCATGTCCCCCGATCTTACCGTACACGGGACACACATTCAGGCAGGCCGAACACCTGATGCAGCAGAGCATTTCCCGAAACGCCGGATCCGCCAGGATCCGGTTGCGGCCGTTGTCAATGACAATCAGGTGAAACGCCTCCGGGCCGTCCGGAAACCCGGCCGGGCCGGGGCCGCCCACGTAACTGACATATCCGCCGAGTTTCTGGGCCGCAGCCCCCGTGGACAGCAGCCGGAACAGGATGTCATGGTCCGCAAGCGTGGCCACGACCCGCTCCATGCCCATGAAGGCGACATGCACCTTCGGCAGCGTGGAGGACATCCGGATGTTGCCCTCATTGGAGACCGTGGTGATATGCCCGGTCTGGGCACAGGCCAGGTTGCACCCCGTGATCCCCATGTCCGCGGTGAGAAACGCTTCACGCAGGGCGGCCCGGGCCGCCTGGGTCAGTGCGGCCGGATCCTCCGTGTAAGCGATGCCCAGTTTGTCCGCAAACAGCCGTCCCACCTGCTGCCGGGTCTTGTGAATCGCAGGCGCGATGATATGGGAGGGTTTTTCCCCGGCCAGCTGGATGATATATTCCCCCAGGTCGGTTTCCGTCACGGTGATGCCCTCGGATTCCAGGGCCGGGTTCAGCCCCACTTCCTCGGTCACCATGGATTTGCCCTTGACCACCGTCCGGACCCCGTGCTGTTTGGCCACCTCCAGGCAGTAGGCAACGGCCTCGGCCCCGTCCCTTGCAAAAAACACCTGCCCCCCGTTTTCCGTTACCCGGTCCGCCAGTTCCTCCAGCAGCAGATCCAGGTTGTCGATGGCCCGGCGCCGGATGGCATGGGCCTGCCGGCGGATGCCCGGCCCTTCGGGTTGTTGCCCGTACATCTGCTGCGTGGCCGGTCCCAGCCGGGACTGGACACTGGACAGCGCCCCCTGCAGCCGGGAATCGGCCAGGGCCTCGCGGCTGCGCTCGATATATTTTTCCGTGGTATAGGGGGTCATGGGTGTGCCCTTTCATCTTGAGACACCAGGAGTTCCGCGATGTGCCGGACCTTGACCGGGTGTCCCATCCGGTTCAGGTATCCCTCGATGTTCAGAAGGCATCCCAGGTCGCAGCCCACCACCGTGTCTGCCCCGGTCTCCAGAATCCGGGCAGCCTTGTCCGCCACCAGAGCCGTGGAAATATCCGGATATTTGACGGCAAAGGTCCCGCCGAATCCGCAGCACCGGTCCGGCGGCGCCATCTCTTTGAACGTAAGTCCCTTTATCCGGGACAGCAGGGCCCGGGGCTGGCGCCCGATGCCCAGGGCGCGCAGCAGGTGGCACGAGTCATGATAGGTCACCGTGCCGTGATACACGGCCCCCACATCCGTCACCTTGAGGACATCCACCAGGAACTCGGTCAGTTCAAACACTCTGGCACCGACCGCTTCGGCCCGCGCCTGCCATTCCCTGTCTCCTTCAAACAGTTCCGGGTAGTGATGCCGGACCATGGCCGTGCAGGACCCGGACGGACACACAATGTACCCCGCCGACTCAAACACCCGGATGAAATGCCGGGCGGACCTGCGGGCCGCGGTCCGGTACCCGGCGTTGAACGCCGGCTGGCCGCAGCAGGTCTGGTCCTGGGGAAAACGGGTTCGGATCCCCAGCCGGTCGAACAGCCGGACCATGCCCACGGCCGCATCCGGTGCCATGGCATCCACCATGCACTGGACAAACAGGGTCACTTCAGAAATGTCGGGTTTCATGGGATCATCCGATAAAATAGCCGGGCAGCCAGGTCAGCAGGCCGGGAAACAGGATACACAGCAGTACCGCCAGGATCTGGAGTCCCACAAAGGGAATCACCCCCCGGTAAATGTCTGATGTCTTGACATGCGGGGGCGTGATTCCTTTCAGGTAGAAAATGGAATACGCAAACGGCGGTGTCAAAAACGAGATCTGGAGATTGAGCATCACCAGGACGGCAAACCAGATGGGATCGAATCCCATTTCCGCGGCAATGGGCGTGATCAGCGGCACCACGATAAAAATGATGCCCATCCAGTCAATGAACATCCCCAGCAGGATCAGGAGCAGCATGATGACGAACAGCGCTCCCCAACGGCCGAACGGCAGGCTGGAAAACAGGTCGATGATCACCTCATCCCCGCCCAGGGTGACAAATACCGTGGAAAAAAACGAGGCCCCCACGGCGATCATCATGATCATGCTGGTGATGCTCAGGGTTTCATAGCCCGCCCGTTTCAGGGTCTTGAAATCCAGCTGCCCATAGCCGGCCGCCAGCAGCATGCTGGCAATCACCCCGACGGCGGCGGCTTCCGTGACGGCGGCGATGCCCATGAAAATGCTGCCCAGCACCGCGGCAATCAGCAGCATGGAGGGCAGCACGGCACTCACGAACAGCCACAGTTTCTGCCGGGCCGGCACGGCCCGATCCTCCGGGGGCATGGGCGGTCCGTCCTGGGGCCGGAAATAACACCGGATGCCGATGTAGATCATGTACAGTACCGTGAGCAGAATCCCCGGGACCACGGACCCTAAAAACAGTTTTCCCACGGACAGCTGGGCAATGGGCCCGTAAATCACGATCATGACACTGGGGGGGATCAGAATGCCCAGGGTCCCGCCGGCACAGACACTGCCGCAGGCAAGGGATTTGTCATACCCGTTTTTCAGCATGGCCGGCAGCGCCATCAGCCCGATGGTCACTTCCGATGCCCCCACCACGCCGGTGGTGGCGGCAAAAATGGCGGAAATGGCAATGGTGCTGATCCCCAGGCCGCCCCTCATCCCCCCCCACAACAGGTACATGGCGTTGAACAGCCGGCGGGCCACACCGGATTTTTCCATGAACACCCCCATGAACAGGAACAAAGGCACAGCCAGGAGGGTATAATTGGTCATCAGACCGAACAGCCGGGTGATGAAAAACCCGAAGATCTCCGGCCCGACATTGACCAGTCCGAAAAACATGGCCACCCCGCCCAGCACAAACGCGGTGGGAAATCCCAGAAAAATTCCCAGGAACAGGGCAACGAACATCAGGAAGACGGATAACTCAGGACTCATGGACCGTTTCCTTTCCCAGCAGTGTCATCAGTTTCCTCACAAAATCCGCCACCCCCTGCAGCACCAGCAGGAACACCCCGATGGGCATCAATGTCTTGAAAGGATAGATCAGCGGCTGCCAGTAGCTCTGCATGGACCGTTCCTGCACGGACCAGGAAAACATCACATACGGGTACAGGTACACCAGCATGCCGATCCACAGCGGGAAAAAGAAGACCAGGTAACAGATCACATCGATGGCTGCCCGGGTCCGGGAAGAAAACCGGTAGTAAAAAATATCGATCCGAACATGCCGCCGGTGCCGCAGGGCATAGGCCTGCCCGAACAGAAAAAACGTGCCCCCCAGCATGTAGCTGATGTCAAAAGCCCATTTGGTAGGGCTGTTAAACGCATACCGGGCAATGATTTCATACCCCAGTACCAGGGTCAGGGCCACCACCAGGTAGATGATGACCGCTGCCGTGGCGTCGCTGATACCGTCAATGAATGCCGTGACTCGATTCCAGTTTGTCATCCCGTTCCCTCTGGGCCTGCCCGTTAATCCACGGCCGGGGTCATGAGCTGGCGGTAGTTGTCATACCCTTTCCGAAACGCTCTCTGGGAGGCCAGCACTTTGGCAAAAAACGGATCCTGGGCCGCTTTTTTGTCCAGCAGGGCCCGGGCTTTTTCTGCCAGGTCTTTTTGAATGGCCGGATCCAGGTATTCGATCTGCACCCCTTTTTCCTTGAAAAACGCCAGGGCCTCGATATCGTCATGAATGGCCAGGGTCACCATTTCCAGGGTGGTGGCCTGGGCTGCGAAACGGACGATCGCCTGGAGGTCTTCCGGCAGTTCGGCCCATGATTTTTTGTTCACGGTGATATCCAGGAAGGTACTGGGCTGATGAATGCCCGGTACCAGCAGGTATTTGGCGATTTCGTGAAACGCCAGGTCCTTGTCCATGGACGGGATGCTGAATTCACCGGCATCCAGGACTTTCCGCTGGAGGGCCTCATAGATCTCCCCGGCCGGCAGCATCATCACGGAGGCACCGGCTTCCGACAGGATCTCTCCCCAGAAACCCGAGGTGCGGAACTTGAGCCCCTTGAAATCGTCCAGGGAACGGATGGGTTTGTTGGACCAGGCCAGGTTCTCGGACGGGAGCATCCCGCAGGGGGCTGCAAATCCCAGGTCATAAGAACCGTAGAGTTCCTGGTACAGGGCCGCCCCGTCCCCCTGGTAAAACCAGGTCAGGTACGGCAGTACATCCATGCCATAGGGAATATACCCGAACAGCGGGGCGGCCGGCAGTTTTCCCATCTGGTAGGCCGGTGAACAGTGGGCCGCATCAATGGTGCCCATTCTCACCCCGTCGTTGACTTCGAGCGCGCCCATGAGCACCCCGGCGGCATAGCTTTTGATTACCAGTCGCCCCCCGCTCATCTGGCCCACATTTTCGGCAAACTGGTCCGCGGTTTTCTGCAGAATGGTTCCCTTGGGCCAGGAAGACGCCATTTTCCAGGTGATTGTTTCCGCGGCAAACGCCGACACACTCATACCGGCTGCCAGCAGCAGCCCCATCAGACAGATACCCCATTTGTACAGTGTCATGATCCCTCTCTTTTTTGTGTTGATATTGACCATTTTTCTCTGGTAAAACCACAGATACCAGCAGCAATCTGGTTTGTCAAGACAGTTTTCCTTGACCCAGGTATTTATTCAATTATAATCAATATTGGTTTGAATATTGATGCCCAGTTTGGTTTTACCAGGAACAAACGATGAAAAATGCCATTTATCAGCGCGTAAAGACAAAAACGGTTTCCGAAGAAATTGTGGAACAGATCAAAACCCTGATCAAGGAAAGCAAGATACAGCCCGGGGAACAACTGCCGCCGGAACGCAAATTCGCGGAAATGCTGGGTGTGGGACGTCCTACCCTCAGAGAGGCCCTCAATCACCTGGAAGCCAGGGGATTCCTGGAAATCCGGAAACGGCAGGGTGTCTTTGTCAAAAATATCAGCACCCCCCTGGTGTCTGACACCCTTCACCAGATTTTCCGGGAAGACCGGGGCATGCTTCCCTACCTGTACGAGGTCAGAAAAGATATCGAACTGGCCGGCGCCAGCCTGGCGGCCCAGCGCCGGACCGATGAGGACCTGACCGCCATCGAATTTGCCATCTCTAAAATGGAAACGGATGTGTCTGAAGACCGGGTATCCATCTCTTCGGACATCGGATTTCATCTGGCCGTGGCCCGTGCGGCCCATAACTTTTTACGCGTCCATATCCTCAAACACCTGTTCGACATGTCAGAAGAATTCCTGGACAGTGTCCTCAGGGAGCTGGCACTGGAAGAAACCAACCTGCCCAGGGTCATCCAGCAGCACCGCCGGGTATGGAATGCCATCAAAAACAGGGATTCCCAGGCAGCCCACGATGAAATGCAGGCCCATCTCACCTGGGTGCAGCACCAGTGGTCCATGATTCTGAATGCCTCCCAGACCCGCCCTGAGCAGATTTGAAAGCCCCCCGCACCAGACTCACCTGCCGGGACCCTGTTACCGTGTGAGCAGCAAAGTGCGGCCGCCCTTGCCCTTTGGGGGATCCAGCTGTTTGAACCCGGCTTCCAGCGCGGCAGCGCAGATGGTTTCAAACTGTGACCTGCTGACATGGAACGGGGGTTCCACCACCAGAAACCGGCCGCCGGGTTTGAGCAGTTCAAAGGCCTGCCTGAAAAACGCCTGGCGGTCCGGGACTTCGTGAACCATGTAAAAGGCCAGCATGAAATCGGCCTGAAATCCGGGGGGCAAATCAATGGCCTTTTGAGAGCACTGGTGGCAGGTGACAATGGGCGACAGCCCCAGTTCCCGGCATTTCCGGCTCACTTTTTCAAGCATTTCCGGCTGCAGGTCCACGGCCCATACCGTTCCGTCCGGTCCGGTCTGTTTTGCCATGGCTGCAGTGAAATAGCCGGGGCCGCACCCGAAATCAATGACCGTATCTTTGGGGCGGATATAGGGGCCGGTAATTTTGACAGGGTCCTGGAAGATCCGCCGGATGACATTGTCAAGGAAAAATGAATGGGTGTGACTGCAGACATCTCCATCAAAAGCTGAATTGAAAAACATGTTTCCTCCGCTATGTGTTTAGTTTATATACACTTGGGGCAAAAAAAATTATTCCGGAGACGCGATCCGACGCTGTAAAAAATCTTCCACCCGGGTCAGAAAATCCAGCAGAAACGCGGTCTGGTCTTTGTTCAGGCTTTCCAGGTATGTGACAAATCCGCCGTCCATGGTTTCATGCCAGTGTTTGTGGGCCCAGTAAGCCATGTTGCCCAGAGCCGTCAGGGATACCAGCAGTTTTGACCGGTTGTCCGGATCCTCCTGCTTTTGGGCCAGCCCTTTTTTTTCAAGGCGTTTGAGAGTCTGGGAAACCGCTCCCTTGGTCACGCCGATCAGCCGTGCGATATCGGTGACGCCAAGGTCCCTGTTGTCCCCGATGATTTCAATCAGATGGATCTCTGTGTGGGACAGATCCCGGCCGGTTCCAAACTGTTTGGGCATCTGATCCAGTTTCAGGGCCAGGGCCATCAACGACTGAAATTTTCCGTGTATTTTCTGGTATCCTTCGTTCATGGGTCTATTTGTATACCTACTAAACACTTCTGTCAATCTTTCTTTTTATCATCCTGTCTGTGATGATGGGAACGGCCCGGGTCATTTTTTTCCCGGGTCATCAATGAAATTGAATTTTTCAGGGGAATGGGTTACATAATACTATGCCGTCCTCAATCATTGATGAAACAGTTATTAAGCGCATCTAAGAATGGAACCGTAGTTATTGGAAACAAACACGGACAAGCGTGAATCCGCAAAGATTCATCCGTTGACACTGGTTTTTTGTGATGAATTCAAAGACCTTGAGCCAAAATATCAGGAATACCAGTATGCAAGCTCTCTGATCCTCCAGAGGATTGCTATTCTGGTCGCCGTATTTTTTTACGGATTTTTCGGAATCCTTGATGCTTACCTGGTTCCGGAGAACAAACCTGTTTTCTGGTTTATTCGCTATGCAGTCGTCTGTCCGTTTGCCCTGGCGGTTTTCTGGTTTACCTTTTCAAAAAAATATCAACAATTCAGAAATGCCGTTCTGTTTTTAATGTTTGTTGTCGCCGGTTTCGGTATTGATATAATGATCCTGTTCGCTGAACCGCCGGCGGCATACTCTTATTACGCCGGAATCATCCTGATTCTGGTATATCTATTCTGTGTGATCCGCATTCGATTCATATGGGCGTTTTTTGCATCCTGGCTGATCATCGGCTTTTATGAAATTATCGCCGTCGGCTTTGTTGACACGCCTGCTGCCGTATTGGTGAATAATCATTTTTTTATCATCGTCGCAAATCTTTTCTGCATCATGGCCGGGTATTCCATTGAACGGACAGCAAGGCTCAATTTTTTTCTCAATCACACCCTTGGTCGTGAAAAACAGACCGTCATCCGGACAAATGCGGAACTGAACCTTTGGGTTGAACGACAGAAGACCGCAGAACAGGCATTAAAGAAACAGAAAGCGGAAATTGAAACCATTGTGAGGGATCGGACTGCTGAGCTCAGAAACATGGAGCGGTCTCATAAACGATTCATCAACAATGCCCCGATCGGAATGTTCAGTATCAATGTAACGGGGGAATTTACCTTCATCAACAGGCGCCTGGAGGAGATCACCGGATACCGGGCCCAGGACTGGATCGGCAAGAAATTTCATCCGGTCATCTACCCGGACGATCTTCCCGAAGTGGTTCAACGATTTAACAGCCGGCTGCAGGGAAACGAAAAACAGGGATCCTATCAGATACGAATTGTCACTGCAACTCATGAGATTCTATGGGTTGAAATCCTTTCTGAATCCATTTATGAAGAACATCAGGGAGAAAAAATCCTGGCCGAGGTACAGACATTTGTTGAAGATGTGACAAGAACAAGACGGTCCCAGGAAATGAATTCAACACTGGTTGCGATTTCAAATGCAGTGAACACCACAAATGATTTAAATGATCTGTATCGTCAGATTCACGGGTTCCTTGGCAGGATTATTGACGTCACCAACTTCTTCATTGCCATTGTCAATCAGAAAGAGCGCACCCTGTATTCCCCGTATCATGTCGATTCGCTGGATGACGATTTTTCCGCCCTGACAGATGTTGGTCCTGAGGATTCCTTATCCGGATATGTTGTCTCCCATGGCATCCCGATGCTGTTGAAAAAAAAGCAGCTGCAGGAACTGGCCACCAAGAACAGTATTCTGGGGACGGTGCCGCTGATATGGATGGGGGTACCCCTGATCGTCAGGGGAGACATTATCGGTGTGGTTGCGGTTCAAAGCTATACGGATCCTGAAAGATACACGGAACGGGATCTGGAGGTATTGACCTCGATATCTGCCCAGATGGCGGTCGCCATTGACAGGAAGCGCACGGAAGAGGAACTGCGCAGAAGTGAGGAAAAATTCAGGACATCCTTTAAAACCAGCCCCCATGTGGTGACGATATCAGCCATTGAAGATGGGACGTATGTGGATGTCAATGATGCGTTCACAAAACAGACGGGATATCAGTATGATGACGTGATCGGGCGGTCCTCAATGGAACTCGGTCTCTGGCGTGATCTGAAAGACAGGCAAACCCTGCTGTCACGGCTGGCGGAAGAAGGGCTTGTGGAAAACCTGCAGGCTGATTTCAGAAACCGGGACGGACAGATATTCAACGGCCTGGTTTCCGCCAGTATGCTGGAGATCAACAAAAACCAGTATCTGCTGGCAGTGATTCAGGATATCACACCATTCAGGGCAATGGAACAGGAACGGCTCGAGCTTGAAATCCGCCTGCAGCAGGCCCAGAAAATGGAAGCCATCGGGACACTGGCGGGTGGCATCGCCCATGACTTTAACAATATTCTTGCCGGAATACTGGGGTATTCAGAACTGGCGCAAAGGGATATTGACAATCCTGAAAGAGCGAAAGCCCATCTTTCCCAGATAGTAAAAGGATCAAAACGGGCGGCAGGGCTTGTCAAACAGATATTGACTTTCAGCAGGAAAGAGGTTTATCAGAAACATCCGATCCAGATGGCGGGGGTGGTCAGGGAAGCACTGCAGTTCCTGAGATCCTCCATACCGTCATCCATAGAAATAAAAAAGAACCTCCATTCAACAGTCTGTGTGTCAGCGGATCAGATTAAACTCCATCAGCTGATCATCAACCTTTGTACCAATGCCTGTCATGCCATCGGGGACAATCCAGGCAGTATCTATATTTCTCTGACGGAAAAAATCATACAGGCAGCACAGAAAGTGCATGGTGAAATGATTCCCGCCGGCAAATACCTGTTGCTGGAAGTCGCCGATACCGGTTCCGGTATGGACAGTGCGATTATGGAAAAGGTCTTTGATCCCTATTTTACAACCAAACTGGCCGGTGAGGGAACCGGTCTTGGCCTGGCACTGGTCAAGGCCATTGTCAAGGAACATGACGGACATATTGCGTTGAACAGCGAACCCGGCCGGGGAACCCGCTTTTTAGTATATTTTCCCGTGCTTGAAAAAGAACCTGAAAAAAAACCGCTGCCTTGTGCCACGGGTGGAAGCGTGGACGGCAATGAGCGCATCATGGTTGTTGATGATGAAACGTCCATCAGAGAACTTGTCAGCCAGGTGCTGAGCAATGCCGGTTATGAGGTGTCGGTGTTTGAAAACGGGCATGAAGCGCTGGCGGAATTCGAGCGCGGCCCCAAACGGTATGACCTGGTGATTACCGATATGACGATGCCTAAAATGACCGGGGACAGACTGGCCCGGGCGGTCAAGGAAATCAATCCGGAAATCCCCGTGTTGCTGTGCACCGGATTCAGTGAAACCATGTCTGAGGAAAAAGCATGTTCCAAAGGAATCAATAAGATCCTGAACAAGCCGTTCCTGATGAACGATCTGCTGAAAACCGTCCGGGAGCTGCTGATTAACGTGAAGAAATAGTTCTTCCCCAGGGGCAGCTGTCAGATGACCTGTCTCCGAAGGGGGATATAAAAGGGGGTTCATGGCCTGGCTGATACCATCCATCATGGCGACTTTAGCAGGAACTGCGATCCTCGGATTCTGCTATTATTATCTTTTTTTACAGGACCCGAAAAATTATTTAAAAATCTGGACCATCAGCTGGGCGATTTATTTTTTCCGCTATGTCTTTATGCTGGCATTCCTGATCTGGATGAAAACCCCGGTTTTTCTGATCGGCAATCAGGTGTCAACCCTTATCAGCGGGATCCTTTTATTGTATGGAACATATCTTTTTATTGATAAAAAGTTCCCGCGGATTTTTCTTTATTTATCGGTTCTGGGAACTGGCTGGATTGTTTTTTCAGTGTTGAACGGCCTTACTTTTTTAGCAACCTCTTTGCCCACGTTCAGTTTTCTTGCCGCTATCTACATTTGGACAGGTCATGTTTTTTTAAAGCATTACAGGTATGCACAAAAAGAGGCAAAAATTGTGGGGTGGGCGTTTATTGTCTGGGGGATTCACAAGGCAAACTATCCTTTTTTGCGGCCGGTCATCTGGTTCGCTCCATGGGGATATTTGCTCGGCGCGATATTGGAATTCATCACCGCCCTGGGGTTGATACTCATCTATTTTAGAAAAACCAAAAATGAACTGCTGGATAACCAGAATCGGTTGCTGGAAGCCCAGAAGACAGCTAAAATCGGCGACTGGTCCTGGCAGTTGGAAAAAAATGAGCTGGTATGGTCTGATGAAACATACCGAATCTTCGGGCAATCGCCCGAAACCTTCCACGTCACTGTCGAATCCTTTGAAAAAGCGATTCACCCGGATGACTACCGGGCATTCCTGGCGGAAAGAGAGGCGGCCTTGAATGAAAACAGGGCCGTCAATATCGAACACCGGATTGTATTGCCGGACAATCGAATCCGATGGGTCCATGAGATATCCTCCGTCATCAAAAATGAAACAGGTGAAATTGTAAAAGTCACGGGCACGGTTCAGGATATCACTCAGCGGAAAAAATCCGAAGCGGAAAGGGAAGAACTCCAGTCCCAGCTTCTCCAGTCCCATAAGATGGAATCCGTGGGCCGCCTGGCCGGTGGCGTGGCCCATGACTTCAACAATATGCTGGGTGTCATCCTGGGACATGTGGAATTTGCCTTTGAAAAGACCGGTGGGAATCAGGATCTGTATGCGGACCTGGTAGAAATTAAAAAGGCAGCCCAGCGGTCGGCTGATCTGACAAAGCAGTTGCTGACCTTTGCCAGGAAACAGATCATTGAACCCAAAGTGCTTGATTTGAACCATACTGTTGAAAATGCGCTGAGCATGCTGCGCCGGCTCATTGGTGAGGATATTGATCTGTCATGGCGGCCGGCCGGACAATTGTGGCCGGTCAAAATAGATCCCTCCCAGGTAGACCAGATTCTGGCCAATCTGTGTGTGAATGCCCGGGATGCCATTTCCGGGGTGGGGAAACTCACCATTGAAACACAAATAAAGACCCTGGATTCGACATTCTGTGAAGACCATGCAGAATGTATCCCCGGGGATTATGTGATGCTGGCTGTCACTGACAATGGCTGCGGCATGGACAGGGAAACCCGGAACAATTTGTTTGAACCCTTTTTCACCACAAAGGATGTCGGAGAAGGCACCGGGCTAGGCCTAGCAATCATTTACGGTATTGTGAAACAGAATAACGGCTTTATCTCTGTTTACAGCGAACCGGCTCAGGGAACCACCTTTAAAATCTATCTGCCCCGGTTTCATGCCGCTGAGGAACCTCCTGAAAAAACGCAACCGGAGAAACCCGTGCCCATCGGTGATGAAACCATTCTGCTGGTGGAAGATGAACCCGCCATTCTCAGGATGACCCGGATGATGCTTGAAAGAAAAGGATATTCGGTCCTGGCAGCCGGCACGCCGACAGAGGCGGTAAACACTGCCAGAGCCCATGCCGGCAGCATTCATCTTCTCATGACAGACGTGGTAATGCCGGAAATGAATGGCGCAGACCTGGCAGAAAAGATTTCAGCGGTTTATCCGGAAATCAAAACATTGTTCATGTCCGGATATACCGCCAATGTCATCGCCCATCAGGGAGTACTGGATGATGGGGTAGCCTTTATTCAGAAACCCTTTTCAATAAATGAGCTGGCTGAAAAAATCCGGGAAGTGCTGGATGGACCTTCAGGCATCAATCCACCTTGATTCTGTGATGTTAAAAGGAAGGAGACTGAACGTTGGCATTCTCAATAATTTAAGCAGGAAAAATCCGAATTTTTAAAAAACAAAAGGAAACGCCAATGTCTGACGAACAGATTCATGGGGATTTTGAAAAAGACGCGTTGCTCACCATTTTGACAGAAACAGAAAATCTGACTAATGTGGGCGGGTGGGAATGGGATACGGTCAAAGACAAATGGCTTTTTTCGGATAACTGGCTGCGCATCCATGGCTGCGCAAAACGCCGTTTAAGCACGTCGGAACTTTTGCAGATCGCACATCCTGATGACAGGGCCGATGTTCAAAACGCTTTTGACTCGGCGATTGCTCACGGCACCAATTATGAGATTGAACACCGCATTGTCCGCCAGGACACAGGCGAAGTGCGCTGCGTCAGGGCCCATGGCAGATCCATACGGAACAGTGAAGGCCAGGTCGTTAAAATGTATGGGGCCGCCCAGGATATCACAGAATTCCGGCAGACAGAAAAGAAACTGCGGCAAAGTGAGAATCAGATCGAAAATCTGGTGAACAATCTGCCGGGGGTTGCCTATCAGTGTTTAATGGACAAGGAAGGGGTTTTCCGCTTTGAATACATGGGAGATAACTGTGTCAAGCTGTTTGGGATAAAAGCGGATGCAATTTTAAGCGATGCGGATCTGGTCTTTGATTTGATCCCCGAGCCTGATTGCGGAGAAGTTCAAAAAAAGATCAGAGAATCAGCTGACACATTGACCCCCTATGATATCGAACACCGGGTTATCAAAAAGAATGGAGAAACTGTCTGGGTTCATGCGGTGTCAACCCCATGGGAAAATGACAACGGTGATATCGTCTGGGATGGAATCGGCCTGGATATTACCAAAAGAAGACAGGCGGAAAAAGCGTTAGAGAAAAAAAACCGCTTCCTTAAACGGATCACCGAAAACATGTTCGACATGGTTTCCATGACCGATCTCGAGGGGAACTACACGTTTGCCGGCAAATCCCATGAAAGGATTCTGGGATATGCGACGTCGGAGCTGATCGGACAAAACGTCATGGACTATGTTCATCCGGATGATCTGCCAAGGATAACACAAGAATTTCAAACATTTTTGGAAACAGGCGGCACAAAAACGGTCCAATACAGGAATAGACACAGGTTGGGTCATTATTTGTGGTTTGAAACCATAGGAGAGCTGTTGCTGGATAACAACCTGAATCCATCAGAGATTATTTTCAGTTCAAGGGATATTACCGAACGGAAAGAGGCTGAGGAGAAGATCGCCTATCTGCAGAAAACGGAAAGCCTGGGCCGGATGGCCGGTGCTGTTGCCCATCATTTCAACAACCTGCTGTCCGTGGTGATGGGCAACCTGGAACTAGTTCTGGAGGATTTGCCAAACGATGCAAAAAATCGTGACAAAATTTTCCAGGCATTTAACGCTGCCCACAAAGCAGCGGATAAGAGCAATCAGATGCTGCGTTATCTGGGCCATGTAACAGGCCATCAAACAACCATTGATCTGACCGATATCTGCCGCCAGACCCTAGGTCTTCTTCAGACGACATTACCGAACGGCGTGACCCTGAAAGTTGATTTCAATGATTCCAAAACGATGGTCAATGCGGATGCCGGCCAGATCCAGCAGGTGTTAAACAGTTTTTTCACAAATGCCTGGGAGTCCATTTCCAACAATCAGGGCCGGATTGACCTGCGCATCCGTACGGTTTCCCATGAAGATATTTCCGGATCATCCCGGTTTCCTCTGGACTGGCAGTTCCGGGATATTCCCTATGCCTGCCTGGAAATATCAGATACGGGCTGCGGGATATCCGATGAAAATATGAGACAGATTTTTGATCCGTTCTACACAACAAAATTTACCGGCCGGGGCATGGGACTGTCCGTAAGCATCGGAATTGTGAAAAACCTCGGGGGCTGCATTACAGTCGACAGCAAACCGGGATGCGGCAGTGTTTTCCGGGTTTATCTGCCGGTGGCGATACAAAATCCATAACCCTGCTGTTGGGATAGACACAGGGACTGTCAATACCGTCTAAATGTTCAGGTAACCGCCGCTGCTCGGCAATCAAGGCTGCTTCTGGGGCCGGATTCATTTTCCCTGCCTCGTCCCCCGGCCGGATCGGCCCCGGTTCAAAGGGAAGGGAAAGCATGGCACGTTACTTTATGGGATGAACATTTTTTTGACGTCTTCGACCAGCACTTTTCCCATGGTGTTTCTGGGCAGTTCCTGCACAAAGGCAATTTTTTTGGGGCATTTCCAGTCATGCAGATGCGTTTTCAGATGGGCGTGAACATCTTCTGCCGAAAGGCTTGACCCGGCATTTTTGACCACGGCGGCCACCGCCATTTCTCCCCAGGTCTCATCCGGGATCCCCACTACGGCGGATTCCCGCACGCCCTCGAGCCGGTTGATCACCCCCTGTACCTCTTTGGGGGAGATGTTTTCTCCTCCGGAGATGATGATGTGCTTGCACCGGTCCGTCAGATAATAGTACCCGTCCGCATCCACATAGCCCAGATCCCCTGTCCGGAACCAGCCCGCCTCAAATGCGTTCCGGGTTTCTCCGGGTTTGTGCCAGTATCCCGGGGTGATCCCGGGCCCTTTCAGCCAGATTTCTCCGGTGTCGCCGGCCGGCACATCTGCCAGCGTGTCCGTGTCCACGATCCGCACCTGGAGTCCCGGCAGCGGCAGGCCGATGGAACCGGGCTTCCGGATCCCGTGAAGCGGGTTGGAAAAATTCATCCCGGTTTCAGACATGCCCTCTCTTTCCAGCGGTTCTTTTCCGAATATCCGGGCAATCCGCTCAAAATCCTTTGCCAGGAGCGGGGCTGATCCGGAGGTCAACAGCCGGATGTGATCAAACGGGGCCCGGGTATTTGCGGCGTGATCCATGAGTCTGCCGTACATGGCAGGAACCCCCATGAAAAGGGTGCACACATGCGGGCCGCTGTTCTGTTTCAGGATATCGAGCACGTCCGGCGCACAGAACCGGTCCGGCATCACCGTGCAGGCCCCGGCCATCAGCGCCGTATGAAGGGCAAAGCACAGCCCGTGGACATGAAACAGCGGCAGGGCGTGGCACAGGACGTCCGCATCTGAAATGCCCCAGATGTGGACGATATTCCGGGCGTCATGGACCAGGTTTCCCTGGGTAAGGACAGCCCCCTTGGGGTTTCCGGTCGTACCGGACGTATAGATGATGAGTCCCGGATCCCGGGCTTCCAGGGCGGCATGGATGGGGGCGGCGGAAGCGGAACGGAAGAACGTCTGGTCCTGGTAGGGTATCTCACAGGAAACCGGCAGGGTAGTCACGCCCGGGGCGATGTCCTGAATGACCGCTTCCTGCTCTCTGCCCGGGACCACCAGTTTTGGATCGGCATCTTTTATCAGGTATGCCATTTCCGAGGGTTTGAATCCGGGATTGAGCGGAACCCCCACAGCCCCCAGCTTCAGGAGCGCCAGGTGGACAGTGACAAATACCAGGGATTTGGGAAGGAACAGGACCACCCGGTCGCCCCTGCCGATTCCCAGATCTGCCAGCAGATTCCCCATCCGGTTTGAATCCAGATCCAGTTCCCTGAAAGTGACGGCGGTTTCCAGTCTGCCGTCCCGCAAAAAACAGATCGCATCCCTGGCCGCATTTTTAGAAAAAGTCGTTGAAAAGCAGTCATTGAAAAGGGACAAAGGGGTGCTTTTTGTTGACCCGGCCATAAACATTCCTCCAAAAATCCCGCCATGACGCCACCCCTGGTAAACGGGCAGCCTGTTTTACCTCTACCAGTGTTACACGGGTGAAGGCAAGAAAATAATTCAACAGGAAAGGGACTCAACCGATTGTCAGCGGTTCCCGGTCTTGAATTTTCAGGCCTTCTTCCCTAAAATGGCCGGAAGTTGAGGAAACCGGACGGATATCAACCTGTTAATTCTGAATAGGAGCGATTCATGAACCTGAAAGAAAAGTTCGGGAATACCAAGGTGATCACAACGGAACTGGGACCGGTGAAAGGGGTGTTCACCGATACGTCCATCGAGAACGCCCGGCGCTGTCTTCCCCTGGACGGGATCAACATCCATGACTGCCCCATGGGCAACCTGCGCATCAATGCCATTGCCATGGGAAGCCTGATCCAGCAGCACATGGGGGTGTCCCGGCCATTCCCCATTTCACCTGCCGGGACCGGAGCCTTCTGGGCACCCAGGCAGACCTGCTGGGCGCCCATGCCTTAGGGATCCGTCATGTCCTGGTAACCACCGGAGATCCCCCGAAACACGGCCCCTATCCTTCCAAGGCGGTTTACGATTACAATACCCTTGACCTGGTGCGGCTGATCAAAAAGCTGAACCAGGGCCTGGATTACAATGACAAAGAGTTCGGCGGCCACACGGATTTCACGGTTTCCTGCACCGCCATGCCCACCAGCCGGGACCTGGACCGGGAAATCCGGCGGATGGAGAAGAAAATTGCGGCAGGGGCGGATTTTTTCCAGACCCAGGTGGTCTATGATGTGGAAAAGACCCTGGCGTTCCTGGAAAAGGCCAGACCCCTGGATGTGCCAGTCGTCATCGGGATCATGCCCCTGAAAAGCGTGAAAATGGCCCGGTTCATGGACAAAAACGTGGACGGCATCGATGTGCCGGAAGAAGTGATCGCCCGGATGGAAGACGGGGCCTCCGGTATCGACATCGCCAAAGAGTTTATCGGGCAAATCATCGACTCCGCCGCCGGCATCCATATCATGGCCATGGGCAATGTGGACGGCACCAACGAACTGGTCTCTTATATCCGGTCCGCATCCCCTGGCAGTCCGAATTGACAACCGGTTCTGACGGTTTCCGATGCCCGCTTTGAATAGACCTGTTTCTAAAAAACGGAACTCATGGCGGTATCAGCGGATAACCGGAAGCATCCTTTTTGTTCAGCACCATGGGCGGCTGTCAGATGACCTGTGTCCGCAGGTGGTGAAAGATGTCTTCAAGGCTGCCCTGGCTGGATGCCAGGGCTTTTTGAACCTGTGTCTCAACAAACCGGAACTCCGGTTCCCGGGCCTGGTCATCCAGGGTCCGGTAATAGCCTAAGCGCCGGCCCATGATGAAGTTGATCTGCAATGCTTCGGGCAGGGAGAGAAACCGGTCCATGATCCCCAGCAGCCGCTGGCGGTCTGCGGGCAGCTGTCCCCGGATTTCCAGCAGCAGGTCCACGCTGTGGTGGTTGGCATAATGGCTGTCAATCCCGTCTATATGTTCAAAAAGCAGTCGCTGTTCCGCGATCATGGCCGCCTCGGATGGCCTTGTCCATTCGCCCTGCCTCATCTGCCGGTCCAGGTCCGTGCCCGGCTTGATTCCGATGGTCAGTACCCGGATATGATCCGGGTTGATCTCACTGAGCACCCGGGC
>NPIE01000296.1_pt2 | contig 20122 bp, 18 predicted proteins | sample 8637661 | NCBI WGS metagenome assembly NPIE01 (sample SAMN07420842, study PRJNA396082) | bioreactor metagenome | isolation source: sample BA12 brine-fed electro-methanogenic bioreactor BA | place: Japan: Kochi | collected 2016-12-09
GACCTTTCTGCTTCTTCATCCTCGGAGTCCATGATAAGCAAAGAATCATGAAGTTTGATAATTTTTTGATCCACGTTCTCCATAGGTACGTCGTATTCATCAAGAACGCCCAATTCACCTTTATCTGAATGCATAACCAAAGCTAATTCATCCATCGTACCGTCTTCAGGGACCTTCATGAATATCGGCACGTTCTCGTGGACGCCTTCGCCTATATAAGTGGCACCCAATGTTTCAACGAGTTTACCGTCTTCACTGTCGTGAACTATTAGCCAGGCAGGTTCAGGAGTGCTTAGTTCTGATAAAAATATTGATACCGAAGCCTCTTGATCGGCTGCCGCGAAATAAGGATACGAAACGTTTTCTTCTGTCTGGGCCATGCTGGTCGATGCGAACACCAATAGCAAAGCTAAGAATACACCAAATCTTGCAATCATATCGACTTAGCCTCCAGTTTAATGAAGTAATATCTATTCTATATCAATCCTGCGGTGTAACTATTCAGCTATCCCGAATCGCCCGCATGATACTGATTTTGGTTATGAATGCATGCCGACCAACAATTTGCGCTAGAATGAATAACGATATCTATTGCCAGAGCCACTTGGAATTAGCTTTACGTCACTGGCCTCGCGAGGTCTCTAAGAATGGGTCTCGCGATGCTGTTTGAGGTGGGCTGAATAGTAACCCTGCGGTTATGTTATCGGTCTTCAAACGCTGAACTGGTGGATTCTCTCCCATCTACTCGATCTCGTCGAGGATGTAATCTCCTTTGCGCATCCCCAGAAGAACCTCGAACTCCGGCGGCGTCAGAACCGGAACCGTGTACTTGGCCAGATCGTCGAGGGCGATCCTCGGACAAGCGGTGCAGACGGCGGCGTCCGCTCCCAGGTTGATCAGAACTTCGGGCTCCACCCTGTCCAGGTAAACCAGAACCATCTTTTTCCCGTGCTCTCTTCCGAGATCCGCCACCTTCCTCGCGAGATCCATCCTCTTTTGTCCCGGCTTCTTGGAGACGAGAACCGCGATCTTTTCGGCATCGATAGCTCTGGCTATGGCTCCATAACGTCGTTTTAACATCGGCACAGTGTCTATGACCGAAACGTTGCCGGTGACCGGATCGGCGGCCACGGTCCTCTTCCCCGTGGCGAGGGCCACGCCGAGGGGGTGGAACTGGCCGGTCCCCACGAAGAGGTACTCCTCGACGTCCATATTTCGGGCGGCCTCGTAGTTGCATCCCAGAACCTGTCCTGGACGCCTGGTCCTCTTTCCTCCAGGTCGGACCATGGCCTCAACTCCCCTCTTCTCCAGGACATCCACGATCTCATCCATCCGGTGGAGGTGCTGCACCGTGGTGACGACGCCCACTCGCCGGGCGGAAAGAAGGCCAGCCGCCTTCTCGACGGCCTCCTTGACGTCTGCCCTCATCCTGGCCTCGATGTAGATGACTTTGTCGTGGAGGCGGTCGCCCTCCAGCATCTCCGAGTGGCCGACGTGTATCACCAGGTCTGCCGTCCTACATAATTCGAGATCGACATCACAGGCCCCGTAACATGGGTCCCCGGAGACTATCACCTCTGCATTGGTCTTCTCCTCGATCTCCTTCGTCAGATCGTAGGCCGTCCTCTTCAGCCCCTCTGGGACCTGGACCCCGACGATTCTCGCGCCCGACTTTCTGATCAAATCCAAGGCGCGATCAAGGTCGATCTCGAAAAGTTCCAAGCTAGAACCACTTGTCAAGGGTGCTCTGCCCAACCTTAACCGCCTCCTCAAGCCTCTTGATCGCCTTCTCCACCCTCTCAGGGGAAAAGTCCCTCTCGTCGCAGAGAAATCTCAGGATCTTCTCAGCATCCGGCTTTTTCATCCTTATCTCGTAATCGTCAGTGACCGGGGGGTCGAGGAAGAGGTCCCTGATCTCGGCAGCGTTCTCTATCGTCTCGTCCCTTTCTTTCAAGACGCTCTCCAGGTCGCCGTGCTCTTTTATCAGCTTCAGGGCGGTCTTGGGTCCTACCCGCTTCAGCCCCTCGTTGTAGTCGGTGCCGCACATTATGGCGATCTCCACGAGCTGCCTTCTCTCAATCCCAAGTCGGGAGAGCTCCTCATCGAGGTGGATCACCTCCGGCATGACGTCGACGTATACGTTCTTTCCGGGTAGCTTCCTTTTGCCGGTGATGGCCATGTTCCTCACCACCTTGGGCGCGCCGAAGAGCAGGGCGTCATAGTCCTGGCTTCCCACGAGATCGACGTCGCTCCTGATCGCCATGAAGGCCGCCTGGGCCTCTCCCTCTGAAGGTGCCTGAACGACCGGGATTCCCATCGCTTCCAAAAGGCGTTTTGAGTCGACCACCATCTCGTCGCTGAGGCGGGATGCGGCCTGGGCGTACTTGAACCCGTCGAGCCCCTCCTCCTTCGCTCGTTCCCACATCTCCTCAGCCTTGGATCTCGTCTCAGCCCTCTGGTTCAGTGTCTCTCTCTTGAAACGAGGCGGTTCCCCGTCGAAGACGAAGACCACCTTCGCCTCGGCCTCCATCAGGTTCGTCATCCTATAGAGGATCCCCGAGAGGTGGGAGGTGGTCCTGCCCGACCCGTCCTTGAGGGGGGTTCCGTCCTGCTGCCTGATGATGCTCAGAAACTGATAGAGGGTGTTGAAGGCGTCCACCGCGATCCAACGCCCCGAAAGCTCCTTTATCTCTATATTCTCCCTTTCCAGGAGATCTCCCAAGTCGACTCCCATGAGAACTCCGCCTTTTACCCTTGAGTTTTGCCGCCCTTCTCAGCACGATCTGATCTTCTGTCTGATCTCTTGTGATCCCAAAGTTAAATATTAGTTGAACGAGGATTAGATAAATGCGAGTATGGTTGGTGATGACGATGATCGAGATAACTGATGCGGCCGCCGAGGTTCTGAAGGGCAATATGATAGAGGGGAAGGTGGTCAGAATGATCCTGGCAGCCACCGATGCCACCGGCGCAAACTACGTCCTCGCCTGGGGAGATCCTGCTGGTGATGATGTGGTTTTCGAGAGCAACGGCATCAAAGTCCACATGTCGCCTGAAGATGCTGAGATCATGGGAGACAGCCCGACGATCATAGATTACGTGGACACCGAAGAGCTGGGAAGGGGCTTTTTGATCCAGGGGCCCGAAGAGGGAGACGCTTGCGGATGCGGCCACGATCACGGCGACGAGCACGATCACGGCGGCTGTGGATGCGGCCATTAATCTCCCCTTATGCTCAAGGATCAGAGAATATAATCAGATACGAAAAGCCGCTCATTTTGGGCACGGGCGGCTCATTCTTCATCTTTCTCAGCAGGCAGCCTGTTTTTCTTGATGAATACGCCTTCCTCAAATCGCATATAAATACTCTAGCGTAACTGGGGAATAGCTGCAAATCCCAAAAATAAATGGCAGAGTGGGATTTTATTCCCACTCTGAACGGGCCTAAGAATTTCTCCCTCAGATCAGAGGGATGTAGTCCACGGACTCGGGGTTGGCGAGTGCGGAGGTGTCGCCGGTGGGGTTACCCAGAGCCTTGGCCTTGATGACACGGCGCATGATCTTGCCGGACCTGGTCTTGGGCACGTCCTGGACGGGGATGACTGCCGCGGGTATTGCCAGCGGGCCAAGAGAAGTCCTGACGTGGGTCCTCAGGGCCTTCATCAGGTCGTCGGTCGCCTCGACGCCTGTGTTCAGGATGACGAAGGCGACTATGGCCTCTCCCTTGATCTCGTCGGGCTTGCCGATGACGGCCGCCTCAGCGACGTCCTTGTGGGCTACCAGCGCGGACTCGACCTCGGCGTTGGCGATCCTGTGACCTGCGACGCTCAGTACGTCGTCGATACGGCCCTGGATAAACCAGTATCCGTCCTTGTCCCTGGTGGCCTTGTCGCCAGCCAGGTAGGTGCCGGGCTTGACGTTCCAGTACATGTCCCAGTACTCCTTCTTGTACCGGACTTCGTCCTTGTAGAAGGCTCTGAGCATCGATGGCCAGGGGGTGGGGTTGACGATGTTGCCGCCCTCTCCCAGCGGGACCTCGTTTCCTTCCTCGTCGAAGACGGTGGTGTTGAAGCCGGGCAAGGGGTATGCGACGGAGCCTGGCTTGCAGGGTGTCATGGGCAGCGGGGATATCACGTGACATCCGGACTCGGTCTGCCACCAGGTGTCCATGATCGGTGATACCTCGTTTCCGAAGAACTTGCGGTACCAGATGTACGCCTCGGGGTTGAGGGGCTCGCCGACGGATCCGAGCAGCCTGACGCTGGACCGATCGTACTTCTCGGGCCACTCGTTGCCCTGCTTCATCAGCATCCGCACGGCGGTCGGTGCGGTGTAGAAGACGGAGACCTTGTAGTCCTGGATTATCTTGTACCAGCGGCCGAAGTCTGGATAGTCGGGGGAGCCCTCGTACATGACGCTGGTGATGCCAAGACAGAGAGGTCCGTAGGCGACGTAGGAGTGACCGGTGATCCATCCAACGTCGGCGGTACACCAGTATACGTCATCCTCGTTCAGGTCGAAGACCCAGTTGCAGGTGTAAGCTGGGCCGACACAGTATCCGCCGTGGGCGTGCTCGATACCCTTGGGCTTGCCGGTGGTTCCGGAGGTGTACAGGATGAAGAGCCTGTCTTCGGCGTCCAGAACTTCGGTCTCGCAGTCGGCGGACTGGCTCTCGACAAGCTCGTGGAACCAGACGTCGCGACCCTCTGTCCATGGGACCTCAAGGCCGGTCCTCTTGAGGACGATCACGTTCTTTGCGGTGTTGTTGGTCGACAGTGCATCGTCGCACTGGGGCTTGAGGGGCAGGGGCTTTCCGCGCCTGTAGAAGCCGTCGGATGTGAAGACGACCTTCGCCTCACAGTCGTTGACCCTGTCGCCGAATCCCTTGGCGCTGAACCCGGAGAAGACCAGGCTGTGGATGGCGCCGATCTTGGCGCAGGCCAGCATCGCCATGACGGTCTCGGGGAGCATCGGCATGTAGATGGATACCCTGTCGCCCTTGACGACACCGAGGCTCTTAAGACCGTTTGCCAGCTTGTTGACGGTCTCGTAAATCTCCTGGTAGGTGTAGGCCTTCTCGGCCTGGTCGGTCGCCTCAGGGATGAAGTGGTATGCGACCTTCGCGCCCTTTCCTGCCTTGATGTGCCTCTCGATGGCGTTGTAGAACATGTTGATCTTGCCACCGACAAACCACTTGAAGTAGGGCTTCTCGGAGTCGTCCATCACCGTGGTGTAGGGCTCATACCAGTCGGCGTATGTCTTGGCCATCTCGTCCCAGAACTCGATGTAGTGCTCGCCGCACCAGGCACGCATCTCCTTCTCGGTCTTGAAGCCCTTCTTCTTCGCCCACTGCCAAGCGTTGCAGTTCTCGGCGAGGTCCTTTGGCGGCTCAAATATCCTGGTTTCTTCCATCAGAACCTTGGTTGTTCCGGTTTTTCCTTCAGCCACTTTTCTACCTCCTTTTAACCTTTAGCTTGAAGCGTTTCCGCTAAAGACCCTTCCTAACGACAAGATCGATCTGGAGACGGATATGGATTGAATGAAGCACATCTCCCAGCCGCCATGTAGCACCCGTTGGCGTCCCTCTCTTCGAGACCGACCGCAAGCGAACTCCTTTTTAACTGGGGCATTCTCGGAAACACTGATGCGATCTCCCTCTTCTCGTTTATAAATGTGTCGAAAAATGTGTTTTTATAAGGAATTATAACGATATATGATGTTCAATTGCTAAAGATATTGGTGGGTTTTAATTCAAAAAGTGGAGTTCACGTTTCTGACGATCTTTGGGACAAAAGATGGAGATGTCGTCCGCCTTATTGAGGACGATAGTCTTTATTTGTTCAATCGAATAGAGATGGTGATATCCCTTTTAGTCATTTATTGGTAAACAAGATGCTCCAGTACATCCCCTGACTGGAATTAAAATAGATCCCAAAACCGGACCTCTTACATGCAGCTTGGGCATTGTTCAATGACTTGCCATCAAAACTGAAAGGATAAAAGATCGACGTCACTGCAATAATGATGTCGGAAAATATGAGAATAATTTCGGAGACTGGACCAAATGTACGGTTATTGCTTGGGCTATTTGTTTTTCGTTGGTGCAAGCTGTACACGGTTTTCTGAGAACAGAACTATTGTATAAAAAATATAAAAAAGGTAGAAAGTGGCAGGCCGCCTTCAGATGAGCGGTATGCCGTCTACAGCCTCGGGGTTGGCGAGGGCAGAGGTGTCGCCGGTGGGGTTGCCGAGGGCCTTGGCCTTGATGACACGGCGCATGATCTTGCCGGACCTGGTCTTGGGCACGTCCTGGACGGGGATGACTGCCGCAGGTATTGCCAGCGGGCCGAGCGTGGTCCTGACGTGGGTCCTAAGCGCCTTCATCAAGTCGTCGGTCGCCTCGACGCCCTGGTTCAGGATGACGAAGGCTACTATGGCCTCGCCCTTGACCTCATCGGGCTTGCCGATGACGGCTGCCTCAGCGACGTCCTTGTGAGCTACCAGCGCAGACTCGACCTCGGCGTTGGCGATTCTGTGACCTGCAATGCTCAGAACGTCGTCGATACGGCCCTGGATGAACCAGTATCCGTCCTTGTCTCTGGTGGCTTTGTCGCCAGCAAGGTACGTGCCGGGCTTGGTGTTCCAGTACATCTCCCAGTATTCCTTCTTGTATCTGACCTCGTCTTTGTAGAAGGCTCTGAGCATCGATGGCCAGGGGGTGGGGTTGACGATGTTGCCGCCCTCACCCAATGGGACTTCGTTTCCGTCCTCGTCGTAGAGGGTGGTGTTGAATCCGGGCAGTGGGTATGCGACGGAGCCGGGCTTGCAGGGTGTCATTGGCAGCGGAGATATGATGAAACATCCCGTCTCGGTCTGCCACCAGGTGTCCATGATCGGTGACACTTCGTTTCCGAAGTACTTGCGGTACCAGACGTAGGCCTCGGGGTTCAGAGGTTCGCCGACGGATCCGAGCAACCTCACGCTGGAGAGGTCGTATTTCTCGGGCCATTCCGAGCCCTGCTTCATGAGCATCCGCACAGCGGTCGGTGCGGTGTAGAAGACTGTGACCTTGTGTTCCTGGATGATCTTGTACCAGCGGCCGAAGTCGGGATAGTCGGGCGAACCCTCGTACATGACGCTGGTTGCGCCAAGGCAGAGTGGCCCGTAGGCGACGTAAGAGTGGCCGGTGATCCATCCGACGTCTGCAGTGCACCACCAGATGTCGTTCTCCTTCAGATCGAATACCCAGTTGAGGGTCTGCGCCGGTGATACGCAGTATCCGCCGTGGGCGTGCTCGATACCCTTGGGCTTACCGGTGGTTCCGGAGGTGTAGAGGATGAAGAGCCTGTCTTCGGCATCCAGGACCTCGGTCTTGCAGTCGGCGGACTGGCTCTCTACCAGCTCGTGGAACCAGACGTCTCTGCCCTCTTTCCAGGGGGTGTCTATGCCCGTCCTCTTGAGAACTATCACGTTCTTGACGCTCGGAGCTTCCTGGATGGCTTCGTCGCACTGGGGCTTGAGGGGCAGGGGCTTTCCGCGCCTGTAGAAGCCGTCGGATGTGAAGACGACCTTCGCCTCACAGTCCTGGACCCTGTCGCCGAACCCCTTGGCGCTGAACCCGGAGAAGACCAGGCTGTGGATGGCGCCGATCTTGGCGCAGGCCAGCATCGCCATGACGGTCTCGGGGAGCATCGGCATGTAGATGGATACTCTGTCGCCCTTGACGACGCCGAGGCTCTTAAGGCCGTTTGCCAGCTTGTTGACGGTCTCGTAAATATCCTGGTAGGTGTAGGCCTTCTCGGCCTGGTCGGTCGCCTCGGGGATGAAGTGGTATGCGACCCTCGCGCCCTTTCCAGCCTCGATGTGCCTCTCGACGGCGTTGTAGAACATGTTGATCTTGCCACCGACAAACCACTTGAAGTACGGCATGGCGGAGTCGTCCATCACCGTGGTGTAGGGCTCATACCAGTCGGTGAATGTCTTGGCCATCTCGTCCCAGAACTCGATGTAGTGCTCGCTGCACCAGGCACGCATCTCCTTCTCGGTCTTGAAGCCCTTCTTCTTCGCCCACTGCCAAGCGTTGCAGTTCTCTGCCAGGTCCTTTGGCGGCTCAAAAATCCTCGTCTCTTCCATCAGAACCTTGGTTGTTCCAGTTTTTCCTTCAGCCAATTTAAAATCCTCCTTTTAACCCTCAAATTGAGATGTTTCGGCCTCTCCACACCGATATCAAGATCTATCCGATGATAGACCTAAATTTAGATCCGATCTTATGGGATAATTGAGCGCACTCGGCCCGCCTCTGTCGAGATATCCCCTCAGCACTGTGGAGTTGCTCGGAAACACCTGGGTACCCTGTACTTCCTTTGTTTATAAATCTATCGAGAACAAATATTATAATGATTTATCATGATGTATTTTGCTCAATTATTAAGGATTTCTAAAAAACTTAATTCTAAATGTAGATTTCTATATTTCGGCAACATGGGCCTCTTTGACGAGCATTCGAATCTGCTATTATTGAGGAATAAAACCTCACAAGGTGGGTTGAATTGTCATCGTATTGATATAAATAAGCGACTAACATATTATATGTTATCATAATATAAATAAGCTATATTTCGTCTTCGCTCTGTGGGATGGGGTCTCTAAATGTCAATCAAATCTTGTCTATCGGGGTTTGTATGAATCGCCATATTATTTCCATTGTTCGATTGAAATATAAATTATTTCTAGCAATTGTGCTCAACATGCTTATTTTGCTGCAAACTCCTGTGATGATAATTTTGCAAAATTTCATAGCATTTCCAATAAATCGATCATTAATTAGATGATAAGCAGAACCAAGGACGTCAGATCGATACTACGTAGATATAACGAGTTGACCTAATCCGAAACCACCGATGAAAATGGATGGATATTTTTGAGGTCTAACTGGGTGGTGGATTGGTGCGGGTGCCAAAATCTCAAAAATAAAAGGGGAGTTGCTCATCTAAACGATGAGCGGAATGCCGTCTACAGCTTCGGGGTTGGCGAGGGCGGAGGTGTCTCCGGTGGGGTTGCCGAGGGCTTTGGCCTTGACGACGCGGCGCATGATCTTGCCCGATCTCGTCTTCGGGAGGTCGTTGACGAAGTGGACCTCCGTCGGCGCAGCCACCGGACCGAGGGTCTTTCTCACGTGGGTGATGACGTCCTTGCTCAGCTCCGGGCTCGGATCGACGCCAACCTTCAGGATGACAAAGGCAACGATCGACTCGCCCTTGATCTCGTCGGGCTTTCCAACCACGGCGGCCTCAGCGGCTTTTGGATGGGCGACGATGGCTGACTCCACCTCGGCGTTGGCGATCCGATGACCTGCGACGCTCAGGACGTCGTCGATCCTGCCCTGGATCCAGAAGTAGCCGTCCTTGTCTCTGGTGGCCTTGTCTCCGGCCAGGTAGGTGCCGCGCTTGGGGGTGTCCCAGTACATCTCCCAGTACTCTTTCTGGTACCTCTCTTTGTCGCCGTAGAAGGCCCTGAGCATCGAAGGCCACGGCGTCTCGTTGACGATGTTGCCGCCCTCTCCCAGGGGCACCTCGTTTCCGAGTTCATCGTAGATGGTGGTGTTGAATCCCGGAAGCGGGAAGGTGCACGACCCGGGCTTCAGGGGAGTTATCGGCAGCGGTGAGCAGATGAAGGTTCCCGTCTCGGTCTGCCACCAGGTGTCCATGATCTGAAGCTTGCCTCCTCCGATATGCTCACGATACCACATCCAGGCCTCGGGGTTTATCGGCTCGCCGACGGACCCAAGAAGCCTCAGGCTCGATAGGTCGTACTTGGCGGGCCACTCCGGCCCCTGCTTCATGAACATCCTTATCGCCGTGGGGGCGGTGTAGAGGACCGAGACCTTGTGATCCTGGATCAGCTTCCACCATCTTCCGAAGTCCGGGAAGTCGGGAGACCCCTCGTACATGATTCCCGTCACGCCGAGGCATAGCGGTCCGTAGACGATGTAGGAGTGGCCCGTGATCCATCCGATATCTGCGGTGCACCACCAGACATCATCTTCTTTCAGGTCGAAGACCCAGTGGAGCGTCTGGGCCGGGCCGACGCAGTATCCGCCCTGGGCGTGCTCGATGCCCTTGGGCTTTCCAGTGGTCCCGGAGGTGTAGAGGATGAAGAGCCTGTGCTCGGGGTCGAGCTTCTCCGCCTCGCACTCCTCGGACTGGCCCTTTACCAGGTCGTGCCACCAGACATCTCGTCCTTCTTTCCAGTCTACGTCTATGCCAGTTCTCTTGTAGACGATCACGTGCTCGATGCTTGGCGCATCGGCGACGGCTTCATCGGCGTTCGCCTTGAGGGGCATCGGCTTTCCGCGCCGATAGAAGCCGTCTGTGGTGATGGCAACCTTCGCCTCGCAGTCCTTCACCCTGTCGCCGAAACCCTTGGCGCTGAATCCGGAGAAGACTATGCTGTGGATGGCTCCCAACTTGGCGCAGGCCAGCATGGCAATGGGCAGCTGTGGGATCATGGGCATGTAGAGGCTTACCCTGTCGCCCTTCGTCACGCCGAGGCTCTTGAGGCCGTTGGCGAACTTGTTCACCTCTTTTGACAGCTCGCCGTAGGTGATCTTCTGGGTGGCCTGATCGGTAGGCTCGGGAACCCAGATGTAGGCCACCTTGTCCTTCTTAGGCCCTTTGGCGTGTCGGTCCACGGCGTTGTGGGTCATGTTGACGAGGCCGCCGGAGAACCACTTGAAGTAGGGGACATCCGAGTCGTCCATCACCTTGGAATAGGGCTTGAACCAGTCGACGTACTCCTTTGCCATCTCGTCCCAGAACTCGATGTAGTTTTTGGAGCAAGTCTCCCGCAGCTCCTTCTCGGTCTTGATCCCCTTCTTCTTCATGTACTTCATTACGTTGGAGTTCTCGGCGAGCTCCTTTGGTGGCTCAAAAATTCGAGTCTCTTCCTGCAATACCTTCGTTTTTCCAGATTTCCCTTCTCCAGCCAATTTCAACCCTCCTTAATCAAACGCTGAATATTTTGCACACTTCACTTCCCAGATTCTCGGGCAGATCTGACTCGCATTCGTTAATATCCATCTAGAATCTGCTCAACGTTCTCTCTATTTTGGTATGAAGAACGCTCGCCTGGGCCATGTCGATCAATTATCTTCATGATTAATAAGGTTAGTGGCGTGTTAATCATTATGGACTCAAAAATGTCTAATACTGGGCGAATATGGATCCTGAAAATCAAAAACAGCTGAATTGGTGTGCCCAACAGGAGATCGCCTATTCGCGACTTACGACCTCTCCGTTCAGGTAGAAGGGGGTCGTCTCCACGATCCTGAATTGATGGATGCTTCCAAGAAGCAGAGGTTCCGAGACCACGACCTTCCTGTAGTTTTCCGACCTCGCCATCATCGTCCCCTCTCTTCCCCTCTCCGTCACCTGCGCGAAAATCGTCTTTCCGAGATACAGGCCGTTTCTCAGCCCCGCGATCTCCTGCCAGAGTCGAGTGATCTGTCTTGAGCGATCCTTCTTGAACCGGGAGGGCATATCTTTGAGGCTGCTTGCACCGGTTCCTGGCCTTGAGGAGTACATGGTGATGTTGACCTTGTCGGGATCTGCCTTTCGGATCAGGGCCTCTGTAGCCCCCGCATCCACCTCTGTCTCACCGGGAAAGCCCGAGATGACGTCGGTGTAGAGGGTGAGATCGGGGAAGGCCACCCTCAGTTCCGCCACCATATCCAGAAAATCGCTGGCCGAATAGCCTCTCTTCATGCCAGCGAGAACCCTGTCCGAACCTGACTGGACGGGAAGGTGGAGGAACTTGTAGACTTTGGGGTTCTGGTAAGATCGGATGAGATCATCCAGGATGGGGAAGAGCTGGTCCGGGTTCATCATCCCCACCCTCACCCTGAAGTCGCCTTCGATCCCCACGACGGCGTCGAGAAGCTCCGGAAGGCTCGATCCCAGGTCCGCCCCGTAGGCTGCGGCGTCCTGGGAGGCTAGCTGCACCTCCACCGCTCCCTCTTTCAGGCGGCCTCGTACCTCCTCGACCACCTCCTGGACGGCCTTGCTCCGGAGCGGTCCTCTGGCGCGTCTGACGATACAGTAGGTGCACCGACCCCTGCACCCCTCCGATATGTTGACTACGGTGCAGAGGTTTTTGGCGGTCTGTCGACGGCAAGGTCTCGATCCCTCTGGAAGGAAAGCCTCGCCCATCTTCATGCCCGCCGGTCGATCGAGGATGCCCATCACCTTGCGGCAGCTTATTTTACTGATCGCCTCGGGTATGGCCGAGGGAAGGCAGCCTGCGATCACCAGCCTTTTGCCCTGAAGCTGAAACAGCCTCCTTTTCATCCTTCTCTCGGTCTTGTCGGTGACGACGCAGGTGTTGACGATCACGAGGTCTGCCTCCTCCAAAGATGAGGGAAGGTGACCCATCTCGATGAGAGCAGCGCTGAACGCCTCTGAGTTTCCCTGGTTTGCAGCGCAGCCGTAGGTCTCCAGATAAAATTTCATTCCTATTCCGTCTCGGTCCCTTCTCGGAGCGATTGCTTCTCTTCCTGGGCCTCTTCGTCGCCCGACCAATCGACGGATTCTTCGGCAGGCCGTAAGGATGCGCTCGACGACTCCGTCTCCTCTTTTTGGACCTGATAGACTCCCACCACTATCCCCATCAGGGCGGGGGCGAGGAAGAAGCCGCCTATCCCCGCCACCAAGACCCCGCCGACGAAGGAGAGGATCACGAGCAGTGGATGGATCGTCGACTTCGTGGAGACTATGTATGGCCTGATGACCAGGTCTGAGGGGAGGTATATCAGGGCGGTGGATACGGCGAAGAAGAATAGGGCGTCAAAGAGGCCCATCTCGAAGTATCGATAGACGGTTATGGGAACTATCACCAGCCAGGACGAGAGGACCGGTATCATGCCCGATATGAAAACGATGCTGGCGAGGGCGAAGGGTCTTGGTATGCCGAAGGCGTAAAAGACCATCGCTGAGATGAGTCCGCTGACGATGGCGGTGTAGATGGCGCCGATGAATATGCCGGAGAGGATGCTGTCGATCCGAGCGCTGTACTTCTTGTAGATCGAAATGTTCTCAGAAGGGAGAATCTTCATGACTCCCCTAGCCAGCCTTCCGCCGTCCATGAGGAGGAAGTAGCAGACGTATATCGAGGCTATTAGGTTGAGGGCCGTGAGAACCAGGGACATGCCGTAGGAGAAGACCGGAAGGCTCGATAGAACCCTTGCCAGTATCTCTATCATAGACTTGAGGCTTCCGGTCAGGTCTTCGTAGATCACAGGAGGTATTTCGTAGATCGCGGGGAGTATATCGTAGTTTTCGAGGGGGCCCTCGAAGCTTCTGATGAACGTTCCCGCCCTCCGGATTATCTCCCCCTGGTTCTCCACAACCCAGTTGAGCTGGGAGACGACCTCTACCCCGCCGAGGCCGAGGATGAGGGCGATGGGGAGGATTATGGCGGTGGTTGCGACTATTGAGCCGAGGCGTCTGCGTCGTCCGAACTTCTCTCTTATCGGCCTGCCCACGTAGGCGAAGACGACCCCCAGGATGATCCCGTCCATGAGGGGGAAGAGAAAGTAGGAGATGAGGATCAGAATGAATAGTAAGGGCAGGATGATCCAGGCGTTCTCGACGAGCTGGTATCGTAGATCTTTCTCCAAATAATCTGCCCCAGGCCTGGCTGGACCATCAATCGATAAATAACTTTGCGAGGGGCGGGTCGAGATATCTCCTACCCCATCAGATCCGGATGCGCACTGCCTTCAGCCCCGGACTGGTTTTGGCAGCTCCACGGTCATCAGGACCTCGTCTGCCCCCACCACGATCTGCTGTTGCGTTACGCCCCGGAGGCTGGCCGCCAGGACCGCGCCGCCGGCGCCGACGCCCTCTTTGGCGCTCCCGCGGGCGTAGCAGCTGAGGGCCGGTATCTTGGACCTCTCAAGCCCCGGGTCTGACATGTACCACTTCCGCCCCAGCTCCTCCACCGTCTCGACGAAGCTCGCGTTTTTGTCCTCCACGATGTACTTGGTGGTGGCGATGGAGACGTCGCCCCCCGCCAGCCCCAGAGCGTCGGCGGCGCAGAGGACGGCGGCCATCTGGGTTCCTCCGGCCAGGACCACCTTCGTCTCCGAGAGCCCCTTCAATAGCCCCAACGCGCAGGGCATCATGGGGTCGCCAAGCTCCCGAAGGGCCCTCAGGGGGTCGGACTTCATGGACCCGAAGGAGGCGCCGCACCGGTCCATGGCAAGATCGACGATCTCCTGTTTCATCGCCATGGGGTGATTCAGGAGGCTGCTGGAGACCCTGCCGGGGTAGCCGAGGGCTTGCATCACGGCCATGGCGGTCGTCGTGCCACCTGCTATCGATTCGCCTATGAATATGCAGTCAGAGAAGGCGGCGAGCTTCTTTCCCAGCATTGCAGCCCGGTCCATGATGTCGGCGGCGTCGGGGACCGCCGGCGCAACCCTGATGTCGCTTCCTGCCGAACCGTTCATGTCGACGTAAGGCACCGCCGGCTTTCTTCGCAGGCCGCTGGTCACAAAGAGGGAGGGGATCCCCGAGAGGCTGAGGGCGGCCTTGGTCATCACCGCCGGGGTCGTCGCCCCCTCGGGCGATGCCGGGATCTCGGGTATGGTCACGATCTTGTGAAGCTCCACCAGCTCCGCGTCGGCGCTGGGGGTGTAGTCGGTGAGGTCCGGCGATGCCCCCGCTGCGCTCAGGCCGGGGATCTTCCCGGTGTCGGTGTTGGAGAGGACGCAGAGGAAGAGGGGTCGCTCTGGCCGGTAATCAAAATGAGGATGGATCCAGTCTTGCATGATCAATATGGTGTCCTGAGAGGTATAAAAACTCAACGCCATAGGAGTTAAGACAAGTAAATTTTACTTGATCGGCGGAAAAGCGTGGTTGCCGATCGACGATACGCCATAAGAAGAAGCATCCTATGTGATGTAGAGGTAAGTGGTTCGAGCCTCAAAATACGCCTATCCGATGGGTGGGGCCAAACGATAGTGATTTCAATAGATAGCGTTTTTCACGTCGTGAAGATCAAAAGTACCTGTCAGTTTGACTATACTAGAATATCTATAATCTCTTGAGCATCATCAATGGCTTCGAGTGCCATCTGATCTGGAGCTTTTGGATCATAAGTTATATAATGATAATCACAGTCTTTTCTCCATTTGTGTAACTCGTTGAGATTCAATGCGATTTGCACCATCTTAGGATTTCTCTTTCCCTCTTCCTTAAAACAATTTCTAAGACGTGCATGATCTCTCCCGTCTTCAAATTGTATAAACCTAAAATTATGTATGGCATATTTAGTACTGTGGCCATAAGCCCCGTAATAGGCTCTATTAACAGCAGATCGATATGCAGCTTCGTCTGGAAGGTGTTTTCCACCAACATCACTTAAATGACGGGCTATATCAACAAAATCTTTCCATTCAAATATCATTTATATTACCTGGAGGACAAAAATCTGTTGTTAGAAGAAGCCATCCACTTAAATATGCAAGTTCGCTTCCATATTCTTCTCGGATTTGTTTAATTCGTTTCATCACACTTTCGTCATAATAGTCTTGCCGGACGTATAGTATGAGATACTCGTCGTCTTCTGGATCTCGGTTTAATTCTATAGATAGTTGAGCTCGGGTCCTAAACTTCAAGCGAGCCATTTCGGAAATATGGGATAGCAGATATATCATATCAGAATGGTAGGTTAGGTAATCCCTTATTCTGTCTGGTTGCGGGATCTCGATATTTAATGATCTGAGATAATTTAAAGTTCTTTCAATGCATGGCGTTATTCCGCTACCGTCTTCATCATATGCATCACGTTCATGGGTGGTTGTACTATAGCTTCTTTGCGTGTAATTAGAGCCCGGCAGGTCCCTAGTGGGAGACACTACGAATTCTTGATTTATCATCCAAGTAAGCATCTACTTCACCTAATTAAATACTTCTCTAAGAGGGTCTTTGATACAGCTTTCGAAAACAATCTCGATGTTTAGATGCGCTTCATCCACCCATTTTAATGCTTGATCTAACGCAACCGCTCCGGGTTTAGCAAGGAAGTAGTCCATGTCTAGAATGAATGTGGTGCCGCCAGAAGTTTTAAGTTGGGTTCTGCAGTTATCCCGCCCGTCTGCGTACGATTGTACACATCCAACAATGAAATCTATCATGGGGTTTTGTGATAATTTCTGGCCTAATTGAGGCCTGAATTCGAAGTATTCTTCTAGGTCGACGTCACGGGTGCCTGTTGCTGGGATCTCTATTTTATTAATATACCGCAGACCAATTCTTTGTAATCCTTTAAGTTCAACCTTGCTGGCTAGAATATCGAGGGCATATTTGATATCTGCTTCAAACCCGTCCCATTTGTTATAAGGCTTTAACCGATTTATCGCCAAGAGGTAGGGGGCTATCTGTATCTGAGTATTTTTATCTTCGGTGAGGAAGACCGTGCGCTTGTTTTGTTGCACTCTTACTTCTCCCTGTGTCGGACTTTGAGGTGAGACCTCAACATTCTGAATAATACGTTGTTCTTTTTTTGGAAATCTTTCTTGAACAGCCGTATAAATTAAACCTGGAACTGTGGCATCCCACTCTGTATCAGGTGTGAATCGAAACTCACAAACAGCTTCGATAATTGGTGGATTTGTATAGTTCGTTCTAGTAACCTCCTTCTTCAATTCTTGGCTGTTGAATCTGTTGTATTGTGCTCTCCTATCTAACTCTTTTGCTTATTCTATCTCTCCGATCTTCTCCCTCAGCTCGAAGGTATACCGTGCGCTGCCTTTCCGCTTCGACGTGTACTCACTTTGAACCCCGCCTCCTTCGTGATCCGCACCAAGGGCCCGGCCCCCATCCTTCGCCTCGGCCACATCCACCGCCGTGGGTTCGACCCTTCGGTCGCGAAATTCTTCGATCACCAGTATGAACTCTCGCAAGGTTGGGGGTACCATACGGTGTGCTCTCTCTTAAAGCAAGTTAGGTGGGCACGCTGCGGGTTCCTTCCTCTTTAGCCAATGTCGGCCCGATCACTCGATCAAATTCACCTCCACCACCTCGCCCTTCTCCCTTCCCTCCACCTCCTCGGGCACCAGGACGTACCCCTCGGTCCGAGCCACGGAGCTGAGGATCCCCGCCCCGGTGGTCATGATCGGCGTTGCGACGCCGCCCTTGAGGCTCACCCTCGCGAAGGTGAGGTATCCGGGCCGCGAGACGATCTTTCCGTCGAGCTTCGCCGGGACGACTCTCTGAAGGTCGGTCCGGTGGGCCATCATGGTGATCTGGGGCCGGGCGAAGATGTAGAGGGCGGCTAGGGCGGCGCCGTCCGCTCGGTGGGCGCGCGGGTTTCGCGCCGCCTGGGTGGGAAGGTGGCGGACGGGATCGAGGCGCGCGACCGGGCGGCGCGAAACCCTCGACCTGCCCCCCATCCGGGCGATTTCAGAGCGTCAAGATGCAGATATATCCCGCTCAGAGAAGATGGCGAATTCAAAACCGCCCGTACATCTTGTGCGCCCTCTCAATGGTGGTGATGGCAAGTACCCTCACCACTTTCTCATCATCAAAGATCCGATAGAAGACGGTATACGACCGTGCAACATGGAGTCGATAGAGCCTTTTGAAGCCGGATAAATGGAGCGCTTACTTGTCGCCGCTGCCGCTTCCGGGAAAGGGATCGTTTGCCAGGGCAAGACACCGCTCTGCCACAAGCCGCCTGCTCTTCTCAGGCAGCGATTTAAGAAACTCCAGGGCCTTCTCCTCGATCAGCAGCTGGTAGGTCAAAGCCGCAGCTCCACAAAGGTACCTTCCTCCTCAATTCTATCCATATCGAGGAAGAGCCGCCGCTTCTTCTCGTGCTCGATCATCTCTGCGAGAAGGTTTGCGAACGTCTCTCCTGGACTTTTGAGGTCTGATAAGCCCTCCCAAACCTCGCGGGTCACTGGTATCCTTTTATCAGCCACTTCGCCCATGTAAGTATTGTAAGGGTTGTAAGGGTTGTAAGGGTTGTAAGGGCTTATAGGTTGTGGATCGAGGCGCGGGGGCCGGGCGGCGGGGGCAGTCCAGGCCAGAAAAATCAGGACGTTTTCAGCCCTTGTTTTCACCAGCCAAAGCCAAAATCCTATTCCGAACGGTTTCTGAGATCCACATCCCAGAATCCCCCAAACGATCTACAAGTGGTTCGATGCTTTCTGGTAGGCCTTCAGATTTCGCCTCCAGTAAGAATCTGAGCGTTCCCCAGACGTTCAAACCGGCTGCTTTGGCAATCCGCCTTGCTAAAGCGTCATCCAGCAAGACGACTCTATCTGGATTCTCCAGAGCCAGGGATATGGCTGCGACCTCTCCAGGGCCCAGCTCCAGCGTGAGCCATTCAGAAGGCGGGGATTTTGGGTCGACGATCTGAATCCAGGAGTAATCGCGCGGATTGGGAACGTCGTAGCCTCCGCGCTGACCATTTGCCAGCTCTGCTACTACCGCCTTTGGGACCCATACCTCGCTGAAGAGCTTTGGGAACCAGTCCAACGCGCCGATGCGGTACAGGTAGAGCAGAGGGGAGGTGTTGCTGATGACCTCAGGCATTTGCGTTCTCCAGGTCGCGGAGCTCGGCTTCGAGGGGGAATACCTTGTAGCGTTCGAGGGTCAGCAGAAACTCGACTCGTGGCATCCCTGCAAGCTCCGCAGCTCGCCCGGAGGAGAGCCGACCGAGCTCGTAGAGCTTGATCGCGGCCAAAATGCGCATCTCACGCCCGAAGGCCTTCTCGTCGGTCTTCTCAGACAGGAGCACCTTTTCGGGCACGTCGATCGTAATTGTTCGAGTGGCCATATTTCACCCAAATATGATTATTTTCATGGCATAACTTATTTTTCATAATCCGTTTCTATCTGACTGGGACGGGAGACGCCCGCGAGGGCGGCGCCGTTCGCCCGAGGGGCGCGCAGGGTTCGCGCCGCTTGGCGGAGGCGGCGGACGGGATCAAGGAGCGCATGGCCGGGCGGCGCGAAACCCTCTGGCTGGCTCCATCCGGGCGATCGCGTTCCGCAAAGGAGGCTGTGAAGATTTCACGCGGGCGTTATCCTCCAGATGGAAGTAAGGCCGCGCGGGCGGCGCCGTCCGCTCGGAGGGCGCGCGGGTTTTGCGCCGCCTGGAGGAGGCGGACGGGATCGAGCCGCGTGGTCGGGCGGCGCGAAACACTGGGTCTGCCTGTGTGGTCGCTCTCATATGTTCAAAGGCAGGGCAAGAATTAAGGACGGTGTGGTATTTCACGTTGAATATTACATTTTGCCAAAGGACAACTTTATCTCATCAACTCATTAAAATATTTATTATCATTTCTTATTATATCTCCTATCAGTCCCGCAAACCAAACTTCGTGAAGTCCCAATGGGGGATATTGTATTGAGAATTCGCCCGATTGTATTCCAATCAAAGCCCTAGACATGGAAACCCGAATCTCTTCAACTATGCCATTCTCAAGATGCTCGTGTTCGTTTTGATAATTCGATAATCCTCCATAATACTCCATGGATCTTATTAATACAGGGCTGCCGCTCATCCCTGGTTTTAACTGTGCATCGATTAAGAATTTGGGTTCTCCTTCGAACGGTACTGAGGGCACTGAGGCGAGATTTGCACTAGGGAATATCGGTAAATTGTGTATTGTATCGTATTGGCACTCCGGATATCCAATGACTTTTATATTATCCCAAAATGATAAATCGTTAAAATCATCTCTCCAATAAGATTTGAACGACTCAATATAATATGGTTTCATTTCATCATTTTTAATTGGAATTGCTACAATATCAATTATTCTTCGGCTAGAAATATCGTTATTTTTATGCTCTAACCATACTGGTCCAAGCTCGTTGTATAATGGGATTGGAAGACATTTATTTTCAGAAAGTTTCTCGGGATTTGTATGTAGTTTTAGACGAATTTCATCTGGATAAAAACCATCATATTCATCAATAACAACATGGCGATTAGTGATGAAGTATAAATTCCCGTCATATTTATAGAAAAACCTGTAGCTGTAGCATTAAGTTCAACATATTTCTTATTTAGGTCTTTCTTATAGATTTTTATTACTTCGGGAGCGCGG
>NPIE01003930.1_pt3 | contig 20119 bp, 22 predicted proteins | sample 8637661 | NCBI WGS metagenome assembly NPIE01 (sample SAMN07420842, study PRJNA396082) | bioreactor metagenome | isolation source: sample BA12 brine-fed electro-methanogenic bioreactor BA | place: Japan: Kochi | collected 2016-12-09
CTGGGTCTTGATCTTGGTCAGGGTGACTTCCAGGCCGGGATGGCGCTTTTCCAGTTCGGATTTGACCCAGTTGGCCTGCCAGAGAGCCAGCTGGCTGGCCCGGGTTCCGATGCGAAGTGTCTGTTTTGCCATGATTGTTTCGTCGCTCCTTTTAATTGCCCCCGGCCTGGTCATCCAGGGGTTCCAGTTCCCCGGAAGGCTCGTTGAGATCGAACAGCGCCCGTACCGCGTCGACGTAGCCGTCGGCCGAACCGTCGTTCTGGGCCTGCTTGAGTACCGCGGTCGGCTGATGCAGCACCTTGTTGATGATTGCCGAGGTCAGCGCCTCGATGGATTTACGCTCCTTGTTCCCCAGATCCTTGAGATTGGCGAAGGTTTTTTCCAGCTCGATCCGGCGGATCTCTTCCATCTTTTTGCGCAGCGAGACGATGGTGGGAACCACGTCGAGGCTGCCGAGCCATTTGAAAAACTGGCCGATTTCCTGCTCGATGATCCCCTCGGCCTTGCGCGCCTCTTTCTGCCGCTCCTTGAGGTTGGCCTGCACCACTCCCTGCAGATCGTCCACGTCGTAGAGATAGACGTTGGGAATGTCGTTCACCTTGGGGTCGATGTCCCGGGGGACGGCGATGTCGATGAAAAACATCGGCTTGTTCTTGCGCTGCCGGATGACCTCCTCGACCTTCTTGTGGCCGAGGATGTAGTTGGGGGCGCCGGTGGAGGTCAGGATGATGTCGACCTGAGCCAGGTGGGTCGGGAAGTCGTCGAAAGGAACCGCCTTGCCCTTGAATTCGCCGGCCAGCTTCTCGGCCCGCTCGAAGGTGCGGTTGGTGACCATCACCGAAGCGACGCCGTTGTTGAGAAAATGGCGGGCGGCCAGTTCGCACATCTCGCCGGCGCCGATCAGCATGACGGTCTTGTTGTCGATGGTGCCGAAGATTTTGCGGGCCAGTTCGACGGCGGCAAATGATACCGAAACCGCGTTGCTGGCGATGCTGGTTTCGGTGCGCACCCGCTTGGCTACGGAAAAGGCCTTGTGCAGAAAGCGGTTGAGAATCAGGCCGGCGGTCTTGAACTCGGTGGCATAGCCGTAGGCGGTCTTGATCTGACCCAGGATCTGGGGCTCGCCGATGACCATGGAGTCGAGGCTCGAGGCGACGCGGAAGACATGCTGGATGGCCTCCTCGCCCTGGAAGTCATAGATGTGGTTCTCCAGCTCCTCAGGGGCCAGGTCGTGGAAGGTGGCCAGGAACCGGCGCAGTTGCATGAGGCCGGCTTCGGCATCGCGGCTGGTGGCGTAGAGCTCGACGCGGTTGCAGGTAGAGACGATCACCCCTTCGCTGATGGCGGGCAGTGCCGTCATCTCGCGCAGGGGTTTTTCCATGGCGGTGGGGGGAAAGGCGACCCGTTCCCGGATTTCCACGGGGGCGGTTTTATGGCTGAGCCCCACGACGATGATGTTCATGATACCTATCCGTTTTCTGGTGCGGCGATTACCGCCCTTCCATGGCGTTGAAGCTGTGCAGGTCGGAGAGCAGCAGGTTCACTCCAAGGAAGGTGAACAGCAGGCACAAAAAGCCGATGATGGCGAAAATCGCCGCCCGGCGACCGCGCCACCCCACCGTCAGCCGGCCGTGCAGCAGGGCGGCATAGAGAAACCAGGTGATCAGCGCCCAGGTTTCCTTGGGGTCCCATCGCCAGTAGCCACCCCAGGCGGAGTTGGCCCAGACCGCCCCGGAGATGATGCCCATGGTCATCAGCGGAAAGCCGAAGGTCAGGCATTTATAGTTGATGCTGTCCAGGGTTTCCAGGGACGGGAGGCGGTAGTAAAGGCCCGAAAATTTTTTGCTTTTGAGCATCCGCTCCTGCAGCAGATAGAGTACCCCGGCCACCGCGGCCACGGTGAACACGGCGTTGCCCAGAAAAGCCAGGGTCACATGGACCGGAAACCACCAGCTGTTCAGGGCCGGGCTCAGGGTCTTGACAGCCTTGGGGGCGGCGCTGCCGACGATCATCAGGGTAAGCGCGAGCGGGCAGCAGAAGGCCCCCAGCACCGTCACCCGGTAGCGCATGTCGAACAGCAGGTAGATGCCGACAATGGTCCAGGCGAAAAACGACAGGGACTCGTGCAGGTTGGCCACCGGGGTGTAGCCGGCCTCGAGATAGCGGGCCACCAGGGTCGCGCAGTGCACCACGAAACCGCCGAGCAGGACCCAGCGGGCGGCTTTGCCCGCTTGTTCCCGCTTGGTGATGACATCGACGAGGTACAGGATGGTGGCGGCGAAGTAAAGGAGAAGAGTGATTTTGAACAGCAGGATGTTGACGCTCATGTCGTCCCTTTCGGCGGTCGGATTCCCAGGTCTGCCAGTGAACACCCCTCCCCCAAGAGGGTTTTGAGCAACCGATCGATGGCCGCCAACTCGCCGCCGGCAAGCAGCTCGGGCAGTTTGCCATCCAGAAGACTGCGCACAATCTCTCGATTGTATTCGGAACTTTCCAGGAGTGTCAACCGCTTTCGCCGAAGCGCGGCGGCGATCTCCAGAACCCAGGCCCATTCCGGACCGAATGACTCGGCCAGCCGGTCGCGGACCTGGGCCGCCAGGGCGGGACTGGCGCCCCCGGTCGAAACGCCGATGGTCATTCTGCCGCGCCGCAGCAGGGCCGGCAGGGTAAAATCACCCTCCGCCGGGGTGTCGGCCACACTGACCAACCGCCCCTGGCGGCGCGCCTCGCGGGCGACGGCGGCATTGATCTGTCGTTCGGAGGTCGCGGCGAAGACCAGAAAGGCCCCTTCGAGGTCTGTGGGCCGGAAGGAACCGACCCGGATCTCGATTCCCCGGGGCACCTGGTTGGCAGGAGGCGGAGCGAGGGTGACCAAGCGGACCCGGGCCCCGGACTCCAGCAGGCCTCGGACCTTGCGCAGACCGACTGGGCCGGCGCCGACCACTACGCAGAGACGGTTTTCCAGGATCAGGTTTACCGGATAATCGGTCATCAGAATAAATCCATCTTCAGGCATGACCCTTGAGGCGGATCCCGTCGGGCGGGTGTCAGGCGCGGTCAGATGCCGAACAACTCGCTCTCGACCAGCTCGCAGAGCAGGTTGCCGAAAAACAGGGTTGCTTCAATCCCCCGGGCCATCGAATCGGTCTGCAGGTGGAAAACCAGGTCCGGCGGATCTCCGGTCATCTCGCCCTTGCCCTGAACCACCAGGGCGGTGAAGCAGCCGGCCTGGCGGGCCGCGCTCAGCGCTTCCTCGATAGCCTCATCGCGCCGTGCGTCGCCGTAGGCCAAAAGGATGTCGCTGCGGTTGGCCACTGCCCGGATCTGGCGGGCCAGAAATTCCCGGCTCTGGTCTTCGCGGGCCAGGGCGGCGGCGAGGGGCTGATTGTGGCTCAGGGAAATGGCCGGGAGCAAGGGCCTTTCCAGCGACAGTTTATGCAGGAACAGGTTGGCCGTCAGTTCAGCCACCGCCCCCAGAGCGCCATTGCCGACCACCAGCAGACGGCCGCCGCCGTGGAAGGTCTCGACCACTTTCCGGGTCAACGCGGCCAGGGTTTCGGTCTGGGCCTGAAAGCTCTGGTCGATGGCCGTAGCCTGGTCCCGAATGGCCCGGGAAATCTTTTCCTTATTCATTGGCATCTCCCTCGCGGTCAAAGTCCGCGAAAATGATAGGAATCGCAAGCGCCCCTGTCAAGGATCAGCTTTGCCGACCCGGGGATAATTAAGACCTTGATTTTTTTTCGGGGTGTTTTATGATTGACCAGGTAAGCGTTAAATTAATTCCCAGCTCTAAAGGAGAATGTAATTATGGCCAGTGATAAAGTCGTGCAGCTTTCCGACGATTCCTTCGAGCAGGAAGTGCTCAAGTCCTCCGTTCCGGTGCTGGTGGATTTCTGGGCCTCCTGGTGCGCCCCCTGCAAGGCCATCAGTCCACTGGTCGATGGCCTTGCCGACGATTACGACGGCAAAGTCAAGGTGGCCAAGCTCAATGTTGACGAAAACCCCGCGACCCCTGGCCAGTACGGCGTGCGTGGCATCCCGACGCTGATCCTGTTCAAGGACGGCAAGGTGGTGGATCAGGTGGTCGGGGCGGTTCCCAAAAACCAGCTCGAAGGTCTGGTTAAAAAAGGTCTCTAAGAGCCGCCTGCCAGCAGCAGAGCGAACCCGGGGCCCCCGTCTGACGACGGGGGCCCCGGGTTTTTTCGGTCTAATTCTCACCGGCTGCCGCTGCCTCGCGAAGGCGCCGGAAAATTTCCCGAAAGGCCCGGCGGTCACCACCGCTATGAACGGCCCGGGCCAACCGGGTCAGCGCTGCCGAGTCGAGCAGCGGCCAGCGCCGAACGGCCTCGTTCAGTGCTTCCGAAAACAGCTCGGCATCACAGAGTCGATCGCGCAACGTCTCCAACTGGTGAAAGAGCTGTTTTTCCTCGAGCTGGACCTGGTCGATCCCTTCAAGGTGGGCGCGCAGCTCCTGCTGCTCTTCTTCGCACCGACGCAGAACCCCCGCCAGATGCTTGATCTGACGTTTGCGGGCGCCGTGGCCCCGGGTTTCCCGGGCACGGCGGATGTCCTCCCGCAGATCGCCGGTCACCGGCAGCCGGCTCCAGTCGGATTCGGGCAGGTCGGCCAGTTGCCGGGCCAGGTCTTCCACGGCCTTGGCGGCACGTTTCTTGGCTGACCGGCTCGGTTCGGTGAATTTCGTTTCCTCGGACATCAATAGCCCTTTCTGCTGTCGAGCAGCAGGGTAACCGGCCCCTCATTAACCAGATGCACATCCATGGCGGCCTGGAACTGGCCGGTGGCGACCGCCAGACCGCGCTGGCGAAGAATCTCGACGAACCGCAGGTAGCAGGCATCGGCGGTTTCGGGGGCGGCGGCCCGGGAAAATCCGGGGCGGCGGCCCTTGCGGCAGTCGGCCAGCAGGGTGAACTGGGATACCACCAGGACCTGACCGCCGATCTCCTCCACCGAAAGGTTCATCTTGCCGGCATCATCTTCGAAGATACGCAACTGGGCGGTTTTCTCCGCCAGATAGCGGACGTCGTTTTCCGCATCGCCGTCCTCGACTCCGACCAGAACCATCAGGCCCCGGCCGATCTCCCCGACGATCCGACCGTCCACCTCGACCCGGGCCGAAGATACCCGCTGCAGCACCGCACGCATTTATTTGCCCTCCGCCAGTTCCCGAAGCCGTTCCAGGTTTATCCGATCAAACGCGTCGTCCTCGCCCTTGGGGGTTTCGAGAATCTTTGGAACGTCCCGGAACCTTTCATCCTGCATCAGGGCCGCAAACCCCTCGCGGCCGATGGTTCCCTGACCGATATGCGCATGCCGGTCGACCCGGCTGCCCAGCCCCTTCCTGCTGTCGTTGACATGGAAGGCGCGCAGGTGCTGCAGGCCGACCAACCGGTCGAATTCTCTCATCACCGCTTGGTAGCCCTCGGTCGTGGAGAGGTCGTATCCCGCGGCGAAGGCGTGGCAGGTGTCGAAGCAAATCCCGAACCGTCCCGCGGGGACCCGGTCCATGATTTCGGCCAGGTGTTCGAACCGGCCGCCGAGATAGCTTCCCTGGGCGGCGGTATTCTCAAGCAGGACCTCGACCTCCGGCGGTGCCTCGGCAAAAATCCCGCGAAATGCTTCGGCGATGCGGGCCAGACCGGCCTCCACGCCGGTTCCCAGATGGGCACCAGGGTGCATGACCAGGCGAGGGATGCCGAGCAGGGCGCAGCGCCTCATCTCGTCGAGAAAGGCGGCCCTGGATTGCTGCCACTTCTCCCCGTCGGGGGCGGCCAGGTTGATGAGGTAGCTGTCGTGGGCGATCACCGGCCCGATGGTACTTTGCTCCCAGGCCTCGCAAAACGTTGTTGCCGCCTGGTCAGTGATCGGTTTGCTCCGCCACTGGTTGGCGTTTTTGGTGAACACCTGGATGGCGCTGCAGCCGATCTTTTCCCCGCGGGAGAAGGCCTTTTGCATGCCGCCGGCGATGGACATGTGGGCGCCGATAAGGAGCATTGGGTCGATTCTTTCTGAGCCGGAGGGGCTTGCCGTTCGGTGCGGAAACGGTTTTCCGGGGGCGGCTATCTCAGCCCGAACCATCGGGCTTTCTGGGAATAGGCCACCACCTTGTTGCGTCCCTTGCGCTTGGCGGCGAATAGCGCTTCGTCGGCAAAGCCGATGAACTCGTTTTTTTTGAACGGCTGGGTTTCCGGATACATGGTGGCCACCCCCAGGCTGATGGTGACGTGATAGCTGGCGCCATCGTCGGTGAAGGTGTGCTTTTCCACCACCGAGCGAAGCCGTTCTGCAACCAGCAGCGCCCCTTGCGCATCGGTGTCGGGCAGGACGAAGACAAACTCCTCGCCGCCGTAACGGGCGAGAAGGTCATGTTCCCGGAGGGCTTCCTGCGCGACAACGCAGACTTCCTTCAGGATGAAATCGCCGACCTGGTGGCCGTAGCTGTCATTGAACTGCTTGAAATGGTCGATGTCGGCCAGGATGAGACTGACCGGGCGCGAATAGCGTGTCGCCCGGGCGATTTCCTTGCCGAAAAAATCCTGGAAAAAACGGTGATTATATACCTCGGTCAGCCCATCGATGTGGACCAGTCGCTCGAGAATCCGGTTTTTCTCTGCTAGTTCCCGGGCCAGATTCTCCAGTTGGATCTTGCTTTCCACCAACTCGCGGTTCATCTGCTCGTAGGACAGGTTCAGTACGCTCAGTTCGGCATTGGCCTGCTGCAGAATTTCAGCAATCGAACGGGTTTTTTCGATTTTCAGGCCGAAATATTCGGCCGCAGCGTTGACTTCCAGGTGGACATTTTCAAAGATGTGGTCGATGTCGGTTTCGCTCAGCTTGAGAATGGCTTTGGCCCTGGTCCGAAACGACTTGATCAGCAGATCGGGCCGGCTCGATTCGAGGATATTGACCAGCATGCCTGCCAGGTAGATGGCCGTGGTACGCCGTTTGAGATCCTGCCCCGCGTCCTTGTCGTCACCCGGTTGGTGATGAAATCGGATCGGTCGCCAGAGGATTTCGGGGAATTGCCAGGCCTTGAAGACTTCGCTGCCGATGAAGCAGTGGTCGGTGCCGATAATCTCCCGCTCGGCCTCGTGGATGGGGCAATCCTGCCGGATCGCCTGGGTGATCACTGCTCCGTATTGTTCGGGCAGTGCGCGGGCCAGAAACAGCTGACCGGCATTCTGCAACAGGCCGGTAATGAAAAATTCCTCCAGATCTTTTTTCCTGAATTTGCCGGCAATCAGTTTGGCCGAGACCGCGGTGGCCAGAGAGTTTTTCCAGAAGGTGCGGTAGTCGAAGGCATCCGTGGAGGACGTGGCCTCGATGGCGAGAAAGGAAAAAGAGAAGACCAGGTTCCGGATGGCATTGATGCCGAGGATCGAGACGGCCTGCGGGATGGTGCTTATTTTCTGGGGGAAGCTGTAAAAAGCCGAATTGACCACCTTGAGTACCTTGGCGGACAGAGACACGTCCTTGGAGACCAGCTCGGCGATTTCGGCGATGCTGGTCTCTTCCCCGGCGGAGATCTCCACGAGTTTGGAGGCCACCGGCGCCAGCGTCGGCAAGGTGTCCGAGGTCAGGACCGCTTGCAGAGCCTGTTGTCGGTTCATGACCGTTTCATCCATGGCGAGGGTTGGCGCATGCGATCTCCGACAGCCTTGCGGTTCAGGCCTGGGGCCAGTTGGTGACCACTTGCCGGACCTGGGCCGCCGATGGGACCTGGGCATCGACGAAGGGGGGGCATGGCGCTCCCCCGACCAGGATCGTCCCCATTCCCAGGTTCTTGGCGGTTCGAAGATTTTCCACCGAGTCTTCTACCATGACGCAGTCCCGGGCCGGAACCCCGAAGCGTTCGAGAACCTTGTGGTAGGGATCGGGAAAGGGCTTGGGCAGGTAAGAGGCGACGCGGATGTCGTAAATCTCTTCGAACAGATCGCGCAGCCCCAGCCGGTCGAGAACCCGGTGGGCATGGCCCAGGGAACCGTTGGTGAAAACGATTTTGCGATGGGGCAGCTGTTCCAGCGAAAGGCGCAGCTCCAGATCGGGATCCAGACGGCCGGCCACGTCGACGTCGTGCACGTACTCGAGATAATCCTCGGGGTCGACCGCGTAATGTCGCATCAACCCCTGCAGGGTCACGCCGTATTCGGCCCAGTACCGCCGGCGTAGACCGTCGACCTTGGCAGCGGGAATCCCGACGACTTCGTTCATGTAGCGGTTGATGCGCACGTCGATGAGGGAAAACAGTTCCCGCTCCGGGGAGTAGAGGGTATTGTCGAGATCGAAAATGATTGCTTCCATAAAGGTCGTCAATCCCCTGCGGCGCGGTGGGGGCACGGGGAAAGACCGTTTAACGCTTGAATCGTCTCCCCGAGGCTCTTCTCTGAGTTCTTCGCGGCTTTTGTGGTTAAGAATTGGTTGTCGCTGCTTACTGGGGCTGGTAATCCCCTTCGAAGACCTGGACCGCCGCACCGGTCATGAAGATGTGGCCGTCCTTGGACCACTCCATCTCGAGGTCGCCGCCGCGAAGATGGTTCAGCAGGCGGCGTTCGGTATGACCACCCAGCACCGCGGCCACGGTGACCGCCGAGGCGCCCGTGCCGCAGGCCAGGGTTTCGCCCGCGCCCCGCTCCCAGGTGCGCTGCCTGACTTCGGTGGGGCTGAGCAGCTGGACGAATTCCACGTTGGTGCGCCTGGGGAACAGGGGGTGGTTCTCGATGGCCGGACCGTAGTGCTCGATCGGAAACTCATCGACGTCGTCGACAAAAATGACGCAGTGAGGATTGCCCATGGACACGCAGGTGATTTCGAAGGTGCGATCGAGCACCCGCAGCTCGGCGCCCACCACCTGCTCCTCGGGTGCTCCGGCCATGGGGATTTCGCTGCGGCTCAGGCGGGGCTTGCCCATATTGACTCGCACCCGCGATACCCGGTCACAGTCGTCGGTGAACAGTTGCAGGGTCAAAATTCCGGCTCCGGTTTCGATCCGGATGTCCTTTTGGTCCACGATCCGGTGGTCATAGGCGTACTTGGCCACGCAGCGGATGCCGTTGCCGCACATTTCGGCTTCGCTGCCGTCGGCGTTGAACATGCGCATGCGGACGTCGGCGACCTGCGAAGGCAGAATCAGAATCAGGCCGTCGGCGCCAACGCCAAAATGGCGATCACTCATGGCGACCGCCAGTGCGGAAGGGTCGGTCACGGTTTCCCTGAAGCCGTCGATGTACACGTAGTCATTGCCGGCACCCTGCATTTTGATAAACTTCATGGCGGCACTGGAGTCCTTTCGGGGCCAATCGGGTTCAAAAAAACCACGTGCGTCAAGTATAAGCGAAAAATTCCCGATATCACAAGACGGAATGCCGGCGATGTTGACCCCGACCTCTCCCTCCAGTATCATTAAACCAACAAAAAATGACAGGAGCTTTCGCTTTATGGCCTTCAACCTGAAAACCAAGCTGTGGCAAACCGGTTCCCTGGATTGGTGGGGCTTTATCGACAACGAGGACGTCTATCTGGGCAGCCGCGAGTTTCCCAACCCTCCCGAGGAGGGGGATGAGTGGGTGGTGCGTTCGACCGGGGATGTGTTCCGGATCATCGACGGAGAAATCCGCAAAATAGGCCACCGCGAACCCCCCAAACAGTACTGGTAACGGCCATGGAACTGGAAATCGTTCAAATTTTCGCCGGCAAGTCGGAAAATTTTTCCTATCTCATTTTCTGCCCCCGGACCCTCAGGGGGCTCGGGGTGGACCCTTCTTTTGCGCCGGATGATCTCCTGCAGGCGGCGACCGGGCGCGGCGTTACCCTGGACGTCCTGGTCAATACCCACGGCCACCGCGACCACACCGCCGGCAACGAAGTGGTTCTAGCTGCGACCGGTGCCCGCCTGGCCGCTCACCCCGATGATGTGCCCGGGGCGGATCTGCCTTTGGGGGAAGGGAGCGTCCTGAGGGTGGGCGAAGGCGAGGTGAAGGTCCTTCATACCCCTGGCCATACGCCGGGCTCTTTGACTCTCAACCCGCCTCAGGCCCTGATCACCGGCGATACCCTGTTCGTCACCTTTGTCGGCCGGGCCGACCTGGCCGGCAGCGACCCGAAAGCCCTTTACCGCAGTCTGCGCCGCCTGACGGCCTTTCCCCCGGAAACCCGGGTCTTTCCGGGGCATGATTATGGGCCCCGGCCGGTTTCCACTATCGGTTTCGAAATCGAGAACAATCCCTATCTCAAATGCCCCGACCTGGAGAGCTTCCTGAAGCTGCGTATGGGGTAGCCGTGGTCGGGTTTGAATTTGCAAAGGCGCGCTTTTATTCGAGTGCGCCTTTGCACTTTGCTGCCGGCCCGGAGGTCACTCGGTCAGAGGGATGCCTTCACCGGAGCCGGCGGATACCCACTGTTCGGCGGCGGCTCGTACCACCCGGGTTCCGGCCAGCCGGTCGTTCCACCCCTGCCCCTGCTTGTCAAAAACCGAGGCGAGAAATCCGATGCCGGCAGTCAGCAGGCAGATCAGTCCGCCAGAACTTCGCAGAAAGGCCTGGGAGAAGGCCAGCGGCGTGCCATCCACCCCTTCGACCCTGAGCCGGAAGAGCATTTTGCCGATGGTCTGGCCGGTAAGAAAGTGGAACAGGGTGAAATAGCCGAAACAGACCGTAAAAAGCACGAGGAAGTAGGGCACGGCAAGTTCCAGCAGGACGTCCAGCGAGGGGAGCAGCCCGCCGTCGTGGATCTGGAACAGGGCCAGTTCGCCGGCCATGACGAACAGGATGAAGATCAGGGCCAGGATCAGCAGGTCGACCAGGCCGGCCCCCAGGCTCAGGGGAACCGAGACGCCGCTCTGCCCCTTCGCAGGGACGACGGCCGTCTCCTCGGAATCGGGCCAGCCCAGGTTTGCGGCTGCGCTCTCTGCGGTATCGAAGGCGGGCTCCGCCTTTGGTTCGGCGCAAAGAGCGGTTTGGCAGGACTCGGCCTTCTCCGGGGGGGCGGCGAAAGCTTCCGGGGCCTGACTCCAGTCCCGGGGTTCGCTGGCGGGGGGCGGATCTGTTTCATCGTCGACCGGATCGACCGAGGGCGCGGGGGCTTCCGCTTCGAGGGCGGATCCCCCTGATTCAAAAGGGTCGCGGGGTTCCTCCTGCTGACCAGGGTGGTGAGAGGGCTCCATGCCGGGAGGATCTTCGGCCAGAGGATCCCAATCGGGAAGCTCGCCTTCGGCGTCTAGGGGAGGCAGAGCGGACTCTTCGGCAAAATCCGGCGCATTCCAGTCCTGGTCGAAGGAAATGACCTCTTCCCCGGTCTGGGCCGGTTCTTCCTCACCGCCGGCTTCCGGAGTCTCGCGCGGCGGCTGGTTGTTCCAGTCCTCACCGAAACTTAAGGTCCCGATCTCCTCCGGCTCGTCCGTCAAGATGCCGTTCGTTTCCGGTTCATCCCTGTCGGGGATAAAGCTAAGCGGTTTCTCCTCCTCGCCGGTATCGAAGGAGATTTCATCGGCAGCGTTCGCTGCCGATTCGGTAGCCGCGAATAGCGGATCTTCCGGGGACTCCTCGCCGAGGGCGTCTCCCGCCAGAAAATCATCCAGTGGTTGATTTTCTGCCACCGTTTCCTGCTGGCCCTCAGGGCCCATGAAATCGAAACCGAATTCACTTTCGTCGGCAGCCGCTTCGGCGGTTTCGGCAGCGATATCTTCGGCTGCGGCGGCGACTAACGGTGCCGCCGCCGCAGGGGGGGGCGTGGAGGGCGATAGCAGACTGCGCAGTCCGAACTTGGCCTTGAATTCACTCAGGTCGGTGTTGCATTTTTTGCAACTGTCCAGAAAATCAAAACTGTTGTAACCGCATTTGGGGCATCTCATGGGGTCTCCTTCTACGGGGCGGCCGTGGATGGGGCTTGGCCTGGGGCGCTGCCCAGGTCGCCGTAGAGGTATTGCAAGATGCTTGCCACGGGCAGCCCTGCGGTTTCGCTTCTGAGGATTCGAGGTCCGAGGGAGACCGGTAGGAAGCCCGCGGTGCGGGCCTGCTGGGCCTCGACGGGTGAAAAACCCCCTTCGGGACCGATCAGCACGGCGATATCGGCTGGCCTGTCGGGTGGGAGCACGCCGGCCAGGGGCCGGCTTTCCTCCTCCCAGAGCATGAGCCGCAACCGGGCGTTGCAGGCAGCCAGGGCCGCGGCCAGTGGCTGTGGGGAATCCAGGCGGGGCAGGCAGGGGCGGCGAGACTGGCGGGCGGCCTCCCGGATGATCCGATCCCAGCGCTGCTGGCGTTTGTCCTCGCGCTTACCCGCCAGGTTCGGGACGGTGCGTTCGGCCAGCAGTGGCGTGAAGGCGGTCACCCCCAGTTCCGTTCCTTTCTGCAGCACCAGATCCATTTTATCGCCCTTGGGCAGTGCCTGCAGCAGCTGAATCGGTAGCGCCCGCTCCTGCTCCTGCCAGCGTTTCAGCACCCGGGCCGCACCGCTGCGTTTGCCCAGGGCTTCGATGCGGCAGCGGCACAGGGTGCCCAGACCGTCCAGCAGCAGGACCTGGTCCCCGATTTTCAGGCGCAGGACCGTGGCCAGATGATGCAGGACCTCGCCGGAAAGCGGCACCTCGGTGTCGCTTAGGGTCTCCGGCGGGACAAAAAAACGTCTCATCAGCGCGTTTTGCCATACACGAGGCAGGACCACTCTTCGCGATGAGTGGCAATCGGACCGGACAGGGGAAACCGGGAAAATGCCTCCGCAACCAGCGGTTCCTTGTCGCAGAGGATGCCCGACAGGATCAGGGTGCCCCCCGGCGCGAGGCGCCGGACCAGCTCCGGGGCCAGGCGAATGTTTTCTTCGGCCAGAATGTTGGCCAGCACGACGTCGAAGTTTCCTTCCAGCGATTCCAGCGGACTGCCGGTGATTTCCACCCGACCTGCAACCTCGTTGAATCGGGCGTTTTCCTCGGCGGTGCGGCAGGCCTGATCCTCGATGTCGCAGGCCAACACCCGTGCGGCTCCCAGCGCTGCCGCCGCGACCGCCAGGATTCCGGACCCGGTGCCGACATCCAGAACCCGTTGCGGCGGCGGGATCTTTTCGAACAGGGCCGCCAGGGCTTCGAGGCACAGGCGGGTGGTGCCATGGGTGCCGGTGCCGAAGGCCATGCCGGGGTCGAGATTGATCACCACATCGGTCGGGCGGCCGGCGAATTCCTCCCAAGTCGGTTTGACCACCAGGCGTGGACCGATGCGGACCGCGCTGAAATGCTGCTTCCATCCCTCGGCCCAGTCCTCGTTGCGCACCGGACGCACCTCCGGCAGGGCGGGATGAAGTCCTGGCACCAAGCCGGCCAGCCAGTTCAGGCGCTCGAATACCTTACGGCGACGGATTTCCGGTTCTTCGTCGGTCGGAAAGTAGGCCTTGATCTGGTACTGCTCCGCGGTAATTTCGTCGGGGTCGGGTGGCACGAAGGTGTCCAGGGCCCGCTCCTCCACGGTGATCCCCTCGCAGCCGAGGTCGGCCAGTTCGTTGCTGATGAGATCGATGCCGGCCGCCGGCACCACGATACGCATTTCAATCCATTGCTTGTCCATGGTGATCTGTTTAGCAGAGTGCCCGGGGGATGGCAATAAAAACCTTGACAAAGACGGATGTATGGAGTCTAATCTCTTTGTTGTTTTAATGAGCAAAATACCCCAAATGGTATGGTTGGCCAGATGGGGGCCTTTCCGAAGTCGTCGAGACAAAAAAAATCCAAAAAAACAGGTCTTGCACATTAAAACAGACCTGCTACAATCTTTATAGTTTTTTCATGAGGAAGAGAATGGCTGTGCCCCAGCTGGTTTATCTTCTCTCCGATGCGACGGGAGAGACGGCCGAAAAGATGGTCAACGCGGCCCTCACTCAGTTTCGCGGCAAGGTGGTCCGGCTGCGACGGGTCAGCAATGTCCGTTCCAAGACCCAGGTGTATGAGGCTCTGGACGAGGCTCTGGCCAATGGCGGTCTGGTGGTCTACACCATTGTCAACCGGGAGCTGGCCCAGTTGGTCCACGACGAGTGCGATTCACTGGGCCTTTCCAGCATCGACCTGATTACCCCTCTGCTCATGCGGCTCGCCGAATTTCTCGGCCATTCCCCGGGCGAAACCCCGGGGCTGCTGCATGGGTTAAACGAAGAGTATTTCCGGCGGATCGATGCGGTGGAGTTCACGGTCCGCCATGACGACGGACAGGAAACCCGCAACCTGCACAAGGCCGACATTGTTCTGGTCGGGGTGTCGCGCACCAGCAAGACCCCGCTGTCCATCTACCTGGCTCACCGCGGCTGGAAGGTCGCCAACGTGCCGCTGGTCAAAGGGATCGACCCGCCTGCGGAGTTGTTCGAGGTGGACCCGGGCCGGGTGGCGGGGCTGGTGATCGATCCGCAGCGGCTGGTGGAAATGCGGGCCGCTCGCCTGCGGAACCTGGGGCAGGACGCCCGGGCCGCCTATGCCAACTACGAGGAGATCGAGGAAGAACTCAAAGCTGCCCGGGCTTTCTTTCGTCGTAATTCCTGGGTGGTGGTCAATGTTTCGGGCAAGGCGGTGGAAGAAACCGCCAACGAAGTTCTGGTCAAGCTGAAGCTCAAATAGAGAAAGTAGAGAAAGATTTCCCCCGCACCATTTCTGGCTGTCGGGGGCTTGATTACGCCAACCCGTTATCCTGGATCAGGAAAGCTTCCGGTAAAAAGCCGCAAAGGAGAGAATCGATGAAAATTCTGGTTGTTGAAGACGAAAAAAAAGTGGCCAGCTTCATCAAGCGTGGACTTGAAGAAGAAAGCTTCGAAGTGGATATCGCTTATGACGGTGAGGAAGGTCTGCAGAAGGCGACCTCCACGCCCTACGATCTGATTCTGATGGACGTCATGCTCCCCAAGATGGACGGCCTGACCGCCATCAAGGAACTGCGCAAGCAGGATGTTGCCACGCCGGTGCTCTGCCTGACGGCCAAGGACTCGGTCGATGACATCGTCTCGGGTCTCGATTCGGGCAGCGACGATTACCTGACCAAGCCTTTCGCCTTCGCCGAGCTGCTGGCCCGGGTCCGCTCCTTGGTGCGGCGCGGCAAGCAGGACCGGGGGGCCGAGATCACCTTCGCCGACCTGCGCCTCGATCCGGTCGCCCACAAAGTGTGGCGCGGCAACAAGGAGATCGAATTGACCGCCAAGGAATACTCGCTGCTCGAGTATTTCATGCGCAATCCCAACCAGGTCCTGACCCGGACCATGATCGCCGAACATGTCTGGGACTACACCTTCGACTCCTTTACCAACATCATCGACGTCTACGTCAATTACCTGCGCAAGAAGGTCGACCGGGACTACGACAAAAAACTCATTCACACCGTACGCGGCGTCGGTTATGTGCTGAAGGAGGAGTAGTTGTTCCTGCGCTCCATACGGCTGCGCCTGACGCTCTGGTATGCCCTGACCCTGGCCGTCATACTGGCGGCCAGTGGTTTCTTCTGGCACCTGTACCTGGCCGAAAGCCTGCTGGATCAGGTCGATCAGCGGCTGCTCACCATCGCCAGGGACGTGGCCATCTACAGCTTCGGCGACGGCGATTCGGCGCCAGCCGAAGATGCCTGTGAGCGCCTGAGTACCATTCGCGGTCGCCACCACTGGGGCGAGTTTCTGCAACTGATCACCGGCGCGGGCGAGGTTGTCTGCAAGAGCAGCAACCTGCAGCATCTGCAGCTTCCTGTCAGTGACGAGGCGCGGCAGGGAGCCCTCCAGCATCAGCCGATCTTTGAGACGGTACAGATCGGCGAACCCTACCCGGTGCGCCTGATCACCTTTCCAGGGCAGAACAGCGGACGGGTCACCGATCTGATCCAGGTCGGCGAAAGTCTCTCCTCCATGGAAGAGGTTCTGGCCGATCTACGATTTATTTTTCTTACCCTCACCCCCCTCTCTTTGCTGGCCCTGGCCTTTGGCGGTTGGTTTCTGGCCGGCCGGGCGCTGGCTCCGGTGGTTCGCATCACCAACGCGGTGCGCAAAATTTCCGCGGAAAATCTCTCCCAGCGGCTTCCGCTTCGCGATACTGGCGATGAAATCGCCCAGCTGCAGGAGACGTTCAACTCCATGCTTTCACGACTCGAGGAATCTTTCAACAAGGTCAAGCAGTTTACCGGCGACGCTTCTCACGAACTGCGTACTCCGCTGGCCATCTTGCGGGGCGAAACCGAGGTCGCGCTGCGCTGGGGCAGGGATCCCGAGGAACTGCGACGGACCCTCGAGTCAAACATGGAGGAAATCGATCGCATGGGCCGGATCATCGACGACCTGCTGACCCTGGCCAAAAGCGAGGCGGGGGAGACTCATCTCGAAATCATCGAATTCAGCCTCAGCGACCTGCTGCAGGATCTGTACATGCAGGGGCGGACCCTCGCCGAACCAAAGAACATCCGCTTCACCCTGCAGCTCAATGTCGATGAAGAGATTCGCATCCACGCCGACCAGCTGCAGCTTCACCGGGTAGTTCTCAACCTGATTTCCAACGCCATCAAGTACACCCTGCCCGGGGGGGATGTGGAGGTGTCCCTGGCGGTGCGGGAAAACCAGGCCGTCGTGGCCGTGACCGACAGCGGCATCGGCATCGCCCAGGAGCATTTGGCGCACATTTTCGATCGTTTCTACCGGGTGGACGAAGCGCGCAATCGAGAAGTCGGGGGGACCGGTCTCGGCCTGGCCATCGTCAAATGGATCGTGGCCGCCCATGGCGGGCGAATTGATGTCGATTCGACCCCTGGCCAAGGGAGCGTGTTCACCGTCAGCATTCCTCTGTCCGGTCCGCCGGAGCGAAAGCCCGAAGATGAGGACCAGGCGCCAACCTGACCTCTTCGGCGGCCGTTTTCAACCGGCGGCTGCGTTTAGCTGCTAATCGACCAGGCGCCCGGACCACTGTGGTTTCCGGGCTTTTTTATTGTGCAATCGCACATTGACTTCGGCCCGGGCAGTGATTAAATAGGCACCATAAATCACTTAAAGGAGGAACTCCCATGAAGTTGTCGAACCGCGCCTTGCGGCTTTTTCCCGTGCTGCTGATGGCACTGCTCCTTCCGGCCGACCTGCTGGCGGTGGAAAGCCCTGATTTCGTCACCCTGGCTCAGGACCTAAAGCCTGCCGTGGTCAATATCAACACCTCGAAAACGGTCAAATCCCGCCGGCCGCTGCTGCCGTCGCCCGGGCCGCGTTCCCCGCACGATGAGTTCTTCGAAGAGTTCTTCGACCGTTTCTTTCGAGGCCAGCCAACGCCGCCGCGCAAGGAGCGCTCTCTGGGCTCGGGGTTCATTATCTCCAAGGACGGCTACATCCTGACCAACAATCATGTCGTTGAGCAGGCCGACGAAGTGAACGTCACCCTGGCTGACGGTCGCGATTTCAAGGCCGAGGTCAAGGGCCTCGATCCCAAACTCGATGTGGCCCTGCTGAAGATCGATACCGATGAGGAGCTACCCGTGGCTCGCCTCGGCGACAGCGATGGTCTGAAGGTCGGCGAGTGGGTCATGGCGATCGGCAACCCCTTCGGCCTGGAGCAGACCGTCACCGTGGGGATCGTCTCGGCTAAGGGCCGGGTGATCGGCGCCGGCCCCTATGACGATTTCATCCAGACCGATGCCTCGATCAATCCGGGCAACTCGGGGGGCCCGTTGTTCAACATTCACGGCGAGGTGGTCGGGGTCAATACCGCCATCATTGCCGGCGGTCAGGGGATTGGCTTCGCTCTGCCGATCAATGCCGCCCACGCGATCATTCCCCAGCTCAAAGCCACCGGCCACGTCACCCGCGGCTGGCTGGGGGTTTCGGTGCAGCAGATCAGCGAAGAGCTGGCCGCCTCCTTCGGCCTGGACAAGCCTGAAGGGGCCCTGGTCGCCGAGGTCATTGCGGCCTCCCCAGCGCAAAAGGCCGGCTTCGAGCGCGGCGATATCATTCTCGAATTCGACGGCAAGAAAGTCGCCGAGGTGAGCGATCTGCCGCGGATCGTTGCGGCCACCGAGGTCGGCCGCGAAGTCGAAGTCAAGATTTTCCGCGACGGCAAGGAGAGGGAACTCTCGGTTACCATCGGCAAAATGGCCGAGGAGGTCGCGGCCGCCGGCCAGAAGGCGGGCAAGGGCGCGCTTGGACTAACCGTTACCGACCTGACTCCCGAAGCCGCCCAGATCCACGGGTTGGACACCAGCAAGGGGGCCCTGATCACCGCCGTTGATCCGGAGGGTCCGGCTGCCGGCTCCAATTTGCGACCTGGGGACGCGATCCTCGAGGTCAACGGCAAGGAGATCGGCTCCGCCGCCGATTTCGCCAAGGTTGCCGACCAGGTCGAGTCGGGCAAGGTGCTCCGGCTGCTGGTGCAGCGCGGCGAGAATCTGTTCTATACCACTCTGAAAGCCGAATAAAGAAAGATCCCGGATGGATTCCCCAAGGGGTTAACAATCAATCCGGTTGCCATTATTAAAAGCCAAAGGCCTTCCACTCAGGGAGGCCTTTGGTCGTCCTGGGACAGGTAGCAAACCAAGGCTGCCCCCTCCTGCGTGAAGGCCTTTCTCCAGGCCCAGCATCTGCGCTCATGTTTGAATTCAAGCCTCCAATGAATGTTTTGGATCCTGTCCTCCCAGAAAAATCAATGGCCTAGACTCGATTCCGGCCGATGAGAGAGGGGGCTGATTTGACTTGTGAAGAATTTTTGTGTTAAAAAGCTTCGTATTCAAAATATTTCAGGTGAAATCAAGGGGAGAAGCCGGTGGCCAAACCTTCAGAACAAAGAGGCGGAAAATTCGAGTCAGAGTTGGAGGGGGGCCTTGCCCCTGATGATTTGCCGGAAGGCAAAGTTCTGCCAGGTTCTGCCGACACCCCAGAGGTACCCAAGGGCAGTTATGAGCTGCGGGTTCTTCAAGCTCTGCGCCGAATCATTCGGGCTGTAGAGATCCATTCCAAGAAGTTGGCCCAGAGTCACAAAACTACCGGCCCTCAGTTGGGTTGCCTCTCGGCCATCAAAGAGAACGGCCCGTTGACAACCACCAAACTCGCCCAGGCCGTTTATCTAAGTCCCAGCACCATAGTGGGTATTGTTGATCGGCTTGAAGAAAAGGGGCTGGTCAGCCGTCAGCGAGGCAGTAAGGATCGACGCCAAGTCCAGATCTGTCTGACCGAAGCCGGAAAACGGCTGGTGGAAAGTGCCCCATCCTCCCTTCAGGATACTCTCGCCGATGCCCTGAAAAGCCTCCCCGAGCTGGAACAGGTTTCCATCACCTTGGCCCTGGAGAAAGTTGTTGACCTGATGGAGGCCCGCAAGATCGAAGCCTCTCCGGTCCTTGAGACCGGTCCCATCTCTCCACCTTCTTCCGAAGGTTCAAGCCCTCCCAAGAAGCCCTGATCATTTCTGTTGTCATTTGGAAACGGTTATGGGTCGGGGCCGTCTGGCTTTTTTACCCGGTGTTAACTCCCCCAACCTAAGACAAAAGGAGAAAAGCATGCCTATCTACTCGGCTAATCAACAGGAGATAGCCGAAAGAATTGCGCCGCAGTCCGCCAGCCTCCCCAAATGGAAGGAGTGGAAGTGGCAGCTGAAAAATTCCATCCAGGAGATAGACAGCTTCGAGAGTCTTCTCGGTATCAGGCTGGAAGAAAAGGAGCGTAGGAAGGTCGCCCTGACCCTGAAGAAATTCCCGCTTTCCATCACCCCCTACTACCTCTCCCTCATCGACACCGAAGACTTCCGGAACGATCCCGTCTTTAAGCAGGCCTTTCCCTCCCCAGCGGAGCTGAATATCGATCGGCACGACATGACCGACCCGCTGGCGGAGGACAAGGACAGTCCGGTGCCGGGTATCACCCATCGCTATCCTGACAGGGTGCTGTTCCACATCAGCAACGTTTGCTCCATGTATTGCCGCCATTGTACCCGCAAGAGAAAGGTCGGCGATTCGGACTCCATTCCGGGCAAGGAGCAGATTCGCGAGGGCCTGAATTACATACGCAACCACCCGGTCATCCGGGACGTGCTCCTTTCCGGCGGCGACCCGCTGATGCTCTCTGACGACTATCTGGACTGGATTCTCACGGAATTGCGTAAAATTCCCCACGTCCAGATCATTCGCATCGGCAGCCGCATGCC
>NPIE01024541.1_pt1 | contig 20094 bp, 19 predicted proteins | sample 8637661 | NCBI WGS metagenome assembly NPIE01 (sample SAMN07420842, study PRJNA396082) | bioreactor metagenome | isolation source: sample BA12 brine-fed electro-methanogenic bioreactor BA | place: Japan: Kochi | collected 2016-12-09
CCTCGTCAAGGCAGACGTCCAGTCGATTCGAAAACGAGAGGTGTTTTGGACCTTGAGCAGAAGTCAGGTCGAGCATATCGTCCAGGATCTTGCGCTCTGCCCGGTGCCGTTTGCGCAAAAACATCTCGCCGGACTTGTCGCTTGGCAGGGACTGGCCTTGCCGGTAGTCAGCCTGGAGCGATATTTCGGATTCAGACCGGCGCGACGCGGCGAGGTGAAACGAAGAATCGTTGTCAAGACAACCACCACCGGTGAGCCGCAGTTGATCTCACGACTGCTCGTCGATGTTGCCTATGATGTCAGAATCAGGTCGGTGGCCGCCGATTGCACGCCGGTTAAAATTAACGATCAGCTCGCTGCACGAGGGTTGAAGGGCGCCTATGAATGGGAGCAGGGTGCCCTGCTGCTCGTGCCTGATCTAAAAATGATCGCCTCCGGCGGTGCGGTGGGTCGATGACGATCGGGCTGAGCGAACTGGAAAACGGCATTCGTGTCGTGACAGAGGCCATTCCCGGCTCACGTTCGGTGGCGGTCGGTATCCTGATCGGCACCGGTCCCCGCGACGAAAAGGATCGACAGGCGGGGCTGGCGCATCTGGTCGAACATGTCCTCTTTCACGGGACGAGCACGCGAAGCAGTAGCGATATCAGCCGGATCATCGACACCATGGGCGGCCGGGTATCGGCCTTCACCGGGCGGGATTACACCTGTTTCAGCGGTTTTGTGATGGACGATCACCGGACCTATATTCTCGATCTGTTTTCCGATATGTTGCTCAATTCGATTTTTCCCGAAGAGAAATTGATCACCGAAAAACAGGTCATTATCAACGAACAGCAGATGGCCGCCGACCAGCCCGGCGAGCAGGCTCTGACAACACTGAAATCGGTGATGTGGCCCGATCATCCGTTGGGTTGCAAGATCGAGGGCAGCCCCGAGTCGATAGCCCCATTGAGCAGAGAAGACGTTATCTATCATCTGCACACGTGCTACCTGCCCGATCGGATGATCATCGCCTTTGCCGGCAATCTCGAGCATGAAGACATTGTGGCCCAGGTGCGGGACTGTTTCTGGCGGCTCACCGGACGCTCCGTCCGGCAGATACCTGCAGAGGCCCCGTTTCACAGCGGCTTCGTTCGCCAGGGTTATAACGGCAACCAAGCCTATTTCGCTGTCGGAGTGAAAGCGCCTCCTTACTCCTGGCCGGACCGCTATGCCATTCATCTGCTCAACACGGCCCTGGGCGGGGGAATGTCCTCGCGGCTTTATCGATCTTTGCGGGAGGAGCGGGGACTGGTTTATGACGTGCATTCGGAATACCACGCCTATATCGATGGCGGTGCCCTGATAATTTCCGGATCCTGCCGTCCCGATNNCCCGATGCGGTCTTTACCGTGGTCGATGAAGTGCTCGATATCAGCCGGTCGTTGCTCACCGCGGCAGTGGTGTTGGACGAGGAGGAATTGTGGCAGGTAAAACTCTATAATATCGGGCAATATCATGTTGATTCCGAAGATCCGTTCGTCAGAATGAGCAGATTGTTGACCCAAACGTTCTATTTTGACCGGGTGGTTGCTCCCGAAGAGATTATCAGCGGCCTGGAAACGGCGACAACAGCTTCTCTAGCTGCGATCGGGGGGGAATATTTTCAGAATTGGTCGGAAAAAGTTGCCGCCTGTGTTGTCGGTCCCGAGCCGACATGATGGGCGGAGAAAAGCTGCAGAAATCGGTCGTTGAACCGGAAAAATGAACAAGGAGGAACAGCCATGGGTATCGATGCATCGGTACGAAAAAACTGGATCGAGATTCAGAAAAAGCACACTGTGCCGGTCAATGCTATCGGGGTGAAAATCAAAGATAGTGACTCAAAGACACTGAAGATTTGGAAAGATGAAGGTATCGACAAATTCATTAAGAAGTAAGGTAGACATGGTATGAACGATAAATTGATTCTGGTTGTAGACGACAGCCCCACCGACAGACAGATTGCGCTAGCTGCCTGCACGTCTAAGGGGTATCGAGTCGAATCGGCTGCCGAGGGTGAGGAAGCGATGCGCAAGGCGGTGGAACTGAAACCCGATTTGATCTTGCTCGATGTCATTCTCCCGCAGAAAAACGGTTTCCAGGTTTGCCGTCAGTTGAAGAGCAGCCCGGATACCCAGGCTATTAAAATCATCATGGTTACCAGCAAATCGCAAGACAGCGATCGATTCTGGGGGATCAAGCAAGGTGCCGACGGGTACCTGACCAAGCCGTTTACCGAGGCGGAGCTACAGGAGTTGATCGAAAAAACGATCTGATCGAACAGAGCACAGATGCTCGATGAAGAGATAATGAAGCTGCGCTGAAACGATGCGCCAGGTCTGGAGGACAGATGATGAGTGAAGACAACAAAGAGCGGGCGGAGCGATTCAAACCGTTGCGCTTTATTACCGAAAAAATCCGCAATAAGGTTCTGGTCATCCTCCTGGGCTCGGCGCTGGGAACGTTGATCGTCGCCGTTGTTGCACTGGTTTCGATAAACATCGCACAGCAGACGATCGACGAGGTCGTCGATCGGAAAGGGGCTATCGTCACCCTGGCCAACAACGCGGAAATCGAGCTGCTGTTGGCTCGTGAGCTTGATCAGCGGTATCTGCTGAACTATCGAGCCCTCGGGTTTGAAAATGCCCGGGGCGAGTATGTGTCCAAGGTTGAGCAGCACGTCCAGCGGGTCGGCGAAATCTTCGATGAGATACAGCAGAAGGATCCGGGAAGCGAGGTCATTTTGCAGAACATCGATGATGCTCGGAAGAATCTGCGTGATTACCTGTCTTCATTCCTGAATGTTGTCAATCTTTCCGAGCAGCGCGGTTACAAGGATCTCGGTTTGATCGGCGAGTTCAGCGGTGATATCCGCGACGTCGAGGAAACCCTTAGCGGTACCGATCAGCCGAATCTTCTGGTTACGGTTCAGCGGATTCGCGGCTATGAAAAAGACTATCTTCTTCTCGGAGAACGACAATATATCAGAAGAGTTGCCGACGAAGTCGCGAATCTGCAGCAGCAGGTGGAGCGTAGCCTGCTCGCCGACGAGTTGCGACAAAAGGTCAGTATCCTGGCCGACGAATATCTGAATAAATTCCAGGAAGTGGTCGATGTCGACCGACAAATTGCCGATGGCGCCAGGGTATATCGTTCGGCGATCAACAACATGATTCCGACGCTGACCACGGTTGTCGAGGCGGTTCAGGCCGATCAGGCGGTGGCGATCACAGCGATGAAGCAGCAAAGCCGCATCGCCCTGATCGTTGTGGTCGTGGCGTCGGTCGTTACCATCCTGCTCGGCATTGGCGCGGCCTTTTTCTTCTCGCGCCGGTTGACCAAGCAGATTGACAATATCATGGATATGTTCGGCAATATCGGTATGGGCGACTTTTCCGCCCGTGCCGACATTCTCACCCACGACGAGTTGGGCGAGATGGCCGAGTCGCTCAACGCGATGCTCGACAACACCTTGACCCTGATCCAGAGCCGCGAGGAACGTGATGCCATTCAGGCCTCGATCATGCGGCTGCTCACCGAAATCAGCGATCTGGCGGATGGTGATCTAACGGCCCGTGCCGAGGTTACCGAAGAGGTGACCGGGGCCATTGCCGACTCGTTCAATAATATGGCGGAGCAGTTGAGCCGGGTCGTTAAAGATGTAAAAGAGGCGTCCATGCTCGTCGGTAGTTCCTCTGCCGATGTTGATCAGGTTACGCAAAAACTGAGCCAGGCCAGCGAAGAACAGGCCGCCAAGATTAGCGACGCCATCACCACCATCGAGAGTATCGCCCAGAGTATTCGAGAGGTTGCCGATAGCGCCACCGAGTCGGCTCGGGTTTCGAGCAGCGCCCGGAACAGCGCTCGGGAAGGATCTGATGCGGTGCGCAAGACCAACCAGGCGATGAGTTCGATCAAGGAAAACATGCGCGGCACGGCCCGAACCATCAAGCGGCTTGGAGAGAGTTCCCAGGAGATCGGCAATATTATCCAGATCATTAATGATATCGCCGACCGGACATCGATCCTCGCGTTGAATGCCTCCATCCAGGCCGCCATGGCCGGTGAGGCGGGCCGGGGATTTGCCGTGGTCGCAGACGAAGTACGGGCGCTTGCCTCGCGCACTCAGGCGTCCACTGAGGAGATTCGCCAAACCATTGAGGGGCTGAAAAAAGAGGTGGTGGATTGTGTCGGTACCATGCGCCATGCCTCGGAACTTGCCCAGCATCAGGTGGATTCAATTCTGAAAGTGGAAACCGAGCTGCAAACCATTGCTGCAGCGGTGCGTGAAATCACGGGGCTGAATGAGGAAATGGAGAGTGCGGCTAACGAGCAGAGCGAAGTGTCGGACTCCATCAATCAGAACGTGATTGAAATCAGCCGCTCTGCCGAGCAGACCTCCAGCGATGCCCAAGAGACCGCGCGAATTGCAGGGGATCTGCTGGCCATGGCGGAAACCCTGCGCAAAACCATCGAGCAGTTCCGCCTGTCCCAGAGCTGAAATGGGCGATATACCGGGGCACTCAGCCCCGGTGATCAGACACAAACGGATTGGTGGCGCGTTCCTGGCCAAACGTAGACATGGGGCCGTGGCCACAGATAAAGCTAACGTCATCCCCGAGCGGGAACAGCTTTTCCCGGATAGAGTGAATCAGGGTGTTGTAATCGCCTTTCGGGAAATCCGTGCGGCCAATGGAACCATTGAACAGCACGTCACCCACCTGGGCCAGTTTTGAGCCTCGATGGAAAAACACCACATGGCCAGGGGTGTGGCCCGGCGTATGCAGTACTTCCAGGGTTTCATTGCCAACGGTCACCGTATCCCCGTCTTCCAGCCAGCGATTGGGCGTGAACACCTCCGGCGCCGGAAACCCGAACATCTGGGCCTGCATGGCCAGGCCCTGAATCCAGAAGTTGTCGTCCTTGTGCGGGCCTTCAATGGGCAGCCCCGCTGATTTGGCTAGCTCCGCCGTGCCGCCGGCGTGATCTATGTGGGCGTGGGTGAGAAGGATCTTTTCCAGAATCACGCCTTCGTCCTCGGCTGCCGCCAGAATGCGATCCAGGTCCCCGCCAGGGTCGACCACCGCTGCTTTGTGGGTTTCGGTACACCAGAGCAGGGTGCAGTTTTGTTCAAAGGGTGTGACGGGTACGATCTTGTACTTCAGCGACATACTGTTCCAGTTTGTTCAGATTTGATTTTGCGGTAGAGAGCATCCGGGGCAATGTCTGCTTCGTTGGGCCAGCAGATGGCTCCGAACTCATCAACTTTTGCTTGAGCAAAGAATGCCGGGTCTTTCAGGGGCTCGAACATCGGGCCAAACAAACGATCTGCAAGGCTGATCTCGCCGTGAGTACCATCATCGAAGGTGACGGCCAGTACGTAATCGGCCTTGGCTTCCACATGGGTGACTCTGGGCATGCTGTTCATTCCAATGGCTCTATCTTCTTCAGTGGCTGGTGCAGCTCGGCAAGGCGCCAGTCTGCGATAAGGTCCTGCCGGTGTTCAAAGGCCCATTCGATAACCATCGCTTTGGCTCTTTTGGGCAGTTTGCCCTCAACAATCTCCAGCGTTTCGATCAGAATGATGGCCTCGTGTTCCCCCATAATAAGCGTGAAAATGGGGAGGATTATGGTCATCGTAATACATCCGTATCAGAATGCCGAAGAATTCACTGATGGTTGGCATGGGCCCTCCGTGGCTCATAAGGTGTCATATTTTGGTAGACCGATAATAACAATCTGCGGACAGGTGAGCTATTGAAGAACTACCTCCAGAAAATCCTTCAGGGCCAGGCGATTAACTACGAGGCCTTTCTGAAGAAGCTGCCGGATTCCCAGCGTCGGCGGCATCGGGAGCTGTTCGCAACGGAGAAGGTTGGCGCCAATCGCTGGCAGGTAACCATTCTTGATGAAGCTGCGTTTGCGGAGTTACATCGACAGGCCGCTTCACCCGTTAGCAGAGTAGATGCGGCGAAGAAGGGCGATTCCCACCGCCACGGCACCGATGTGAGTTTTCTGCTGGTATATCATCACGCCCTGACAGGCAACCGGCCGGATTCGGTGGTGATTACCGGAGATTCGGTGGATATCGGTTTTCGGCCAGCGCCCCGGGTGCTGGTGGTGGAGAATGAGCGAAATTTTTATTACTACCGACAGATGCTGGCCTTTGCCGGTGACTGCCTGGGCCAGACAGTTGATCTCACAAACAGCGATGTCGTGCTCGGTGGCGGCAATCGGATTACCGGTACTGCGGATTTGAACTGGCTGACCAGTTACGATGAGGTGCTCTGCGCCTTTGATTACGATGCCGGCGGCCTGCAGATGTTTTCATCGGTGCGATCGGCACTGGGCGACAAGGCCTGCTATCTGCAGCCGGCTGACTGGCAACCTTGGCTGAGCCGTTTCCGCAAAACCCCGGACTCCACCGAAAGGTTTACAAAAGCCCTGTCGCTGGCGGAAGATCTGGAGTTTGTGTCGCTGGCGCAGGCCTTCCGGGCCACCGGCAAATTCATGGAACAGGAGATGATTCTGGATGAGTGATTCACAGGCGAGCGCGAGCACGTTCACCTTCGGCATTCGCCGCCTGGTGCTGGTGGACTCCGCCGGCTTCTGTTACGTGGAAATTCCGGTAGACAACCACGGCCTGATTCTGGGGCCGGGCAACCTGGGTAAATCCAGCTTGCTGAACTCCCTGCGCCTGTTCCTGTTGCCAGAGAATAACTTCAAGAACAGCCGCAAGAAATTTGCCTTCCGCAACGCCAGCGCCGGCAGCTTCTACACCAACGAAGAAAGCTTTCAGCACTACTTCCCCAGCCAGTTCAGCTTCCTGATTATGGAAGCGGAAAACCCGGCGGGCAGCCATTGCCAGATCCTGTATCGCGACAACGCAAGCCAGCTTAGCTACGGCCGGGCCTTTGTACCGGTCAGTTACGACCAGTTGCGACCTTTGTTCTGGAACGGCGACGATGAAGATGGCATTGGCCAGGCGGTGCCGGAGCTCTCATTCACCCGGCTGTCGGAGGCGCTGAAAAAGCTCTCGAAAGAGACCAGGCTGGTCAACGACCCGGCCAAACTGAAAACCATGCTCTACAGCAGTGAGTTGATGAACGCCGACGCGGTGCGCTACTCCGTGCTGCCCCTGGGCGAATCGGGCGAACGCCGAGTTCAGTCCCTGCGCACCCTGATCCTGCTGCTGTTCGAGATGAAGGCGGACGATCAGGCCATGGCCAACGCCGTGGCCAGCATTATCGAAGCGGACAAGAAGTTTGCTGACGATGCCTTTGACTTCAACATCGACGATTTCCTCAATCGCCACGATCAGCTCAAGCAGCAGCAAAGCCAGCTCAACCGTATCGAGAAAGAGCGACACCGGTTTGAGAAGCTGAACCGGGACTACCAGGCCTACCAGACCCTGCTGCGCAGCCAGCACGAGTTTGCCGCCTTCCGGGACGGGGTGACCAACGCCTTGGCCGATATTGCTGCCAAACGCGGGGCGGCGCTTGAGGCTTTCAACGATCAGAACGACACCCTGCGCCACGTGCTGCAAACCCTGAAAAAACTGGAGCAGGATGCCAGCGGTTTGAAGGGCGAGATTCGCTCCGCCGATCGGCGTATCAAGCAGGCCGAACAGAGCCAGAAAGACGGTGAGCTGCTGATCTCGCAGTATGGCGATATGACCCTGCAGGAAATTGCAGAGATCCAGACCGAAGAACTGGAAAGCAAGAAAGGCCACCTTGCTGCCCTGAAAAGCGCCGCCCAGGCGGAAATCCGACTGGAGCAGATTCAGCGCAAAAAGCAGGATCTGGAGCGCAAGCTGGAAACCCTGAAAGACCGGGAGAGCAAACAGCAGTGGCAGTTGCAGAACCAGCTGGACGAAACGACCGCCGCGCCTTTGCGGGCGGTTGATCCCCGGCTGATGATGGCAAGCCCCGGACAGGATCTGGATGCCGATAGCAAAGCCACCATTGAAGCCTTCGCTCGCCTGTTTGCCCCCAACGATCGCGGCTTTGACTGGTTTGATACTGAATACCAGAGCCAGCCTGCCCGGCACACCACCTTTGCCGAGCAACGCCATCATATTGAAGGTGAGCTTCATGGTCTGGAGAAAGAACGCTCAGAGCTGGCCGACACCGCCAACCAGGAACACGACCGACCTCACTTGATCGAGCGCACGGACAAGGAAATCCGGTCTATCGAGAAAGATCTGGAAACGCTCCAGCGCTACCCGGCGGCGGCCACCACCCTGCGGGATGCCACCGAGGAGAAACAGGCGGCGGAAGAACAGCTTGCCAAGCTCGACGAGCAGGCCGGACTGGAGCAGGAAAAACAGGACGCGGTTCAGGCGAAAGCCACGAAAGCAAAAGCGGAGAAAGATCGCATCGAAGAGCGGGAGCGCGAGCTGGCGGCCCTGAGTAAAAGTGTCGGCACTGTGGAACACCGCTTCCCGCACCTGAGAGCGGTGGAAGCGGAGCAGCCGCTGGACATTGATCGCGTATCGGCGGCCGCCTTCGACGACCTGCAAAGCCAACTGGATGATCTGGAAGAGCGGCGCCGCAACATTCTCGACCACCTTCGCCAGTTTGTGTACCTGGGTATCCATGAAGACACCGAAGGCGAATTGCAGAAAGACAGCCCCGCGTCGTCTGTTATCCGAAGCACCTTCAAGAGCCTTTCAGATCTGTACGCCGGCATGGCCGAGCGCTGGAGTGTTCTGGAGCAGCAGGTCGGCATCCACAATGAAACCGTCGCCAGCTACCGCCAGGCCCTGAAGTCCAACCACGAACACATTGCACGGTTCGAGGCCCAGCTCAATCGGGAACTGGACGGCGTTCGCATCAACGATCTGGTGGAAATCCGGGTGGACATTCACACCGATCCGAAATTCCGTAACTTGGTGGAAGAAGCCAACAACATTGATCCGTATGGCAATAAGCTTCAGTCCGATGCTTTCTACGACCGCCTTAGGGTGTTTGTAGCGGACTTTTTCGGGGAGCAGGGCGGCAGCAAGCGCCTCACCATGGATAAAGTCATCACCGGCATTTCCTACCGCACCCGCAAGGAGAACGCCGCCAATCTGGACAAGAAAGGCCAATCCACCTCTACTACCGCGCTGATCAACCTGGAGCTGGTTTACCGCCTGCTCAAGCGGGTGCTGTACCCTGGCGTGCAGCTGTCATTCCCTATGGTGCTCGACGAACTGGCCAGCGTGGATATCAGCCAGATGCCGTCGTTGCTGGAACGGCTGCGCAAGCAGGGATTCAACCTGTTCTCTGCCGCTACCCACAGCGCCAGCGCCGAAGTGATCTACCTGATTGGCCGGCACCTGGAGGTGGGGCAGATGCGCACCGCGCGGCCCTACAGCAAGGAACGCACTCTGGTGTTCTGGGGCGGCGCGGAAGGTTTTACTGGTGGTGAACCGCTGAGCCACTGGGCAGACCAGACCCAGAACAGCTTGCTGGAGCCGGTGGATGAGTAAACGCTTCAGCACCCTGGACACCACCCGGCTGCTGTTTGAGCACCCGAAAATCCTGTTCCGGATGATCGAGCGCATGGACCGCAATGAAGCCCGGTTCATCCGGGAAAGCGACCTGGTGGCCGAGGTGATGGATTACACTCGAGGCCTGGGCAAGGCCGATCGGGAGCGCGTGCGGCTGGCCCTGAACACCGACAATCTGTTTCGCAGTGGGCTGATCATCGACATCATCAAGGCCGACGGCGAACGCCGGCTGGTATTTCAGGACGCACTGATCAATCTGATGCGGGCCTGTAACGCCTCGCTCTACCAGGAGCTTACTGACGCCCGCCTGCGCGGCCATCTGGTGACTCTTCGGGATGTGCGCAATCGCCTGGAAACCAGCAGTTTCAGTGATGCTGATCCGGATTACACCGAGCTGCGGGACGATCTGAACGAGCGGGTCAGCCAACTGATCGGCCTGTTGCGCCAGAACGTGTTGCGCATGCAGACCATCAGTGCCCAGCTGGCGGACCTGTCCGGTGATGCCAGCCGGGCGCCGGAGAAGTACCTGGAGTTCCGCCAGAATCTGTTTGAGCAGATCGTGACCCTTTATGAACGCCATATCAAACCCACGCTGGTGTTCCTGAACCCGGACACCCGGCTGCCTGACGGCAGCAATCTGTTCGAAACCCTGGAAGCCATGGTACGCCTGCTGGAGGGTCACGACGACCATAGCCTGGCGGACCAGCTGTTCCGTTCCTCTATCAGCCTGAACGCCCTGTACAAGCCCATTCAGGCGGTGGCCCAGGAGGTCGAACACTTCCTGCGCAAAACCCGCCGGGGTATGGCCCAGTACAACGCCATGGAGCATTTCTACGGCAAGCTGCGTGCGCTCAAAGACGACACCGAAACCCTCAGCCTGCGCCGAAAATGGCTCGAAGGCGGCGATTTTGCCCGCAGCACCGGCTTCCTGGTGGGCCTGCGGGCACAGCAGCGGCCCAAGCATTATGCCTTTGGCCAGTCGTCGAGCTACTACCAGTTGTTGTTCAGCGAACTGGAGCTGCGCCTGAGCGATCTGCGCCGCCAATCCGAAGTGCCGGTACTGCAGGAAGTGGCCGGAAGCGGCCGCGAAAGCCGGGTAGACCTTCAGCGCATCAACCAATTGTATAAGTGGCTGGAAAGCCTGGAATTGCGGCCCACGGCGGATCTGGTGCGGGAGCTTCACGGCCGGCTGGATGGCTTCATCCCGGGCTACCGTTTTGCGGACCTGCTGGCAGCCCTGAACCGGCTGGTCAATTCGCCGCCGGAGGGTATGCAGGTGACAACCACTAACCGTTTCCGCACCCTGGAACAGGCGCCGGACTGTGAACAGTTTGTGTACCGCAAACGACGCCTTGAAACCAATACGACTGATACAGAACAAGAGCCAGACCATGCCTGATTTCGTGGAAACCCGGGATACAGAGAGCACCCTGAACGAGCAGGGCGCGACCAGCTTCGAGCAGATCCTGCCGGCTCACAGTGCCGCGGTCTACCGGGAGTTCCAGGCTGGCCGGGTGATTGTCCGGGATGTGTGGGACAACAACCGCTCGGAGCTTCGTGCCAACCCGCTCTACAACCTGCTGTATAACCACCTGTCTCACTTCCGTACCTTCTATGAGCATCTGGGTAGCGACCTGGTGTTCAATGAAACCGGCGCCTTTTTCTTCCTGAAAGAGAGCAGTGACGAAGAAAGCGAAGAGCACGATGAAAACGCTTTCCGGGTGCAGGTGGTATTGCTTCTGATCGGTCGTTACTTTGCCCGAAGCGGCAGAGATCTGGATTATCTGGGGCGGCCGGAAGCCGGTTTAAACGAGCAGGATCTGGCGAATCTGGGGGCGGATGAGGAGTATCAGGACATCCTTCGGGCCGCCCGTTTCGAGAAAGGGTTGAGCGAAGCGCTGGATTACCTGGAAAAACGGAACCTGCTGTTTCGCTCCGGGGCAGGGCGCTATTTCCTCAGCTCCGCCGGTATTTACTTTTTAAACCAGCTGGTGCAGGAGTACGAGCAGAGCTAGTTGCCGGTCAGGCAAACGCCAGGTTGTTCCTGCCGCTGGTTTTCACGGAATACATGGCCTTGTCGGCGGTGGCCAGTAGAAGCTCAGCGGTCTGGCCGTTGTCCGGGTACAAGGCGATTCCCACCGAGGCACCAATGTGCACAGTCTGGCCCTGAATGTGAAACGGCTCATTCAGCACCTGGATCATTTTGCGAGCAATGGGTTGGGCATCGGCATCGTTGGTCAATGGCCCGGTTATGATCACGAACTCATCCCCACCCCGGCGCCCCACCACATCATTGGCCCGAATACTGTGCTTGAGCCTTCTCGCGACATTTCGTAGCAGCTCATCGCCAGCCTGGTGGCCCATGGTGTCGTTTACCGGTTTGAATTTGTCCAGATCCAGGAACATCAGGGCGAAGTGATGATGCTGGCGCCGTGCCTGCTCGATGGCTTGTTCCAGGTGGGTTTCCAGGGCCGTGCGATTTGGCAGGCCAGTGAGTTTGTCGAAATGTGCCAGCCGGAACATCTGCTTTTCTGCCTGTACCCGTGCGGTAATATCGCTGAAGGTCAGGATCAGTTGCTGGATTTGTCCCCGGGCATTGCGTACCGGCGAAACCGTCAGCAGGTTGGGGAACGGATCATTATCGGGCCCGGTCAGCCAGACCTCGCCTTGCCAGGCATTTTCCGCGACAAGATGCCGGTGGATTTCTTCCCGGTCTATCTCCTTGCATCTGTCACTGTCGATAAATGCCATCAGGTTTGTATTGCGAAGTGTCTTCGTTGTTGCGCCGGTAATCTCGTTGAAGGCCGGGTTAGCACGAATAACCTGTAAACCGGTGTCACAAATCACGATGGCTTCGTGGGTGTGGTTAAAGACCTGCTGGGCCAGCCGAAGCTCATCGGTAGACCGGGCAATCTGGGAGGCCTGGTTGACCAGTGCATGCACAATCGGCATCAGTGAACGCCAGACCATTGTGCCGGCAAGGGCGGAGAGCATGAGTATCAGCACAACACTGATAACAATGTCTTCGATCACTTTACCGAACACACTGGAAGTCCTGGCATTCATATGGATTTCCCAGCCATATCCTTCCACTAGTCTTATGAATGCCAGCACACGGGTGCCGTCTGGAAGCGAAGCCCGGAAAAAGTCGAGGTCTGGTTTGTAATCGATACCTTCCTGTTCGGCCAGGCAACCATTGGGTGTTGTCAATTGAAACTGATGACTGCGCTCGGTCCAGATCAGTCGCCGCGTTCTCTCGACATCAAGCAGGCACAGACTGGAGTCCGCATCCACGCGAAAGATGGGAATCAGTGAGGAGAGTTCGAACAGCAGAAGATCATAGCCTACGATCTGTTCATCCACGCGTATCGCAGCGATGACGTGCAGTAACGGCCTCGCTTCGTTATTTACCCCTACCGGGTAGGACTGGATATCAAGCCCGGATGGCATAGGCAGGTCAGCGGGAAGTTGATCGTCCAGAGGCCCGACGCGCACAACTTCGGCGCCACTGGCATCAAACCGGACGATGGCGGCAAGGTTGTCGATGTTTTTTGCGGCATCGTCAAGCCTGGGGCGGGAGAAGGTCCGCAAGTCAGCGAGTGCCAGGTTTCCCCTGTTGTATTCGACCATAACCCGCGCGAGCTCAGAGCGACTGGCGGTTTGTCGCGCCAGATCCTGATGCTGATCGAATACCGCCCGAACGCCCTCGGCCTTGGCATCCGCCACCAGGCTCGCAGTGTCTGCAGCCTGGGTATGGATCTGATTGATCAGGGGGGTGGAGACCACCACGGCAATACTGATTCCAGTGAGAACAACTGCAACGATGGCAGTGGTGATGATGCGGCGTTTCTGCTCGAAGATATCCATAGGTGCCGTCGGACGAAAGCGAGGTTATAAGGACATGGTATCCGTTTTTTGCAACGGGTATACCCACCTAGAGTTGTTTTCTGTAACCGATGTTGACATGTATCAGCCTTCATGTTGGAGATTTTCCATGTAGACTGAGGTTTTTATAGCAGGAGTACTGAATGACAGAGCCCGCACTGTTCCAGTCCCGGCCCAGACGGCGACTATTGTGGCTGGCGCTTTTGGCGTTGGCAGTGGCCGCTCTGGTGTCAGTGCGCTTGCAACCGCAACCGGTTGAGGAACGGCTTGTGCGCCTGCAGGCCCAGGATGAATTTGGTACAGAATCACCGCTGCTGGGCGAAGCCTTGGCTCTGCAGGCGCTCCTGCTGGATTACCGGGACGACCGCCTGCTGTTGCTGAAAGCTCAGGCCGCGTTGCAGGTATACCCCGAGTGGACCAGGTTTGTGATGGATCTGTTTGGTGAAGAACCGGAATTTCGGCAGGCCCTGCGAGCCCATGGCGAGTATCTGATGCCTCCTGTGATGCATTTTTATCAGAATCCGGTTGGCTCGATTGAGATGATGAACCGGGTTGCCGGCACCGGTAAAGTCCTGACGCCGGAACAGCGTGCCTGGTATGCCGTCAACTTCGCCAATAAAGAAGGGCAGGATTTCACGGGCCAGTTCGTGGTGGGGGCCGATGGCAATAACATAGAGTGGATCTGGACGGAGCGGATTACAGAGGGCATTACGCAGTTCTTCACCAGTGGCATCCGGACTCTGGAATCCCGGTACCGTACCGATCAGCCGATCCGCATGGAAGATGTCGGCTGGGCCGCCGTAGACGCGCTGATTATTGGCAGTGCGGTGAAATTCCTGAAAGCCGGTCGGGCGGCAGCAGGTACTGCAAGAGCCTCGAGTGTCACCGCCCGTTCCGCGGCCTATTCTTCCCGCCTCGCGCGGGCCGGGCGAATGGCTTCGGTCATGGTTAGCAACGCAAAGTGGCCCGCTGCGGTGGCTCTGGTCTATGTCGTTGTCAAACACCCCGCCTTACTGAACGACGTATTCGCCGGCGCTGCCCGGGTACTGGGCGTGCCGGCCTGGATGGTGCAGATACCAGGATGGTTCCTGGTACTGCTGCCACTGCTGTTGCTTACGCGCTGGCTACTGGCCACCGTGCTCTGGTTGCTACCAATAACGTGGCTCCGGGGGCGGAGGCTCAGATAGTGCGCACTAACCGGACGTTCCGGTTTTTCAGGACCGTCGTGGCCTCCTTGAGTTGCTCAGAACTGGAGGCATGCACGGTCAGTACATACTTGCCCTCCTTTAGAGCCGACTGCGCTTTGGCAACATAGGGTGTGTGGTCCGGCCGGAGCGTAACGCCTCCAGCCACCAACAGGCCAAGTATCAGGCCGAGCGCCGCAAGAACGGCTGCGGCAACCACGCCATTCTGGGCAATAAACCCCACGCCGATAGCGCTCAGTATCAGGAACACAATAAAGCCTGAGACTGCACCGCCGATACCGAGCCAGAGATGCGAACGCACCAGCGTTTGCCATATGCCCTGATTCTCTGGCTCCAGCTCTTCACCCGGGTGTTGGTCCTGGGGGCTTACAACAATGACTTGCTCGTGATCCAGACTGGTTTCCTGCGACAGCACCCTTGCAACGCCGTTGGCATCGGTTTCTGTCTCGAATATTGCGGCTACTTTATGGGCTTCCTGTTCACCGGTAATACTCACTGAGGGTTTCATGGAAAGACCTCCTGAGTGTTTCGCCGAGGACCAGATCCTCGTCAAAACATAGCGGCTTCATCAGTAACCCTAGTACACCTGAACCTGTATTTCGAATGACCGTATGGCAACAAACCGATCGGGAATCGCCCGCCATCCCCTAAATTACCAGGCCAGCCAGATTGTGTGACGGGCGCCTTTACCCGGACGCAGGGCTCTAACAACAACGGGTTCCACCGAAAAGCCAGCGCGCCGCAAGCGTTCGGTAAAGGCCTGTTCCGGACCGGCCGACCAGTAGGCGAGAATGCCGTCGTTGCTCAGGGATTTCTGGGCGGCGGCGATGCCTTCCGGAGAGTAGATCCAGTTGTTTTCTTTACGGGTAAGACCTTCCGGACCGTTATCCACATCCAGCAAGATGGCGTCCCAGTTGCCATCGCCCTGCCGCAAAAGTTCTGCCACATCGCCAATGTGAACGGCGGCCCGGGGATCGTCCAGAGGGTAGCCGGCGGCTGCGCCCAATGGTCCGCGATTCCAGGTTTCTACCTCGGGAACCAGCTCTGCCACCGTCACCTGAGCCTGATCGCCTGTAGCCGAAAGCGCTGCCGCCAGGGTAAAGCCCATACCCAGCCCGCCAATCAGGATCCGTGGCGCGGGCAGATGGCTCAGGCGTTCACAGGCGAGGGTGGCGAGTGCATCCTCCGAACCATGTAAGCGGCTGTTCATCAGTTCACCCGGGGCGCCGGCAATCTTGATGGAAAACTCGTCATTACGTTGCAGCAGTCGCAAGCGGGTGCCGTTGCCGGGGATGGTTGCGGTGCCAATTTCGTTAAAGCGGGCCATGGTTGGTTTCCGGTAGTGTGGGCAGGCGGGCATTCTAACCTGTAGAAACAGGCATCGGCGAAAACCGTATCAATCAGTTGCTGCTAAACTGCAGCAATCATTCCGTCCGGCGCAAAGCCCGTTGAATAGTGTTGACGGAACCGAAACCGTTGGAGGCAGACTTGGAACGAATGCAAAAGGTAGTCCTGGTGACAGGAGGCGCGAAGGGAATTGGCCGAGGCATAGTGCTGCACCTGGCGGCGGCGGGCTGGAAAGTGGCATTCTGTGATACTGACCAAGCCGTAGGTGAACAGTTGGTTGCCAACGCAGAGGGTGAAGTCGTGTTTCTGGCAGGCGACGTTGCCAGCGAAGCGGATGTTGAGAATATCATTTCCCAAACGGTGCACTGGGGTGGTGGCCTGAATGCCGTTATTAACAACGCTGGCATTGCGGACCCTCATACCGGCCCGATAGAACAACTGGGCCTTGAACAGTGGCAGCGTCGAATGGATGTCAATCTGACCGGGCCGTTTCTGGTGAGCAAACATGCGGTACCGTATCTCCGGAAGGCGAGGGGCGTGATTGTGAATATGGCCTCCACACGGGCCCTGCAATCAGAGCCGGATACTGAAGCCTACGCCGCCACCAAGGGCGGCCTTGTGGCACTGACCCATGCGTTGGCCATTAGCCTGGGACCAGAAATACGGGTGAACTGTATCAGCCCGGGCTGGATAGATACCCGTGACTGGCAGGGAAGCGAGCAGGCTGTCGAGCCTCTGTCAGAAGCGGATCACCAGCAGCATCCGGCCGGCCGCGTTGGCAGGCCCGAAGACATCGCTACACTGGTGGCTTACCTGATTTCCTCCGAGGCTGGCTTCGTCACCGGGCAGAATTTTGTGGTGGACGGAGGCATGACGCGCAAGATGATTTATCAGGAGTGAGTGCTGACCGATAGCCTTGACTACACTGCAACAGAGGTCCATTTGGGCCGGCCGTAAGGAGGTAGCGCATGAAGATTGGTGTACCGAAGGAGATCAAGAACCGCGAATATCGGGTTGGTTTGACGCCAGCGGCGGTTCATGAATTGTGTGGCCATAAACACAAGGTTTTGGTCGAAACTGGTGCAGGTGTCGCCATCGGCTTTTCCGATGAGGATTATCGGCAGGCAGGGGCACACATTGTGGAAAGCCCCAGGGAAGTTTTCGAGCTGGCCGAGCTTATCGTGAAGGTCAAGGAGCCCCAGTCTGAAGAGCGGGCGATGCTGAAGCCGGAGCACACCCTTTTCACCTATCTGCATCTGGCGCCGGACAAACCGCAGACTGACGACCTGGTGCGCTCTGGGGCCACTTGTATCGCGTACGAAACCGTGACTGACCGTACCGGCCATTTGCCCTTGTTGGCACCCATGTCGGAAGTGGCCGGACGAATGGCCATTCAGGCGGGGGCTCACTGCCTGGAAAAGGCCATGGGAGGTCGCGGCGTGTTATTGGGAGGTGTGCCCGGTGTCCCACCGGCGCGAGTAACGGTGGTTGGCGGGGGCGTGGTTGGTCAGAATGCCATTGCCATGGCCATCGGTATGGGGGCCGAGGTGACAGTACTGGATCGCAATATGGACGTGCTCAGGGAACTCGATCATCGATATGGGAATCGTCTGACCACCTTGTTCTCAACTACTCAGACGCTTGACCAGGCGGTCACTGAATCCGATCTGGTTATTGGCAGCGTGCTTATTCCGGGTGCATCGGCTCCGAAACTCATTACCCGGGATATGATTCGCCGGATGCCCGAGGGCAGCGTGATTGTTGATGTGGCCATTGATCAGGGAGGTTGTGCTGAAACCTCGCGGGCAACCACGCACGATGATCCCACCTTCATTGTTGATGGCGTTGTGCATTACTGTGTTGCCAACATGCCCGGCGCCGTCGCGCGCACATCCACGCTGGCCTTGAACAACGTGACCTTGCCTTATGTTGTTGCGCTGGCCAACAAGGGGGCTGACCGGGCAATGAAGGAAGACCCGCACCTGAAGGCCGGTCTCAATGTCGCTGCGGGGAAAGTCACCTATCGGGAAGTCGCAGACGCTACCGGGCACCCCTATACAGACCCTGAATCCTTGCTGGGGTCCTGACCCTGGCTCCCTGGAGGTATCATGAAACTGATTGGATCTACCACGTCGCCCTACGTGCGCCGCATTCGGCTCCTGCTGAGCGATGAACCGTACGAGTTCATCAATCTCGATATTTATGGTGAAGGCCGTGAAGAGCTGCGGCGTACTAATCCCACCCTGAAAATCCCGGTACTGATTGATGGCGATCAGGAGCTCTATGACTCACGGGTTATCGCCCGTTATCTTGGTCAGAAGCTTGGGCTTGACGCCCTCACCTGGGACCAGGAGAACCAGTTAACGCTGATTGATGGCGCCAACGATTCTGCGGTAACCATGCTGCTTTCTGAGAGGTCCGGAATCGATACCAGCCAGGATGCAATGTTCTATAACCTTCAGCGCGAACGCATCATGACAACGCTGCGAACCCTGTCCGCCATGGTGGAAGCGGGGCAGTTTAAGCAGTGGAACTATCCTGCCATCTGTCTCTATTGTCTGGTGGACTGGCTGGATTTCCGTGACCTGGTGGATTTTTCCGGGGTCGATAGCCTGTTGGCTTTCCGGGATGCTCACGCAGACAACTCGTGGGTTTCGGTAACCGATCCGCGCAAATAAGGTTCCTCCACGCCCGGCACTTAATCTGTGTTTTTCGCCCCTCCGTCAAAGCCATTCTGCATAGGCGAGGGGCTCGGGCATCAAGTAAGCGTTTCTGCAACTGGTCGTATTATGCGCTAGGGTAGGTGGTGACTCTTCGCATGCTTCGGCAGATAAGGAGGAACGCTTTGAGCAACTTTCTATCGCTATGGAATGAAGCGGCAACCACGAGCCTGGGCTTTTTCTGGATGGCGCTTTGGGCGTTTATTCTGGGTTACGTCATAAGCAGTCTGATTCAGGTTCTGGTTACCCGCAGAAAGATGCAGCAGGCCATGGGGGAGGATGGACCGCGCAGTATCGCGCTCGGCACGTTTTTTGGTTTCATTTCCAGTTCTTGCAGCTTCTCCGCACTGGCCACCACCCGTGCAATCTTCAATAAGGGCGCCGGTCTGGCGCCGTCTCTGGCGTTTATGCTGGCCTCCACAAATCTGGTGATTGAGCTCGGTATCGTGATCGCGGTTTTTCTGGGTTGGCAATTTGTAGTTGGCGAGTATGTGGGTGGTGTACTCCTGATTCTCGTAACCTGGCTGCTGATCCGACTTACCCGGCCGCGCCGGCTTGAAGCTCAGGCTCGCCGAAAGATGGATGACGGCGACGGGGACGGCGGCAACTCTGACAAAAGCTGGAAGGAAAAAATAACCAGTAAAGAAGGATGGCAGGCGATCGCCCAGACCTATGTGATGGAGTGGCAAATGGTCTGGAAAGATGTCCTTATCGGCTTCACCGTAGCCGGCATCATCTCCGCCATGGTGCCTCAGAGTTTCTTTGAAGCTCTCTTTATCGGCGCCGGTGGCGAGAACGCGGCCAACCCTGGCTTCCTCGCCGTACTGTCGCAGACACTGGTTGGGCCGATTGCAGCCTTCTTCACCTTCATCGGTTCCATGGGCAATATTCCTCTCGCGGCCGTATTGTTTGCTCAGGGAGTGAGTTTTGCGGGCGTCATGGCCTTTATCTTTTCCGATCTGGTTGTGCTGCCAGTGCTCAGAATCAACGCCTCCTACTATGGCTGGAAGATGGCGCTGTACATCCTCGCACTGATGCTGGTCGGCATTGTGACTGTGTCATTGCTGATGCACTACAGCCTGGCCCTGCTGGGTATGTTGCCGGACTTCAGCGGCCAGACCTCAATGGGAGAGCGGGAGTTCTTCAAGTGGAATTACCAGGCTGTCTTGAACATCCTGTTTCTGACCGCCACAGCGATACTGCTATGGTTCTGGCGACAAGGGCAGAAGCAGCATTCACATGACCACCACCATCATGATCACGATCATGGCGGATCTTCGCTGACAGATAAGGTGCTGAGCGTTCTGGTAGTGGTTGCGCTGCTATGGCTCGCAGGCGGGGTTGTGGTGCCCCTGTTCTGACGGGGCCATTTGGTGGCGGCCTTTATGGTACCCCCGGCAGGACTCGAACCTGCTAC
>NPIE01003297.1_pt2 | contig 20074 bp, 21 predicted proteins | sample 8637661 | NCBI WGS metagenome assembly NPIE01 (sample SAMN07420842, study PRJNA396082) | bioreactor metagenome | isolation source: sample BA12 brine-fed electro-methanogenic bioreactor BA | place: Japan: Kochi | collected 2016-12-09
GACGGGCAGTCGAACATTGATGGGTGGCATTTTCGTGCTTAGTGTTCTACCCAACTTGGTTATATTGCCTTTTTCTGGGGTTTTGGCTGACTTGATTGATAAAAAGGCCTTAACTGTTATAAGTGATATAACCCGTGGTGTCTTCGTCTTGGTGCTGGCTTCCTTATACTTCTTTGATCTTTTATTGGTCTGGCATTTGTTTGCCTTCGTTCTATTGAACAATATCGTCGAATCCTTTGCCAACCCTGCCCGTTTAAGTATGTTGAGTTCAATCGTTGAACCTGACGATTATATTAAGGCAAACAGTTATTTAACGAGTTCCAGCAACTTCGGCAGCATGTTGGGGATTGGTGTCGCTGGTGCAATCATCGGTCTCCTTGGAACATCTGGTGCTTTTGCGATTGATGCTATGACTTTTCTCGTATCAGCGATCATTATGTTTTCAATTGCGTTCAGAGATCGCAAAGCTGATCAAAAGCATGAGCATTCCGTTAAACAATATCTGGGAATGATTAAAGAAGGCTTTGTCTATCTAAAAGAAAAAAAGTTCATTTTGATGCTCGTACTTTTAGGGGCAATGGTCAACCTTTTGTTTGTCCCTTATAATGTCTTGCAGCCTGTTTATGTCGATGAAATCCTTCATCTAGGCGTTGAAGGATTAACATATCTTGGCCTTGCCTTAATGAGCGGAATGACCATTGGTGGTGTGATTATGGGCTCTTTGGCAAAAAAAGTAAACCCTATTCACGCAACCGGTTTTGGCTTATCGATGATGGGGTTGATGTACTTTTTACTCGGTGGCGTTGATTTTATAAGTCTGACAAACCTGACCGTCGTCCTTTCCGCTGTTGCCTTAACCTTCCTGTTTGGATTCTGCTTGCCGATCGTACAAGCACCTGTCAATGGTGTTGTCATGAAGCGGATTCCACCTGAAATGATGGGGCGCATGATGTCTACTTTTGCGATTTTTTCGCTCAGTGCAGTGCCTTTGGGTGGCGTTCTGGTTTCAGCCATCGGCGATAGCATCTCTGTCCCCGTCTTATATATCATAGCGGGTATCGTTTTATTCTTAATGAGTTTTACTTTTTGGATATTTAATCATAAAAAAGTATTATAATATGTATGGAGGTCTAATTATGGAAAGAACCGTTAGAAGCATTAAAACTGTTGAGGAGTTTAAAATTTTTGCTGATCCCTTTCGCATGAAAATCATTGACATCTACAACGAACACAACAAACCTATGACTGTCAAGATGGTCGCGGATATCTTGGGAGAAGTGCCGGCAAAAGTTCACTATCATGTCAAGAAATTATTAAGCATTAATATTCTCATCTTTGACCATATCGAAATCATCAACGGCATTAATGCAAAATATTATATCTTGAAAGATCAAGCCTTCAGGCTCGATGTGGAAAATAACTCCAGTCCGGAAATGAAATCATTCACCATTGATACGGCTGTCAGTGTTCTGTTCAAACGGATGGATGCATTCAAACAAGACATATTGGCGAGAGCCGAAAATGCCAAGCAAAGTCCGATTCAGAACATTGATGATGGCTTTATCAGTTATCGGAAAGTGCACTTGACTGAAGATGATGCAAAAACTTTGCGAAAAATGATAGTCGACTATCTCAACGAACATGATCAAGAAGGCGAAAACACACAAAAATACTCTTTTTTGGGTGCTTTTATGAGATTGACCGACAAGCAACAATAACTCTATCTAGCGGATATGTATCCGCTTTTTCACCAGATCTGACAAGGAGAGTCACATGCGAAAACATCTATCGTTAATCATTGCCGTTGCTGCAACATTTGGTTTATTTGCTACACTTCTATCAAGAGCGATTGACAGTCCCGAAACCCCTGTTCTATCAGCACTTTCATCCTTTAGATACTTTACGCTCCAAACCAATCTTTTCGTTGCTGTCATTTTTTGGGTAATGACATTGTCAAAAAGAGAGGTCGGTCCTGGAATGCAAATACTACTTGGAGGGGTAACAGTCTACATTAGTATCACATTCCTCGTTTTTGCATTGCTTTTGCAATCTACATGGCAACCGACCGGCTGGGCAGCTGTTGGTAATGTATTCAATCATTACCTGACACCTCTGGCTGTCATTTTCTATGTTTTTACAAACAGACAAAGTCTTCGCTATTTGCCTTATCATATACCTATTTGGTTGATTTATCCATTGATTTACCTTATCTTTGCCTTCATCTATGGCAATAACACCGGTGAACACCTTTATTTCTTCTTTAATGTAAGTGATGTTGGTTGGACCTTTTTTAGTCTCACGATGTTGGGCATCATCGCTTTATTCTGCCTGTTGTCAGTTGCAGTAATTTACATCACAAAAAAAAGAGTAAAATTCTAATTACTCTTTTTTAATGCAAACGGAATCTGTCTTTTTGGAAAAACTCAAGCTCACTCAACACAATGCCGGAAGTCACCAAAACAATACCAAAGAAAATATAAAGATTAAATGGATCACCGTAAAATAGAATCGCAAATGCAGGACCGAAAAGACTCTCTGTGGATATCAGAATGGCGGCTTCAGCGGCGTTAGTGTGCTTTTGCCCAACGCTTTGAAAAACAAAACCTAGAAAACTTGCAAAAAAGCCAACGGCTATCGCAAGCAAGAAGATCATCATGCTGTCGCGACTTCCACTCGATACTTCTGGAAGTCCAGAACGAAGAAACATGACGATTGTCGCTATAAAACTAAACATTAATAATTGAAAGGCCATGAGAACTACAGGGTCTTTTTCTTTGGCTTTCTTCCCTAAAAAATAGATGTGAAAGCCATAAAAAAAAGCCCCGATAAACGTTAACAAATCTCCTGCAGCGATCGTTAACTCTTGAAAATCTACTGTGATAAGTACAATTCCGGCTAGTGTGGTTATACTCGCCAACAGCGTCTTTTCTGAAATGGATCTTTTCTCAATGACCCAAACGATAAAAGGCAGAATGATAATATAGCCAGCCGTAATCAAGGCGTTGTTCGATGGCGTGGTGTAGACAAGCCCCCATGTTTGGAAGAAAAATCCTAGATAGAGAAAAACGCCTAAGAATAATCCTGACTTGATGGTCGTCTTATCACTATGGATAATGCGTTTAAAAAACACGACAAAGATAATGATGGTCGCGGTCATGAATCGCACAAAAAGAAGTTGGGATTCATCCCAACCAAAATCAAGTATACGTTTATTGATGACAAAACCTAGACCCCAGATAAGGCCTGCGGATATCAGTAAAACTCGTGCAAGCTGTTTATTCATTGTCCCATATCGTCGTCAGATAACGCTAGCGATGACCTTCCTCGGGAACGATGCAGATAAACTTTAATGGCGTTTGCCCAACATTCTTGAACTGATGCAAGGTATCTGAGGGAACATAGGCAAATGAACCCGCCTTTATGGCGTTGATTTCATGATTAACCATGAGTTCTCCCTTGCCTTCTATAATATAGTTAATATGCGGCCATGGATGTGCATGCCTTGGCGTGTAACCATCGACGCCGACTTCAAAAACGCGCATGACATAACCGTCCCAGCCCTCTTTGGGCGAAACCAGTACCTTCATCAAAACATGCTTGACTTCAGGATGATTGATGGCTTTTGCATCTACTTGATCGAGATGACTTACAATCATAATAATCGCTCCTTATTATTGGTATGTTTGATAATTTTATTATACATGATTTCATTGGCGAATGGTATCTTTTTGCGTCAAAGCAAAAAAAAGAGATGAATAAATCATCTCATTTAGTACCAAATAAACGATCGCCACAATCACCTAAGCCGGGAACGATGTAGCCAACGTCATTAAGTTTTTCATCAAGTGCAGCAAGATAGATATCTATATCCGGATGCTTTTTCTGGATTTTTTCGATGCCTTCCGGTGCAGCCACAAGGCCGACGAGACGAATGTCTTTTGCTCCTCGTTTCTTGAGTGCATCAATCGCCATAATGACGCTCCCACCTGTCGCGATCATTGGATCAACCAATAAAACAGAACTATCGGGCATTTCTTTTGGAAACTTCGCGTAATACTCATGGGCTTCAAGCGTTTTTTCATCTCGATATAATCCTACATGACCAATCTTGGCTGTCGGTATCAGATTATGGATGCCATCAACCATACCAATGCCTGCTCTCAAAATCGGGACAATAACGACTTCCTTGGCTAACACATAGGCTTTTGTTTCAGCAATGGGTGTCTTTACTGTGACTTCCTTGACAGGAAGATCTCTGGTGATCTCATAAGCCATTAAACCACCGATTTCATTAATTAGTGCTCTAAAATCTCTCATCCCGGTTTTTTCATCTCTGGCTAAAGTCAGTTTATGGTTGATAAGAGGATGTTCAAAGATTGTCAATTTTCCCACGATCATCACGCTCCTTTATAGATTTCTATAGGTAATATACATTAATCATCACCATTTGTCAATGAAATATCAGCAATTAAAAAAATTTAACGAAAGGGATTTTTTTCATTTCACTGATGTTTGTCATAGATCTGAAAAATCTTTATAAACGGATGGGAATTATCGCTTTTTTGTTTTATAATAGAATTAGTGTTGATAAGGAGTGAAACTAATGATTCAAACCATTTCTAAAAGTATTCATCACGATATAAGAAGCCGTTGGTCTTATGCCATTGATGAGTTCACACTGCATCTGAAACTGTGCGTTGAAAAGGACTTAGTCCAACGCATTGAAGTCGTTTCATTTGATCCCTTTAACTGGGCGCCTGACCCCAAGGGGCGATACCGTTTTGTGACCGATGATTTCAAGTTTACAGAAATGCATAAAGAGCACTCAAACGAAGCCCTCGATTATTGGTTCGTCTGCTTAACAGATATTACAGAGAAACGAGTCCGTTATGGATTCATCCTCTACACGGCTTCAGGATTATTTTTCTTCGGGCCCAGAGGTGTTGTGAGTTATGAAGATTATCAATCCATCAAGTTCACTGGAACCGGGGAAGGTTTGGGAATGTTCTTTAATTTTTCCTATCTTAACCAAAAAGACATCTATCGTGCACCAGATTGGGTAAAAAGCACAGTTTGGTATCAAATCTATCCTGCCACATTCGCTCATCATGAAGACCCTCAGACTCATAGTGAAAACGGCACAATAAAAGGCATTATCAAAGCGCTAGACTATATCGTTGATTTAGGTTTCACCGGTATTTACTTTACACCTATTTTCATGTCACCATCGACACATAAATACGACACTGTCGATTATACGACCATTGATCCCGCTTTTGGTACAAATGAGGACTTCAAGGAACTTGTTACAGAAGCCCACAAGCGAAATATCAAAGTGATGTTGGATGGCGTCTTTAATCACTGTTCGATCCAACACCCGTTTTTTCAAGATGTCATCAATCATAGTGAAGCTTCCATCTATAAAGACTATTTTTTCATCAAATCATTTCCTGTCATCAATTTTGACATCGTTGATGGTCAACCTCATCAGTTAACCTTTGAACAAACAAGAAATCTTAACTACGATACCTTCGGTTTCGTCGCTGGTATGCCTAAACTAAACACCGACAATCCTGACTTACAAAAATATATCCTTGATGTCTGTCAAGCCTGGGTTAGAGATTACGATATCGACGGATGGCGACTAGATGTCTCAAATGAAGTGAGCCATGATTTTTGGCGTTCTTTTAGAAAAGCAATGAAAACAGTAAAATCGGATATTTACATCATCGGGGAAAACTGGGAAAATTCATACCCCTGGCTGCAAGGAGATCAGTTTGATGGCGTGATGAATTTTGAACTGATGTATCGAATCTGGTCTTTCCTAGGCAAAGAACCTTTTGTCAATCGACATATGAGTGTTGAACAGTTCGTGGCTTCGTTAGGTGAATACTTCGTCATGTATCCAAAGCCTGTTTATACACACATGTTTAATTTCCTTGACAATCATGATACCCCTCGCTTTTTCAGCGTTGTCAATGAACACCCGGGTCTATTCAAAATAGCGCTTGTCTTGCTTCTGTCATTCCCCGGTTCTCCCAGTGTCTTTTATGGGACCGAGCAGCTTATCAGTGGTGTCGATCCCGGTGATAGTCGCAAAGCAATGGATTGGAAGGCAAGCAATTTGGATATGCTCAATTTCCTAAAAAACCTCATTGACCTTCGAAAAACACATCCATCCATGCAATCCATTGATTACACTTTCAAACACATAAACAGTGAGCAAAGATCATTTCTTCTTATCAAAAATGAAGAAGCTGAATCCGCCTACATCTATATCAATGCCGGTCAATTGCCTGTCACCATCGACCAAGTACATTTAGATCCCGTATCTTACCATATCGACTTTGAAGACAAAACATAAAAAGAATAGCCTCAAAAGGGCTATTCTTTTAATAAAACCACACGTGCCGGTGTCGCTTCAACACCAGGAATCTTCAAGGGTAAACAGAACATATCATAGACATCTTCAGGGACATCTTTAAGTCTTAAACCTTCGATGATAATGATGTCGTTGCCAAGCAGTATTTTATGCGTCGGATGACCTTTCTGAGCGCGTTCGATGCCCAGTCCATCCGTGCCTACACCCACAATCCTTTTTGTTTGAAGATAGGCAGCTGCTGCTTCTGACAAGTACACGAANNTCAAATAAAAAGTGTTCTGAGAAACTGTTTTTGGTTTTGAACAAGAGAAAATCACCTTCACGAATATCCAAGGCTTTCACATCATCGAGCGTTATAACGTCTTTTAAGTGCGATAGATCAACTACCTTTGCTTTGGTGATTAAACGCCCGAGATTTTCCGTGTTCGATGTTTCTCCATGTTCGATCATATGTAGCGGATAATCAACGTGTGTACCCGTATGCATGTTCATCGTTATAACGGATTCATAAGCTTCAGCATTACCGAAATGGCTAACGGCTGTAATCACAGGTTTTTTTGCTGGATTATTCTTATAGACCTGCATCTCTTCGTGGATTGCCATCGATATATCATAAATCATTGATATCAACCTCCAAACGGTTCTTGATCACTTCTCTGATTTCATCATAATCTTTATAAATCACGGGGTCTTCTCTTTGAATCTTGTCAACGATTTCCCACATGGTTTCAATTTCGTCCCAACGCGTGAAAAGAGTTTTGTTTTTCTGAAGCAAATCGAGCATCAATTTTTCGTAGGCTTCTGCTGTGTTGCCAACGGTTCTGCAGGTGTGACAATAATCCAAATGACCTGTAACGATCTCGTTAGTCAACCCGGCTTGCTTGACGTTGAGTTGAAATTTAACCCCATCTTCAGGTGCCACTTTGATAACGAGCTTCGTGTTGTTGGGTCTTGCCTTGTCAAAAATGTCTAACAAACTTTTATCATCCTTGAAATTGACGATGATTTCGCTGCGTTTCTCATCAAGTTTCTTGCCAGTCAAGAAATAGATGGGCATTTTATTCCATTTACTGTTGTTTATATGTGCTTTGGCAAAGATAAGGGTATCCGTTTTGGAACTGGGATTGATTTTTGCCTCTTGCAAATACCCTTCATACTGTCCAAAGACGACTGCATCCAAATCAATCTCCAAATCCTTCAATAATCTCACTTTGGCATCTTTGATATCTTCACTTGCAAAGGAAGCCGGCTTACTCATGGCGATGAGTGCTGCCATCTGTAGCAGATGCGATTGCAACATGTCTTTGAGCGCGCCTATCTTGTCATAGTAGTTACCCCGAGACATAACGCCTTCTGTTTCTTTAGCTAAGATAATCATATTCCGAATCGTCTTGTGATTCCAAGTTTGCTCAAAGATCTTATTTGCGAAGCGAACGACCAAGATGTTTTGAATCATCTCCTTGCCCAAATAGTGGTCGATACGATAAATCTGTGATTCATCAAAGTAGTGCCATAATTGTTGGTTGATTGCTTTCGCGCTTTGAAGATCAGAACCAAAAGGTTTTTCAAAGACCACTCGTTTCGCTTCATCACCCTTGACAACTAGATTTGATGTTGATATGCCTTGGGCGACCACCGGAAACAACTCGGGCGGTAAAGCGAGATAAAATATTACTTCGCTGAACCCTTTTTCCTGTAACTGAAGATTGAGTATGCCATAATCATCTTCTGAATCGATGTTAAAACTGACAAATTCCATGTGATTCTGAAGGACATCCCATTGAACAGGTGCAGTCACATGTGTTCTTGCATCATCAATGTAACCTGACAAATCATAGTCTCTTCTTGCTACCATAAAAATACGATCATCAGTCTTAATGTAGTTTTTTGCGATGAGTGCGTCAAGGGCCGGAATCAATTTCTTATAGGTTAGATTTCCAGTCGCGCCAAAAATGACAATTGCCTGCTTGCTCATGAAATACCTCCTTATGTTGCTCGATGATTATCACAACGATGATAACCGCTATCTATTTTACCACTGATTGAATGCTGGATGAAATGATATACATTAAATTGCAGATAAAATTGTGTGTAATACTATGTTTATATGCTGAAAACAGTTATAATGAAATCGAAAGGAAGGTGCTATGATGAAAAAAAGGACATTGGGAAGAACAGGTGTAAAAGTCAGTGAAATTGCCATGGGTTGCTGGCAACTTGGCGGCAAATGGGGCGATCCCTTCGATCCTGAAGTTGCCCATCAAACCCTCGTAACTGCTGCTTCGACAGGTGTCAATTGCTTTGATACTGCGGATGTTTATATTGGCGGCGCAAGTGAAAGGGCAATCGGTCGTTTTCTCAAAGAGACTGATCAAAAGCCTTTTGTAATCACAAAAATCGGGCGATGGTTGAATCCGCACACGTCCGAAGGATACAACGAATCAAACTTAAGAAGATTCGTTGATCAATCAAGACAAAACCTGCAAGTTGAGGCTTTGGATATGGTATTACTTCATTGCCCTCCAACAGAGGTATACTACAGGCCAGATGTTTTCGACATCCTTGACCAACTCAAAGTTGAAGGAAAAATCAAACATTACGGTGTCAGTGTACAAAAAGTTGAGGAAGCGCTCAAGGCCATTGAGTTTCCAGGTGTTGAAGCAATCGAAATCATTTTCAATATGTTTAGATTAAGACCTGCGGAACTCTTTTTCGAACAGGCCAAGAAAAAGAATGTTGGCGTCATTGTTCGCGTCCCTTTGGCCAGCGGTCTATTGACCGGAAAGTTTAATAAAAATACGACGTTTGGCCAAGACGATCATCGTCAATCCAATCGTCAAGGCGAGTTGTTTGATAGAGGTGAAACTTTCAGCGGCGTGGATTACAATACAGGCTTGAAAGCAGTCGCTGAACTTGAGAAAGTTTTCAAGGATAGACCATTGGCGGAAGTTGCTTTACGCTGGATTCTGATGTTCGACGCAGTCAGTACAATTATTCCCGGCGCGAGTAAACCTGAACATATTCAAAATAACGCCAAGGCTTCTAAATCACCCGCTTTGACACAAGCGGAAATGAAAAAAGTTGAAGAAATTTATCAGCGCTATATCAAAGACCCTGTACACCATCTCTGGTAAAGATAAAAAAGACACTACTTCTCGCAGTAGTGTCATTTTTTACCATGGTAGTTTAAGTTTTGCAATATCGGTCTCATATAAGTCTTCGAGTGCTTTTTTGATGTCTGGATGAATCAGAAATCTACTCGCATCGATACAACTGTCGAGATGGGACTGCTTACGAATACCAGGAATCACCGTTGTAACAGCTGAGAAACTTAATATAAATGAGAGTGCAAATGGTACAAGATCGTCGTGTTTGACAATTTTTTTGATTTTCGTAATAATCTCCGCACGGGCTTTGATGTCTTCTTTAGTCCAGCGACTGCGAATGCCCTCAAAAGTGCTAGATTCATCATACTTACCTGTAAGCCATCCCGAGTCAAGGGGAATCTTAATGATGAGTATAATGCTGCGCTTTTTGATTTCATTGAAGAGATGTTTTACCTCTTGATGATTGATGTTAAACATGATTTCGATGACATCGACATCCAGAGCATCCAAAACCAACTGTAGTTCTTCAAGACGGTCGATACTAACACCCCAAAATCTAATTTTGCCCTGTTCTTTTAACGACTTGAAGACCGACTCATGATCGGTTTTACCTGCTAGAATCTCCTGAGGAGGGTTGTGGAGAATCACACTATCAAGATAGCTTGTTTTTAAACGCTCCATGCTTGCATTAATCGACTTTTCAATGGCAGCTTCGCTAAAATCCATGCCATCCTTGCTGTGACCAAACTTCGTATTGATAAAAACACGCTCTCTAACCTCTTTAAGCGCTTCTCCTAGTATTTCTTCGCTCATACCTTCTGCATAGTTGGGGGCGGTATCATAGACATTAATCCCTCGTTTATAGGCTTCTTTAACGAGGTTGACGCCATCAGAAAAACTCATGTCAGTCCAGTTTTCTTTGTTGCCGAGTTGCCACCCGCCAAAACCGATTTCACTTAAAAACATGTTTAACCGCTTGGTTGTTCTAAATTTCATATCCATCACCCAAGTCAATTATATAACTTTTGACTTTTGTTGTATAGTCATTCGCTTGTTTTAGTCATATCATTGGTTCAAAATGAAATCGCAATTGTAAAACGTCATCTTTAGGGTTATAATTTCAATAAAGGAAGTGATCAACATGAACAACCCATATTTCAGTAAAAGGCAATCTGTCTACGCCAAGAATGGTGTTGTAGCAACGAGTGAAGGCTTGGCTGCTCAAGCGGGTCTTGAGATTTTAAAGGCAGGCGGCAATGCGATTGATGCAGCCGTGGCAACTGCCGCCGCCCTTACCGTTGTCGAGCCCTGCAGCAATGGTATTGGTAGTGATAACTTTGCGCTTGTTTATTATCAAAACCAACTTTATGGTATGAATAGCAGTGGCTATAGTTCCAAGCATATCAATATCGATAAAGTGAAGAAACTTGGTTATGATAAAATGCCTAAATACGGCGTTATTCCAATTACTGTTCCGGGCACGCCGAAAGGATGGTCTCGCTTAATCGAACGTTTCGGAAACTTAACGTTAGAGACCGTTTTGCAACCCGCCATTAAACTTGCAAGAGAGGGTTTTGCTATCTCTGAAACTGTGGGTTGGTACTTTGATAAGGCGATTGCTCATTATCAGAAAGAAAATCAAGGCGAGATGTTCAAGCACTTCTTTGATGTGTTTACAGATCATGGCAAAAGGTATCAGTCTGGTGATATTTTTAAGAGTGAAGATATGGCATCGACGCTTGAGTCTATTGCCAAATCAAACAGCGATAGTTTCTATAAGGGTGAACTGGCTGAAAAGATTGTTACCTTCATGAAGAAACATCAGGGATATATCGATGAAAAAGATCTAGCAGATTATGACTGTCAGTTTGTCGAACCCATGAGCGTCAACTACAAAGGTTATGATGTTTGCGAGATACCGCCTAATGGTCAAGGTATTACTGCACTGATGGCACTCAATCTTCTTAAAGAGAGAACTTTCTCGCAAGGCAAGACAGAGACAGTACATTACCAAATCGAAGCGCTCAAGATTGCCTTCAGTGATACGATGACGTATGTGACAGACCCAGATTTCATGCGCATGAATCCTAGTTATCTCTTGAGCGATGACTACATCAATCTTAGAAAAAAAGACCTCCTTCCAACAGCCCAATTACAACAACCCATCGACTATCACTCCGGTGGCACCGTTTACTTGGCTACTGCCGACAAAGATGGCAATATGGTTTCCTTTATACAGAGCAATTATATGGGCTTTGGGAGTGGTATCGTAATTGATGGAACAGGAATCTCAATGCAGAATAGGGGCCATACATTTAGTTTAGATCCATCGCATGATAATCGACTGGAACCAAGAAAAAGAACCTATCACACCATTATCCCAGGATTCATCATGAAAAACAAAAAACCCCTCGGTCCTTTTGGGGTCATGGGTGGTTTCATGCAACCTCAAGGGCATCTTCAGGTCATCATGAATATGGTTGATTTTGCCTTGCATCCCCAAGCGGCTTTAGATGCGCCAAGGTTCCGATGGGATCAAGGCTTAGACGTTGCTGTTGAACCAAGTTTCCCTATCGACATCGTCGAAGCTCTGAAATCTTTGGGGCATCAGATAACAGTCGAACCAAATAGCCGAGGATATGGTCGAGGACAAATTATTCTCAAAAAGAACGATTACTACTTGGCCGGGACAGAAACACGATGTGATGGTCATATTGCATACTACTAAAAAACGCACAAATTGTGCGTTTTCTTATTTGTCTTCGCTCCAAACAATTTTCCATTTGTGCTGCAGAGCAACTCGTTCAAGTTCACTGTCAGGATCGATGATTTCTTTATGATTGACCAATTGCAAAATATCCAAATCAACGATGCTGTCTCCGAAACTGATCGAGTTTTCAACATCGATTTGTTCAAGTGGAATCATCTCGAGTAGGCGCTTGCTTTTACCGTCTTTTTTGACATGGTTTAGCGGTCTACTGAGGTCAAGAATATTGTCTTCATCAAAAAACAGCGGTGTTCCTATGGTTAAATCAGCGCCAATTTCTTTGTTGAGAGAATCGAGATACGCTTCAAACCCACCGGATATGATGATGGTGGTATAACCCTGTTCTTTCAGTTCATGTAACCTTTTCATGACATAAGGGTTCAAACCCTTGACAATATCGGGTGTTACTTGATTAAAAAATCTGTCCAAGTCGTCTTTGGAAAAACCTTTGAATAATTCGAGTATATAATTTGTAGCTTTGTCTTTGTAGACCTCTACAGTCACACTCTTTATACATCTCATACGTCGTAACAATTTGATAAAGGTAATCTTTATAGCAGATTTTGCCTTTCGCCATTTAGAGTAACCAAATTTGCCGTACAAAGCCCAAACCTTGGGCATTGATTCACCTTTATACAACGTCCCATCAAAATCAAATATCGCAATTTTCTTCTTATCCATCAGCCGTCTCCTAAAACGTCATATTTATTTTAAAACCTGATTATCACATCACGCGTCACCTAATCGATGATGCCAGACAATATCAAAAATGTTATCAATATCGATATGATTGCGGTCAAGTATGATAAAAAATACCAGATTGTAAACCGTTTCTGTTCACGATCTACCATCATCAAATACATGTTATTAATGAGCAAGCCACCAGCGACAAAGATTGCATGGACCAAAATGCCGATGGTGCGGTAGTTAAACTCATCCAATACAACAAACAACCCTGCACCAATCCCAAAACCAATACTTGTGATTACAAAGAATAAGAGTGGCAGTTTCGCTTCTTCAAAATTAAGCGTGGTCGAAGGCTGATTCATGTAGCCTTCCCGTTGCAAGATGTCATCAACCGCCACAACATAATAGTCAGCAATCAAGACAAGCGTATCGATATCAGGAATGCTTAATCCCTGTTCCCAACGAGACACCGCCTGATATGTGACACCCAGTTGCTCAGCGAGTTGTCTTTGAGTCAATCCTTTTTCCTGTCGCTTTTTTAACAAATACTTTCCAATCGCTTGATTATCCATGATTTCACCTCGCTCTCATTCTAAATCTTAACCCTGATATATGCAATAAATTGTGTGTTGAAAAACTCAATCCACAATTGACAAACTCTAAATATAGACGTTAATCATTCTACAAACAGATATATTTCAAGATCGATGTTAAACCCCTCAACCTTGACACCTTCTTCAACGAGTCGTTGTTTTTGAATATAAGCCCCTTCTCCTTGAAGGCTGATTGAACCTTTGCTGTTGACAACTCGATGCCATGGCAACGCGTATGCGCTAGACATAGAATGCAAAATACGAGAAACCTGCCTTGATCCCCATGGGTTTCCAGCTAAACTGGCAATTTGACCATAGGTCATGACCTTTCCCTTAGGAATCCTTTTAATGATATCAATGACCTCTTCTGTAAATGCATTCATTTGATTACCCCTTTAAATGAATCTGTACCCTCTTGATCTGTTGCTTACGATGCGAGAGAATGACATATTCGATATTTCCAATTGTAATTTTCCCTCGGTTTTTGACTTCAATCTCATGATCTAATAAATAATCAGAAAGCGTCATTTGCTGGTCTTCCTTTGGATAGTCGATCCCTATCTTATCACTTAGTTCATGAAGTGTGATTTGACCATCCACAAAATAAGTAAAAGGACTTGTCTGAGTGCTCATGTCGTCGTGTTCGTCGTAAATATTACCAAAGATTTCTTCGATAATGTCTTCCAGGGTAATTATCCCCATCAGTTTGTCCTTCTTTTCAAATATAAATCCGATGTGTGCATTGTTCTTTCTCATATAACTAAAGGCTTTGTTGATGATCATATGTTTGTCAATCTCGACAGGTTTTCTGATATAGTCATTTAAGTTTACTTCAGAAGGATCTTTAAAGATAATATCCTTGACGACAAGAACACCCTCGATATGATTGATGTTTTCTTTATACACAGGGATTCTCGAATAGTTGAAGGTTCTAATCTTTTGGATAACATCTGCTATGTCATCCTTGATATTGATGGCAATGACATCTTCTTTGGGGGTCATAATCATTTCACATGTTAAATCGTCAAATCGAAGAATTCGCTCCATCATGCTTTTTTCTTCCTTGCTATAGAGCCCTTGCATATGTCCAGATATGATCATTTCTTTGAGGTCGCGTTCTGTGACCTTTTCTTTTTGTGACTGTTTTTTTATCCTCAGTACTCTAAGAACGAGTTTTGTTGAAATCGAAAGAAGATAGACGAATGGTTTAGTAACAATCATCACCGCATAAATAACCGGAGCACTTATTAATGCGAATTTCTTTGCATTGTTCAGGGCAATCCTTTTGGGGACAAGCTCTCCTAACACCAACGTGATGTAGGAAAGAATGAACGTAATGATGACCATGGCAAAACCTTCACTGATGCTTAGATTGATGGATGCCAGTGCGTTTTTGAAATCATCGGCAAGGTTTGATCCAGCGATGGCGCTCGAAAGAAAGCCGGCAAGTGTAATGGCGACTTGTATCGTTGAGAGATATTGGGTCGAGTCTTCAAGTATGCGCTCCAAATTTTTCGATTGCTTGTGCCCTTCTTCTTTGATGCGTTTAAGGTCTTTTTTGGATATTGAGACCAAAGCCATTTCTGCACCCGCAAAGAAAGCATTGATAAAAATCAGTACAAGTATGACAATAAAAATATACCACATAGGTTATGTCCTTCCTTCAGTGTCCTCAAGCATTCAAGATTGTTTAAAATATGTAGCGACTTTTTCAAGTTCGTCAATAATCTGGATGTTTTGTGGGCATTTCGGTTCACAGGTACCACATTGCTTGCATGCTTCTGCCAACTGCTCGGGTTTAAGCATCCGGTAGTACTGCTTCTGGTGTCCTTCTTTATCATTGAAGATGTGGGCGTTATTGTAAATACTGAAGTTGCCTGGAATATCGATACCATAAGGACAAGGCATGCAGTACTTACAATTTGTACAGTCAACCTGAATCTTTGATTTATAAAACCGTTTGACCTGTTGAATGATTTGCTTGTCCTTTTCAGAGAGCATATCCACTTCTGCAGCATTTGCTTCTGACAGATTGTCGTCAATGTGGTCCATACGGTTCATACCGCTCAAGATGACGCTCACTTCCGGATAGTTCCAAAGATACCTTAATGCCCAGCCTGCCGGCGAATGTTTTTCTTTAGACTGTCCAAATAAATCCAACACTTCATTGGGGACATGATTGGCTAGTTTGCCTCCGCGTAGCGGTTCCATAATAACCACCCCGACGCCGAGACTTCCTGCAAGTTTCAAACCTTTGACACCCGCTTGATATTCTTCATCAAAATAGTTCAACTGAATTTGACAAAAATCCCAAGAATAACTTTGGATGATTTCTTCAAAAACTTCATATGTATCATGGAAAGAGAACCCGATGTTGCGAATCTTACCTGAGTCTTTGGCTTTTTTGATAAAATCAAACACATCATGCTCTTTATAGTTTCTCCAAAAATCCTTGTTCAGCGCATGCAAAAGATAATAATCTATATAATCGGTTTGTAATCGTTCTAACTGAATATCAAGATACTTATCCAAATCTTCTCTTGATTTGATGAGCCAAGAAGGCATTTTGGTCGCAATATACACTTTATCGCGATAGCCGTCTTTCAAAACCTCACCGACAAAGCCTTCACTTGCCTCCTCGTGATATGGATAAGCGGTATCAATATAGTTGATACCGTGATCAATGCTATAACGAAGCTGTTTCATGGCTTCTTCTTGATCGATTTGACCGTAGTTCCCGTCAATAACAGGTAATCTCATACACCCAAATCCTAGTATTGAAACGTCTTTGTTGTTGCCAAGTGTTCTGTATTTCATTGATACCCTCCTAATTTACTATTTTACCAAAAACATGGCTTGATTAAAAGTCAGTCATCGTAATTCTAAATACCATTTAGGGATGTCTGACCTCAATTGATCATATTCATCATATATTCTAGCAACACTTTCTCTCATGAAAATCAGGTCTTCATCGCTAAACTGACTTGCCCAAACCAGTGAACTAATTGCAGCAACTAAACTATAAAACTTAACCAACGGGAAAAACTGTGTTGGAATTTGATGATTAAAGTATCCATCAATCTGCCCTTTGGCAAACATGGGACTGATACGATAGGAAAAGAAAAGACTATTGAACTCTGACCATGGGTCTTCATAGTCGTAACGATTGAAGTCGATGATATAAGGTTCGTTGCGATTATCTAGAATAGTGTTTCCAACATGGTAATCTCCATGACATAAGGTGATCGGTCGATCTTTCAATAAATCCATCTGTGCATATAACGCTTCAATCATCTCATCGATGATTGGACAGTCAATTTTTGAAGCTCTATGTTCCCTGATCTTCCGAGCCACTTTTTCACCATATTTTTTTGCCCAATCACCACGATTGTTCAAATCCACTTGATGAATTTTCTTGAGCATTTGACCTGTTTTAAAACCGATATGATACTGTTCATCTAGACTCAAGTATGGTAACACTTTTTCTGCGTTTTGTCCTTCAATATATGAAACCAACTGATAAACACTCGATTGATTGTCAAAGATGCCAAACGCTATCGGACGGCTCATTGCAATGCCACTTTGATAGATCTGTTTAAGTACACTAAACTCCTGCCGTTTTCTTTCATATTGTGATATATCGCTTAATCTTGCCACGCATTTTTGACCACTAGACATATTAACCAATATTTTTCGGTCTGGAGAAAATCCCCCTTTAATTTCCTCAACTGATAGAATATCATCAAAACCAGCAATGCCTTTAAGTATATCTTTTGTCATAAAAATCCTCCTGTAAAAAAATTATAGGTCTCAAAGCGTAAATAGTTGCTAATATGATAAACTTGGGTTACAATGATTCTGAAAGGAATGGTAAGAATATGAATCAGAAACTATTAGAGAAATATGCGCGTTTGGCTGTTGTTGTCGGCGCAAACGTTCAAAAAGACCAATGGGTTTTCGTCAACTCATCCACCGATACTGTGGATTTGGCGAGAGAAATTGTCAAGCAAGCTTACTTAGCTGGTGCAAAGAAAGTGACTGTTAATTGGCGGGATGAGTACGTTAATAAGAACACTTATGATTTTGCAACCATCGAAACACTCAAGAACATCCCTGAATGGCACGTCGCCAAATACAAGGATTTTATCGATCAAAAGGGCTGTGTGATCACCATTGATTCACCTGTCCCAGACCTGAACAAAGACGTTGACAAAGACAAATTACAAGCACAGAACGTCGCCACAAGAAAAGCGTTGGCTTTTTATTACACACACATGATGAGTTCTCGTTCACAATGGACCATTGTTGCTGCACCAAACCTTGTTTGGGCCAAGAAGATTTTTCCAGAACTCTCTGATGAGGATGCCATCGAAGCATTATGGCAAGCGATTTTGCAAGCTTCTCGCGTGACAGAAGACAATGATCCAATTGCGGCATGGAAAGCACACAATCAGGAAGTGTTTAATCACAATCAAATTCTCAATAATTATGGCTTCAAAACACTTCATTTCAAGAATAGCTTGGGTACCGATATCAGTGTCGACTTGGTCGACGACCATATTTGGGCTGGCGGTGGCGAGTTGACCCCTGAAAAAATCTTGTTCAACCCGAATATTCCGACGGAAGAAAACTTTACGATGCCTCATAAAAATGGCGTTAACGGTAAGGTTGTCGCGACTAAACCCTTGAACTATCAAGGCAAGTTAATTGAAGATTTCTGGCTTGAGTTCAAAGATGGAAAAGTCGTCAACTATGATGCTGCGGTCAACAAGGATGCTTTGGAGAACCTTTTATCTTTCGATGAAGGTAGCAGTTATTTGGGTGAAATCGCATTGATCAGTTATGATTCACCAATCTCGAATGCTGGTATTCTTTTCTATAATACGCTGTTTGACGAAAACGCATCTTGTCATATGGCTTTAGGTAGAGCTTATACCATCAATGTTAAAAACGGTACGGAAATGGCACTTGAAGAACTGGAAAAAATCGGCTATAATCATTCGATGGCACACTCAGACTTTATGTTTGGAAGCAAAGACCTCCAAGTGACTGGTACAACCAAGGACGGCAAAGAAGTGCTTGTCTTCAAAGATGGTAATTTTGTGATTTAAGATAATAAATTGTCCGGATTGTTCCGGACTTTTTTATGTAAGACTTTCAACGATGATAATCACACCGCTATAGGCGAGCAAAAGCGACATGATTATATTATAGATCATACGGTATTTGGTCAACCAAGTTCTAAAGGCTTTGCCAAATAAACCCCATGCGATGACAGCGATAAAACNNTACCATGAGAAGTGCAAAGACAAACATGCCATCGACTGGAAAACCCATTTCCAAATAATAAGTGGCAACTGTCAGACCGAAAACAATCGTTTTTGCATTGATAAAGTTGAGGATGACAGCCATCAAAAACAGTTTATCTCCTTTGATAAGAAGTTTCTCTTCTTCCGCTCTACTAATAAACATCTTGATTGCCAGGAAAACAATAAAGAGGCCACCAGTAATACCAATGATCTGCGTAATAACTCTGATATGCTGATACAAGAAAACATTAAACAATCCTGTCAGAATAAATACAACGCTAGTGCCCAACCAGATACCAAGCATGAATGAGATACTCTTTCTAATCCCAACACGTGCTGAAGAAATCGACGCGAAGATATTATTCGGTCCTGGTGTAAAAACAGATATCATGATATATGTGATAAAACCAACCATTTTTAAAGACTCCTCTTGACTTATATTAATATATCACATTGCACTCACATTTTAAATGGAATCATTGTAAAAGCCTCGCAAAAACGTTGTTTTTTTCAATTAGTAAACATATCTTTAATTGATTATGTTAAAATATATCTAATCATATTTTTTCAGGAGGTAAATATGTGGTGGGATAGTTTAACGGGTCTCCAGCAAGTATCGTTTGTTATCGCAACAACAGCAACTGCTTTGATGATTCTTTTCATCATCCTAATGCTGATTGGGATGGAAGGTGCAGATTCCTTTGATGGCGATATTGATGTGGATATCGATTTTGAAGACATTGGTGATGCAGCTGATGCTTATAACAGTGAACCGATGTCGGCCATCGGCGGATTAAGAGTCATCACGATTCGTGGTGCATTGGCATTCTTCAGTATTGGTGGTTGGGTACTTTATATGCTCGCTGACCAAATGCATGTTGCTTTGGCGTTTTTAATCGCAATTGTCTCTGGTGTTGTTGCCGCTTTTTTACTTGCATTAGCGATGAGAGCCGCACTCAACTTGGAATCCTCAGGGAATCTTGATTATCGTAGCGCCGTCGGCAAGAATGCTGTTGTCTATATCCGAATTCCCAAAGACGTGACGGGAAAAGGTAAAGTCATTTTGAATCATCAAGGACGCATGATTGAAGTGGATGCGATATCTAGAGACCACGAAGATCTTATGTCAAAAACTGAAGTTCAAATTATTGGCCTAGAGGATGAAACGACTCTAGTTGTCAAAAAAAAGATAATTAAAGGAGAGTAAAACATGATGAGATTTTTAGCTA
>NPIE01000741.1_pt3 | contig 20073 bp, 15 predicted proteins | sample 8637661 | NCBI WGS metagenome assembly NPIE01 (sample SAMN07420842, study PRJNA396082) | bioreactor metagenome | isolation source: sample BA12 brine-fed electro-methanogenic bioreactor BA | place: Japan: Kochi | collected 2016-12-09
ATCGCCGCCGCCCTGGCCGCCGCCAAGGGCATCGCCGCCGTCAAAGAGAAGCAGCCCGAGGTCAAGAGCCTCCAGGAATACCACGCCGCCATCGAATAACCCGGCGCGACAAGACCATCTGTTTCCAGTGGCCTCCCCCCCTCACACCGGGAGGCCACTGGACACAACCTCCCACTTTTCCCCCTCTTTGTCATCCTGAGCGCAGCGAAGGACCTCTGCCACGAACAAGACGGACCTGCCACCCCCTACTCCCCAACCTCCAGATCCGCCAGATAAATGGCCGTAATCGCCCTGCCCGCCTCATCCTTCTCATGCGATGAGTACCACGAAACCAGCGCCCGCCTGTCACTCATCTCGACAAACCCAGGATAGGAATTATCACCCCCGCTGGGCAGCTCCGCAAACTCGCGCAACGCATCCCCCTCCAGCCAGCACAGCGACGTCTTGTAGCTTCCGTCCTCACCCATCTTCCGCCCGCCGACCATGTACCGCCCGCCCCACTGCACCAGCAGCGGTCCCCCGATATACCGACCCAGTTCCTTCCGCTCCCACCGCTCGTACGGAGGCTCCGACCTCAGCAGTTGCGCCCGATCCCGGCCCCGCCGCCCGATCGCGACAATGCCCCCATCCCGCTCGAACTGAAACGCCGTCTCGTCCCCCCGCACCTCCTGAAACAGCGCCCGCGTCCGCCAGATCAACCCATCGTCGCTCTCCAGCATCGCCGATTCCACAACCGCCCCCTCCCCCCGAGGCCCAACCGCAAACTCCTTCTTCCGCCGCCCGCACAGATACGCCTTGCCACCGAATGCGTTGGCCCGCCAGATATAGTGCCCGAACGTCCCCTCCAGCATCACCGGGCCCTGCCACGTGGCACCGTCGTCCGACCACACCGCATACCCCAGGTGCAGGTTCAGATCGTAGTCCGACGCCTGGGGCGATCCCTCCCCGCAATACCACGTCCCGCTATAGACGAACAGCCGATCCCGAAAGACCAGAAAGTGCGGATCGCGCGTGTCCCGCTTCGCCACGCGGAACTGATGCACCGGCTCCCACTGCCGCCCGTCGTCGCTGCCCAGCACCACGATCGACGCCGTCGGGTGCACCATGTGCCCGTCCGGACAACTGCGAAACGTCAGGTACAGCCTCCCCTTAAACCGAACCAGATCCGTAAAGGCGTTGTGCTCCCCATTGTCGAACACCCGCCGCACGTTCCGCACCGCCACTTCCGGCCCCGCCCCCGCCATCGCCCCCATCGCCAGCACCAATGCCCCACACACCAGCCCCACCCCACGTCTGCTCCCAGACTCCATCATCCATATCTCCCGCTCAATCAGCTCACACCATCTCCGAACATCAGGACCCTGCTTCCCCCGCGGCCCCTGGCGCCTTCAGAATACGCCCGCCATCCGCGCAGGTCAACCGCCCCCGTCGCAGCCGATGACCGTCCTTGCGACCACGTTCCGCCAGATACCGTCCGCCGCGCACCGAAAAGTGGCTGGAAAACGCAAATCCCAAACCCGAAGCACAGAACCCAACTGCTGCAAAATCGATCCCCCTGCGCGTAAGAATGGCCGCGCTGCCCCCAACAGGGCCCCTGTCTGGAGCCTGAATGTCAGGTCCTTGGGGTCTGTTTCGGACTTCGCATTTCGATATTCGTACTTCCATCGTGTGCCCAGGCGAGCGGCACGGAAGCGGTCCTGCACCCCCATTGCACTTTCCACCCTCCAGGACGTACAAGAACGGCAACGCTGGCAGCTTTTCAACAGAATTTTGACAGCCGGCGCTTACCCCGGTATAGTGTGCCGGCGGCGCCGTTCGGGCGAATCGGGCGAACCCTCGGGGGGCTTCTCACGTGGCGTGCCCCGTTCGGACCCTTTTTCCGAGGGGAAAGCCGCCTCGCCCAGGATGCGAGGACAACGAGGACAAACACGAACCCTTTGGGATCAGCGCATGGCAAGCTATTTGAATAATCTCTTCATGGCAGACGAAAACGACTGGCTCGACGAAACCGTCGCCGAGAACGGCGCCGCCCTGGACAACTACATCGACGCCGACGAAGCCAAGTCCTCCGACAACGACCTCCTGCCCAAGGTCCCCGACGTGATCGGGATCCTCCCCATCCGCAACACCGTCGCCTATCCCGGAACCGTTACCCCCCTCACCGTCGGACGCGAACGAAGCAAGGCCCTCCTCGCCGACACCGAGCCCAACGAATCCCTCATCGGACTGCTCACCCAGCGCAACCCCGATACCGACGCCCCCACCTTCAACGATCTCTACGCCATCGGAACCACCGCCTCCGTCCTCAAGATCATCAAGATGCCCCAGGGCTCCGTCAATATCTTCGTCCATGGCATCGCCCGCTTCAAGATCCTCGAGCGCGTCGCCACCAAGCCCTACCTCCGGGCCCGCATCAAGGTCCTCACCGTCAAGACCAGGATGACCAAGCAGCTCCAGGCCCTCATGGTCAGCGTCCGACAGACCGCCAACCGCGTCGTCGCCCTCAGCCCCAACGTCCCCGAAGAGGCCTCCGTACTCCTCGAGAACATCGAAGACCCCTCCTCGCTCGCCGATTTCCTCGCCGCCAACCTCAGCATGGACCTCGACAAAAAGCAGCAGCTTCTCGCCGAACTCGACCCCGCCAAACGACTCGAAGAGATCTCCGTCCTCCTCGCCCACCAGCTCGAAGTCCTCGAACTGAGCCACAAGATCCAGGGCCGCGTCCGCGAATCCATCGACAAGAGCCAGCGCGAATATTTCCTCCAGGAGCAGCTCAAGGCCATCCAGTCCGAGTTGGGCCAGCAGGACATGCGTACCGAAGAGCTCAAAGAGCTGCGCCACAACATCGCCAAAGCGAAGATGCCCAAACCCGTCGAGACCGAGGCCCTCCGCGAGTTGGACCGCCTCAGCAAAATTCCCGCCGCCTCGCCCGAATACAGCGTCATCCGCACCTATCTCGACTGGGTCTGCGAACTGCCCTGGTCGATCCAGACCGAAGACCGCCTCGAAATCGCCCAGGCCGAACGCATCCTCAACCGCGATCACTACGATCTGACCAAGGTCAAGAAGCGCATCCTCGAGTTCCTCGCCGTCCGCAAGCTCAACCCCAAGGGCAAGAGCCCGATCCTCTGCTTCATCGGCCCCCCCGGCGTCGGCAAAACCTCCCTCGGCAAGTCCATCGCCCGCGCCATGGGACGCAAGTTCGTCCGCGTCTCCCTCGGAGGCATCCGCGACGAAGCCGACATCCGAGGCCACCGCCGCACCTACATCGGCGCCCTGCCCGGACGCGTCATGCAGGAACTCCGCAAGTGCAAGAGCCGCAACCCCGTCTTCATGCTCGACGAACTCGACAAGATCGGCGCCGACTTCCGTGGCGACCCCGCCAGCGCCCTGCTCGAAGTCCTCGACCCCGAGCAGAACAGCAGCTTCAGCGATCACTACCTCGACCAGCCCTTCGATCTCTCCGCGGTCATGTTCATCGGCACTGCCAACTACACCGAGCCGATCCCCCCCGCCCTCTTCGACCGCATGGAAGTCATCGAGTTGCCGGGCTACACCGAAACCGAAAAGCTCAGCATCGCCAAACGCTACCTCGTCCCCCGACAGCTCAAGGAGCATGGCCTTAAGAAGACTCAACTGACCATCAAGGACGACGCCATCCGCGCCACGATCAACCACTACACCCGCGAGGCCGGCGTCCGCAACCTCGAACGGCACATCGCCTCTATCTGCCGCGCCGTCGCCACCCGGATCGCCCGTGGGACCAAACGCCGTGCCACCATCGGACCCCGCAACCTCGTCGACGTCCTCGGCCCCGCTCAGTACGAATCCGAGCTGGCCCTCCGTACCGGCATCCCCGGCGTCGCCACCGCCATGGCCTACACCCCCGTCGGAGGCGAGCTGCTCTTCATCGAGTCCGCCGCCATGCCCGGAAAGGGACAGCTCCAGTTGACCGGACACATCGGCGACGTCATGAAGGAAAGCGCTCAGGCCGCCTTTTCCCTCGTCAAGGCCAACGCCAGACGACTCGGCATCGACGACGATCAATTCGCCAGAACCGACTACCACATCCACGTCCCCGCCGGCGCCGTCCCCAAGGATGGCCCCAGCGCCGGAGTCGCCATGTTCACCTCCCTCGTCAGCCTCCTGCTCCAGAAACCCGCCCGCCCCGATGTCTCCATGACCGGCGAAATCACCCTCCGTGGCCTCGTCATGCCCATCGGTGGGCTCAAAGAGAAGGTCCTCGCCGCCAAAGAAGCTGGCATCAAGACCGTCCTGCTGCCCACCCGCAACAAGAAAGACATCCCCGACATCCCCAAGGAAGCCAAGAAAGGACTCGAATTCGTCTTCGTCCGAAACGTCGATGAAGTCCTCAAAGCCGCGCTAGACACCGAATAGCGTCGACCTGCCCCGCTTTAACACCCTATATTTACTACATCGCACCAAAAATACTTGACAAAACCACCCTGAACCCCTAAACTTCCCGGCGATGGAACGTCCCCCTTTCCGGAAGGAGCCGGGCTTACCATGGCTGTGGCTGGGAGGGTACGCATGGAGCAGAGCCAAACCAGGGTTCGTCCAACCGTCAGCACGCGGCGCCGCCCGCTTTCCAGACAGCCGCTCCGCCGCGCCCGAAACACCCTCCTTTGCGGCGCCCTCGCCCTGGCGCTAATCGTCTCCCAAACCGCCGCTGACGCCCCGCCCGATACCGCCTTCGACCGGTTCCGCATCATCGCCGAGAGAAACATGTTTGGCCGCCATCGCGGCGCCGAAGGGCAATCCGCGTCACCAGCCGAGCCCGCCGCCCCGCCTGTTCCCGCCGACATTCGACTCGTCGGCATCGTCCGGGCCAGCAACCCGCTCGATTCCATCGCCATCATCGAAGAAGGCGGTCGCCACAGGCTCTGCCGCGTCGGAGACCGCGTCGGCGTCCTCATCCTCCGCAGCATCCGCGACCACGACATCGTCTTCGAAACCCCCGGCGGCCACTGGCTCGCCGAGATCCAGCCCGGAACCACCCTGCCTGCCGGCGCCGTCCCGCACCAGCCGGCACCGTCCGCCGGGTTCGTCGAAGCAGCCCGCCCCTTCGGAGCCGATCCCCGCCCGCGCCTGCCCGTCCGCGCCGTCGACATCAAGCGACTCGCCCGCACCGGACTCGTCGCCTACCAGGAAAACGGCGTGGTCAAAGGTCTCCAACTCACGCACGATGCGATGGGACTCAAACAGGGCGACCGCGTCACCCACGTCGCCGGACAGGCCCTCTCCGGCCGCCGACCCCGACAGAAGCTCTGGCAAATCGTCCACAAGCACGCCGTCACCAGACGCCGCCCCGCCGAGATCCACGTCGTCGTCGAACGAAACCACCGCACCATCGAATTCCTCGTCACCCCCGTCGGCTGATCCCACTCCGCCAGAGCCGCCTCAATCCCTCCCCGAGATGAACGCCTTGCCCTCGATCTCGACGTGCCGCGCCGTCCCGTCGTCGAACACCACCCGCAGCGTCCGTCGTCCCGCCGTCCGATCGATCAGCTCCCAACCCGCGCCCGACCGCCGGACCTCCACCTGGTCGATCCCGAACGCCCGCCCCCGCGATCGATCGATGTACACTTGGCCGTAGTGGTCGACGATGCGCATCGCCGCCTCCGCCGCCGCGCCGTTCCCCCAGTCGTAGATCGTGAATACCCCCATCCCCTCGCCTGCCGCACTGGTCCGCCCTCCGTGCCCGTAGTTCTCCATCGTAAACCCAAAATCCTCCCGCCCGAACCACGGATACACCTTCTCCCACATCGCCCGCACCCTCGGGTTCTCCGGACAATACATCATGATAAACCCCGACCGCAGCGCCGCCACCCCGCGCTCGAAGTACATCGGCTCCCCCGTCACGCGGTAATAATCCAGAAACAACTCCGCAAAAAGCGTCTGGCGCGAGTCGTTCCATTCCCCGTCGCAGTTCATCACGCCGAAGCCCCCCAGCGCCGGCACGTAGATGAACGGAGGCTGCCACACCTGCTGGCACATCGACAGCTCATCCAGCGTCCGCCGCCCCCAATCGAGATACCGCCGCTCGCCTGTCGCCCGATACGCCGCAAGCAGCGCCTCCGCCGTCCAGAAAATCGACAGGCTATTCTGCTTATACATCGCATTGCGCGCGATCTTCTTGCCCAGATATTTGTCCCGTCCCCACCCGCAGCAGGACCAGTACGTCTCAAAATCCTCCCACCTCCCTTCGGGAACGATCTCTTCGACGATCGCATCCATCGCCCGCATGCCCGCCTGGCGATACTTCGCCTCGCCGGTCATCTCCGCCAGCTTCAGCAGGAACGTCACGCTCATACTGCTCTCCGGCGTGCGATTCATCACCGCCCCCGGCGCCTGCGTCTCCGGATGAAGCCAGCCTGGGAAGAACCCCGCCTCATCCTGCAACCTCACCAAGCGCTCCCCATACCGCCGCGCGTAATCCACCAGCCGCTCGTCCCGCTCCAACTCCTCGTACCACCGCAGCATCAACAGCGCCGTCCAACTGGCGTCCAGCACGTGATACCACTCCGTCGAGATCCCCCGATCGCGCGGACAGCGGTTCGAGTTGCCCCACGACGCATGCTCCCACCCCCGTGGTCGCGCCACCTTCCGACCTTCCACCTCCACCGTCTCGTTCGACACGCCGATCACGCTCGGAAAAAGACCGTCCTTCATCGGCGCCGCCAATGCCAGCGCCTTGGTCCGTCTCGCCTTACGCAATAGCGCCTCGTCCTGCGTCTGCCGCGCATAGCGATACAGTCCCGAAGCGCTCCGCAGCGACGAAAACCACGCCTGGTTCCAGATCGACAGAAACTCCCGCTGATACCATGGACCCGGATAGTTCGGCGATTGCGAGATGTTCACGATGAACTGTGGAGCCCCCACGCGAACGCCCCCCAGCTCGAATTCCTGCCACACGAAATCGCCCCACCCCTCGAACGCCCAGTCGTACGTGTGCCGCACGTAGTTCGCCAGAGACCCCGCCAAGGGCTCGCCCTTCGCATACAAAGGCTGGCCCCACCGTTCCCACTGAAACGCCGCCACCTTCGCCCACGGATTCCGCACCGCCCCCAGATCGTGATACGCCGTGACGAAGAAGCTCAACTCCACCCGCCCCCGCTCGAACGTCATTCCGCCCACCTTCCGAAACAGCACGTGCTCCGGAATCTCCGTCCGCACCATCCCCAGCCACATACGCTTCTGTCGTGCATCATAGTCCATGAACCACGGATTCTCCTCCCGCGCGCCCACCGCCCCCAGATCGGGCACGATCGCCAGCGTCACCGACCCGCGCTGCACGATCAACGCCGGCGCCCGAAACACATGCTGCGCCACCACGTACCCGTCCTCCGGCGCCAGGTGCGGCGCCCACCAGAAGTCAGGCTCCATCCGCAGATCGAAGCGCACCGATAGCTCGTCCTGCGCTGCTCCCTCGCCCACCTCCCACGCCATCCGCACGTGCCACCACCCGTCAGCGGCATCATTGACATCCACCCGTGCCGTCTCGCAACCCGCCAGCTCCGGAACCGAAAACCGCACGCACTCCTGGCCATCCAATGTCACGCGGTACCCGTCGTTCGCCCGCTCCATCCCCATCGCCCCCGCCGCACGACCCGACCCCATCACACCACCCACAAGTAGCCAGGCCGCCAACCCCACCCACAAAACCAAACGCCTCTCACTGCCCATGGCAATTCCTCGACCAAGATCCACTGACCCCTGCCACCCCCACATACTCGTCAAACCAGACCGCCAAAAATGGCGCATCCTGGGACTTCACCCGCCGACGCGCTCCCGCCCGACCCTTCGATCCGTCCCGCGACGGCAAGCCACGATCGCCCCCGCCGTCCCCGCGAACACCGAGAGCCCCACCGCCACCGTCAGCAACACGAGCGGTCCGCTCGCTCTGCCCAACGCCAACAGCACGAGGCATCCGCCGAAGCAGACCGCGTTGATCGTTATGAGCGTCAGCCGCACGGGCGACAACCAATCGCTCCAGCCTCCCGGATCGGTCTCTGCTGCCATGATGCACTCCTTCCCGGATACGATCAGCTCTTGAGAATCGCCACCAGTTCCTCCGCGCTCACCGCCCGCTCCAGGCGCCCGTTTGCCACCTTCGCCGACCCGCCGCCTTTGCCCCCCGCAGCCCGCTGAATCCTCTCCAGCAACTCGCTCGCATCGATCGTCCGCGAGCTGACCGCGATCCGCTCGCCGCCGACCGCCACGCCCACACCCCCGATCCGCTCCGCGATCGTCCCCGCCACCTTCGCCAGAAACTGCGACGGAATCTCCCCCACCTGCACCCCGATCCTCGTGTCCGATGTCTCGATCACCTCCGCCGACGCCGCCAGCCCAGGCAACATCTGCGACCACAGCCGACTCACCTCCCGACCCAACTCCCTCGCCTCGCCCAGCGCCTTCTCGAAAATCGCTGGCAGCTCCGCCGTCGAACAGCTCGCCGCCTTCCGCAACGCCCGCAGCACCTCCGTCTCCCGCTGCGAATACTCCACCGCCTTCGCCCCCGCCACGAAGCTCACCCGCGTCCCGTCCTTCTTGCTCTCCAGATCCACCAGCCGAACCGTCCCGATCTGCCCCGTCCGCCCCGCGTGCGCCCCGCAGCACGCCGACGTGTCCCAGGCCCCGATCTTCACGACCCGCACCACCTCCGCCTCGATCGGCGATAACCCCGCCCGCACCCGCACCTCCATATCGTCGAACCGCGTCTCCACCGGCACATCCCGCCTCACCACCTCCATCACCTCCCGCTCCAGCGCCGCCACCGTCTCCCACTCGACCTTCCGATCGAAGTCCACCGTGCTCCGCTCCAGCCCGATATGCACGCCCGTCGTCCGCAGCCCGAACCGCCGGTCCGCAATCCCCGAGAGAATGTGCTGCGCCGTATGGTGCTCCGCGGTATGCTCCCGCCGCTGCCGATCTACCCGCGCCACATACCGCCCGTCGCCCAGCGCCCGATCCAGCCGGTGCACGATCCGCCCCCCGACCACCTCCACACCCACCACCTGCGCCTCCCCGATCGTCCCCGCATCGGGAGGCTGCCCCCCTTCGTCCGGATGAAACAGCACCGGTTCCGTCACCACGCTCTCGCCGTCGACCGCCGTCACCTCCACCTCGGCCTCCAGCACCTCCGGATTCGTCCAGTACAGTCGTTTCATGCCCCCGATTGTACCGCCCTGCCCGCCAGCTTCAACCCCTTATCGCCGCGTACGCCCTTGGCAAAACCCGCGCCCGCTCTCAGGAAAATCCGCGACATCTTTCCCCCGCCCACGCGTCTATTAAAGTGTCGACTTCTTGGAGAACGTTGGAGCAGCAACCATGAGTACGGAACCCCTGATCGCCGCCCCGCGCCTCGCGACCGCCACCGCCGTCGTCCCGCAGCGTCCTCGCCGCCGTCCTGCCGAACCCCCCGCACCACCGGCGCCGTCCCGCCCCGCCATCCAGGCCCTACACGCCACCCCCCAGGGATTCATCCTCCGAGGCCCCCGCAGCCAAACCTTCTGGCCATGGTAACCCCCCTTCACTGGCTCTCTGTCCTGCGCACCGCCTCGTCATAAGAACGCACAGGTGCCGCCAAGCCCATCTGCCACATTCCCGTTCTCTTGAAATACGAATGGCCCCGGAAGATCAGCAACGTCTCCAGCAAGCCATCCGGACGCTGGCCGCCGCCGAACAGGCCCTGGCCTCCACGAAGAAGTATGTCTCGATTCCCGCCGAGACCGAACGCATCTTCACGGAGGTAGCCGCCCGTCTCCTCTTCGTCAAAGAGATCATTACCGATGAAGTCGGCAAGAAGGCCCTCATTGATGCCGGAGACGAAGCGGACGCCGAATGGAAGGAACAGATGGAGGAAACCTCCAGGCAGATTGCCGAAGAATGGCAGACCAGCCGGCAGATCCTCGGCCCCTGGCTCGACGTGCTCAAGCCGGTCGTCGCAACGGTCGGAGCCGTCCTCGGAGCCGGACCTTTGGTGAATCCCTTGCTGGCTTCTCCTGCCAACCTGGAAGCGCGTCCCTCCTCGGCCCTGCACCCTCCAACCGAGCGACCGTGCCGAGCTCGCTATCCACAGGGAAGACGGTATGATGAACCCAGAAAAAGGGCCCCCGGGAGTACCCGGGGACCCCGTCACCTTTTCCGTTTGACCGACGCCGGGCTTCCCCGCCGGAACCGGAAAACCTCGTGCGCCTAGTTCTCCAGTTCCTCATAGCGGAGCCGATTGATGATCCCGCGGGCGCCGCCTTCGAAGGTATTCTCGAAAACGTGCAGCGCCGCGTCCCAGTTGTCGACCAGACCGGTCAGCGTCACGACACCGTTCTGGACGCTGACCTCGATCCGCCCGAGGTCGACAAACGGGCTCCAGAACATCTCGCTCTCCACGTCTTCGCGGATATCGGCGTCCGACTCAGGCTCCCAGCCTTCGGGTCTCACGTCGAGATGGTTCTCAACCTCGGTGATCCCGCGAACCTTCGTCGCCACCGTCTCCAGGATCGCGCTCTCGCCCTCGGTCCGCACGAACCCGAACAGCTCCATCCGGCCGGCTCGGCACGTGGCGAAAACATTCTGCGCGATGTTCTGCCGTCGCTCCGTCGTCAACAGCTCCTCGAACCGACGCACGCAATCCTGCCGACCGCCCAGCAATTCCAGACGCTGCTCGCGGCTCGGCAGGCCCTCATCCTGCTCTGCCTGAACTTCGCGCGTCCGCTCTTGTTGCCTCTGACCTTCGCGCATCGGCTGCTGCTGTGGCTGCCCGCCTTCGCGCATCGGCTGCTGCCCCTGCTCTTCCGCCGCGCGACCCTCTTCATACGTCGGGTAGATATAGCCGTAGATCGCGTAGAATCCCTGGTCCTCCGCCACGTCCAGCTCGTTCTGAACGTTCTCCACGCCCTGCACGTCGCGCGCGATCTGCGATACCTTCTCGCGCTGCTGCTCGCTCGCGACGGTACCGCGAAGCGTCGCGGTCCCGTCGTTTACCACCACCAGGATGCCGCCTTCGCCCTGGAACTGATCCAGCAACTGCTGTTCCACTCTCTCAGCCACCGACCGTTCCGAGCCCGTCATCTCGCCCTGCGCCTGCTGACGCTGTCGCTCCATGTCCACCGCCACAAGACTCTCCACATTCTCGACGCCTTCGATCGACTGGACCGTCTCCGTCAGCTTCTGCTTCTGCTCCTTGCTGTCGACCGATCCGAACAGCACCACGCGTCCCTGGCTCGTCGCCACATAGACGCCGTTGGGCTCGATCACGCGGACCGTCAACTGCTCGCCCACCTTCTCGTCGATCTGCTGCTGAATCTGCCGGCTCAACTGCCGCTCCGAAACCTGGGCCTGCTGGCCTTGCCGGCCCTGCTGGCCCTGCTGTACCCGAATCTGGTTCTGAATCTCTTCGACGCCTTCGACGTTCTTGGCCACCTCGGCAGCCTTCTCCTTCGTCTGGTTCTGCTGCACCGAACCACGCAGCGTTGCGGTCTTACCGGTGACCGAAACCTGAAGGTCCGTGTCCGACAGCTCCTGCTGGAACTGCTGCTCGATCTTCCGGGCCAGCTTCCGCTCCGATTCGTTCATCTGCTCGCGAGCTTTCATCGCCTCACTCGCCTGCTTCTGACTCTGCGAGGACTTCTTCGGCGCCTGTCCTCCCACGGCCAGGACATTGTCGACGTTCTGCACGCCCTCGACCGAGCGAACCGCCTGTTCGATCTGGTGCTTCTGATCCTCATTCTTGACCGGACCGAAGAGGGCCACGTTGGCTCCGTCGATCACCACGTAGACCGCCTCCGGATCGATGACGCGCACCGTCTGCTGCCCCGACGTCTCCTGCTGCAACTGCTTCTGAATCTTGCTCGTCAACTGCTGATCCGCCGCCTTCTGCTGCTCGCTTACCCGCGCGCCCTGCCGGAAGGTCGGCTGCCGACCCATGTCTTCCTGCGTCACACGCATACGCGTCGCGACGCGCGGCGCTCCAGCCGCGAACGCCGTCTCAACGATGTCCGCCATCTGACGCCAGGTATCCACGTTCCCGCGCAGCACGATCGCGCCCTGCATCATACGCACGTTCAGATTCGGCGCCGTCTCGGGCATCTTCTCCTGGACCTTCTGCCGAATGCTCTGCGCCAAACGCATCTCCTCCGGCATCTCCTGCGCCCCCGACGCCTTGAGCCGGTTGTCCACCTTCTTCACCGACTCCACCTTCTTGACCACTTCCTCCGCCTTGGCGATCTGCCCCTGCGGCACCCGACCCAGCAGAATCACCTCGTTGCCCAACGCCAGCGCCAGAACCTGACCGTCCTGACGCAGCCCTTGCTCGTTCAACGCGCGGAAGACCTTCCCCTCCAGGTGCTTGTTTCGCTGCGCATTCTGCTGGTTCTGCGACTGGTTTTGCTGGTTCTTCTGTTGACTCTGCTGATCTTTCTGCCTGCTCTGCTGCTCCTGGGCGACACCGACGCTCAACGTCCACGCGACGATACACGCCACCGCCAGACAAGGCACTTTCCTGTTCACTACCTGGGCTCTCATGGTCGATCTCCTTACAACTGCATCCCTTCGTTCATTCCGCCTCGGCCCGCCGACTCCCTCTCCGCTCGACACCTGCCCCCGTCCTCATGGCCGACCCCTACGACGCGTTTCCAGATATACCATCCTCCCCATCCGCCGTGCGTCAGGAGAATCCGCCCTGTACCCCCTCCATTTTCCCCTACCCTCCGTCAGCCTTTCGCTCATCCCCCGCGACAACCACGACCCCACGCTACGATTCGCCCCGCCCCCTCCTTTGTCATCCTGAGCGTCAGCGAAGGATCTCCCCACCGACCACCAAGGTCCTCCCGCCCTTACCCTCTTGATCAATACGTTCCAGACACCATCACGCCGAATGCGATCCCACGAACCTTCCCGCCGCATGATCTCTTCCGCGAAGCGGTTTCTGCTTAACTTCCTGCCATGTCCCCTGTAGCATGGACGCGCGGATCGCCCCCGACCTCGGCCTTCCGCCCATGTGGCTCCGACCGCAGCGCAAGGCCCGAACACAGCTTCCAGGAGATGATGACATGACCACCAACACGATGCGATCGACCATGTGCAGCCTGCTGGCGCTGGCCTGTTGCATAGGATTCCTGATCGGCCTTCAATCGTTCCGACGGACCTCTTCCGTCGATGCGGGCTCCGACGGGAGCGAGGCGGAATGCCGATTCGGCGTCTCCGGGACTTTCTCCATCGTCGCTGTCGATCCCAACACCGGCGCCTGCGGCGCCGCCGTCGCCAGCAAATACCCAGCCGTCGGTCGCGTCGTCCCCTACGTCCGCGCCGGCGTCGGCGCCTTCTGCACCCAGCACTGGCACAACCCCGAATGGGGCGAGCGCGCCCTCGAGCTGCTCGCCAAAGGCATGCTCCCCGAGCAGGTCCTCGCGGAACTGCTTCGCGACGATGAGCGGCGCGACAAGCGGCAACTGGCCATCATCGACCTGTCCGGACGGGCCGCCAATCGCAATCCCGCCCAGGCCGACCCCTCCGGCCTCTGGTGGGGCAGCGCCGCCGGACGATTCTACGCCTGCCAGGGCAACACCCTTACCGGTCGTGACGTCGTCTTCGCCATGGCCCGGGCCTACGAAGAGACAAAGGGCACCCTCGCCGACCGCCTCATCGCCGCCCTCGTCGCCGGTGACCGCGCCGGTGGCGACCACCGAGGCCGTCTCGCCGCCGGCATCCGCATCGCCCAGACGGGAACCCCAGGCTACGCACTCGAACTCTACGTCGACGAAAGCGACAACGCCGTCGCGGATCTCGCTGCCCGATACGCCGCCCTCATCCGCAACGCCAACACCCCCTGACCCGCACCTCATCTCAAACCGCTCGCCCGTGTTCCTGACCGCGCCGGGAAGAACCCGAAGCCCATCCCGGGCGCGCCGCCCGACACCAACCAGGGACAGCCTCACACCCGTGTGACCATCTAACCTCGGCTGTCCCTGTTCTTCTCTTCCCCCTAATCATCACTCATCAATAATCAATAGTAAATTACAGCGGGTTCTTCCGGATCACGGGAACCGTCACCTCCTCTTCGCCCCTGCGGACGGTCACGACCACCGAGGTGTTGGTGCGGCCCGCCAGCCGCCGCGCGTTCAGCGCCCCGTCCTCGGTGGCAGGTTCGCCGTCCAAGGCCGTGATCACATCCTGGGCCTGCAAGCCCGCCTTCGCCGCCGGACCGTCCTCAGTCACGGAGACGATCGTGGCGCCGCGAATCGTCGCTCCGATGCTCTCGACATTAACCACCGCATCCGCCGGCACCGAGGCCACCGCCGACGCAGGCGACTTGCCGGGAATCTCTCCCACCGGTGCATAGGTCACCGAGACCGTCTCCGTAACGTCTTTCTTCCGTTGGACGACCAGCTCGTGCGTCGTTCCCGCAGGATGATGGCAGATCAATGCGTAATTGGCCACTGGATCGTCCGTAACGGGCACGCCATCCACCGTCAGCACGACATCCCCCACCTGGAGGCCCGCTGCCCCGGCAGGGCCCTCCGCCTCGACCGACTCGATCTTGTCCCCGTAATATCCCGAAAGCTTGATGCCCAGCCTGCCCGGGTTCTCCGTCTCCAGACGATACTTCATCTGGTTCAAGACAATCTGGTAGGAGCTGGCCGCCTCGTATTGCTTGCTGTAGTCGTTCGTAATCCGTTCGTATGCGGAATCCGGACGCATGACACCGAACATGGTCATCATCACGCGCACGCCCCCGGGCGCCTGAACCAGGTTGCACGTCACCCGGTACTCGCCCGGCACGTCCTGATAGTCTACTTGATAGGTCGTAAATTTATTGAAGACGATCACGTTCGGATTCTGGCTCTTGAGCATGTAGTCCCCGGTCAGCATCTCGCTGGTCAGGTACGTCGCCACCGCCTTCATGCTCGCCTTGACCACCACTTCCGGCTTGCCCGTGCTCGTCTCCAGTTGAAACGGACGCGACCGACCCCCGCACCCCGAAACCGCCACCACCGCTGCCGCACACACGCTCACCGCTACCCTGCGCACGTTCTCTGCCACCACGGCCCATCCCTTTCCAAGAAGTCGTTGAAGTCGTTCCCAGTTGACCACGGCCGACCCACAAATAATAGACCTCCCCGCTCCCCCCCGCAACTCTTTCTCCGCCACCTTTGATAATCACTCTTCGGTCGCTGCCTTCACCGCCGGCACCGGCCACCTGCGGTTCGTCCCCGCCAGCGAATCGCCCGAGACGCCCATCCGACATCTCCACGACCGCTGGGAGACGCCGGATACCATGTTGCAACCGCCCTTCTCGCCACCTCCGGAGGCAAACGCAAACTGAAAGCCTTCCGGGCGGGCGGAACCCCAGAGAGCCCCCGCTTGCCAAGCACGCTCGCACCCAAACGCGCTACCTGCGATTCGCAGATACCGCTCCGCAGCCGCCTTCCGTCCAGTCTGCATGGCCCGCCTGCGCAGGATGGGCTCAGAGCCCATGGGGACAGCCAGACCCCGATCCCGGAATAAGACCCAACCCCGATCCACAAGCGGCCCCCAAAGCCGTCCGCAGAAATCGCGTCTTTCTCCTCATCTCCCCCATCAATCCAGCCGATAACACCAGAAGCTGGACGCACCCTTGATGAGACACCACCGGGAAGAGTAAGTGTCGCCTGAATCACCTGCCATAATGGCGGGATTATAGGACCCGACATGCTGTTGCCCTGCCAGATCGGCATAGAAGCACCATACAGAGGAAAACCGCCTCTGATCGCGCAACATATTGTAGGCATAAGCCTTAGAGAAATATGATCCATTTTCGGGGGTAATTGCCTCGTGGCTGGCACGGTGATTGCGACGAGAGCAGGCAAGAATATCATGATACAGGGTGCTGACATGGATGGTCGGCGTGCCCAGAAGCGAACTGCTATCTGTAGCAAGCGAACTTCGAGACACCGCATTCCACTTCCGTTCCCCGTGTCTAACACGCCAAGGTGAATCGAAGGTGTTTTAAGGACTAGGATCATGGCGGAAAAGAGGTTTACATTCTACGGGGTCGATAATGGCGAGGCGGTTCTCATAAGCCTGGACGACGAAAGACACGTTATGTTCGGCGTCAAGCAGAAGCCAAAAGACGCAGATGAAGAGGACAAGACAGCAGATGTACATGCGAGCCTGCTGAAAGCCTTGCCAAAAGTGGAGGGCGCAAAACGGCGCCACCTTTCCGTATTTTGTCTTTCGCACTCGCACGCGGATCACTGCCAAGGCGTTGACCGCGTCTTCAGACTTCCCGGCATCGAGCAGGATGACAGAGTCGATCTCATTCAAATCGATGAATTGTGGGTCACCGCTGCTATATTCACACACGATGCAACCGGTCCGGCCGAGCACGTGAAGAAGGAAGCTGAGAGACGGCTCAAACTCTACGCGGACCCGAACTCGACTGACAAGGTCGATGAGAAGGGACACATGCTCGTAGTGTTTGGCAAGAACAATGACGTTCCAGAGTTGAAGAAACTGCCAAAACTCAGAAATCCGACAGCTGGGGAATTATTCAACAGAATCTGCGGAGAGGAACAATCTGACTGGGAGATGTTCGTTCATTGCCCCTTCCGATACGTCATTGAGGGGGGAGACAAGGAGATAGTCGACGAAAACGAGAGCTCTCTCATTGTGCAGGTTGTGGTCGGAGATGGTGATGCTTCTGGACGGATGCTTATTGGAGGCGATGCAGGATGTGCGATCTGGAAGACGGTCAATCGAAAGACGAAGGAGAACAAGAATACTGATCGTCTGATGTGGGACATCTTCTTTGCGCCGCATCACGGCAGCTACAAGTTCTTCACCCAGAAGGAACACAAAGAAGGGCGGAAGGAAGCCCGAGACAAACCTGATGGCGATGCGATGGAGATCCTGCAACGGGGTGATGATGCTGGATGGATTGTCTGTTCTAGTCGTCCTGTCAGGGAAGCGAACTACGACGACAAAGATCCACCTCACATAGAAGCTGTGGATCACTACCGCGACGAAGTCGAAGAGGACAAATTCGTCTGCCTGATGGAGCATCCGAGCCAAGAGGATCCAGATCCACTGGTACTCAAGGTTACAGCAAACGGTCTGCAGAAACGGGCTCTTGCTGCCGCTACAATCGCTGTCGGCGGAAAGTCCACTGGTAGCGCGAAGCACTGGGGGTAGAGCGTGACGCTGCCGATCCAAAGATGGCTGGAAGAAATGTGGCCGCTTGAGAAGCGACAGATCAAGCGGCTACCCTTTGTCTCGTCGATCAGCGATTTGGTCAAGCTAGATCAATGGCATCTGGGTTTATTCGTCGACATTCAGATTTCCATGCCTGCACATGGACCTGTTTGCGATATCAAGCCAGTTGAGTCCGTATGCCTGAGACTGGGCGGGAGGTTTCCCTCCACTAGGCCGACCGTTCTTGTCCGCCATGATTTTCCATCACTGCCGCATCTATCCACACGAGTTGAAAAGTACCGTGTGGTCTGCCTGACGAGGAGAGATCATGATGATTGGTGGTGTAGAAAGACACTCTGCGATGTCATAAGGGATGTCTATGATTGGTTATGTGATGCAGCAGCAGGGACATTAGTCAAGGACGATGATCCGTTTGAACCACTTATCGTCTCAGGAACGACACCAGTCGAAGTGAACGTCAAGACCGCGAAACTCGAGTGTGCGAAGAACAAGGGCATATGGGAGACGGTGTCCGAAGAGGTTCACACGAAGGACACACATGGATCGCGCTTCATCGTATGCGAGAAGGTCAGGCTCCCACGGGATGGAGACGTCCCCACGCAAGTTTGGTACCAAGACACAGAGCATGAAGAACTCTGGATCGATCGTCCCACCACGGAAGAAGAACTCGTCGCGATGATGGTGGCCGTTGGGTTTGACGGAAAGCGGATCCAGTACTGGCTCGATAGAAAGAAGAAGCACCTGCACTTACTTATGGTCGTCGGAATCAAGAGACCATGCCATGTGCTCGGCAAATCAGTGCCAGAGGAGTGGGTGGCGTTTGAGTTAAGCCGAGAGAAGGCAAAATCGAGATGCAGCTGGAAGATTGAAGGCCATCTGGTTCTGGAGAGTTTCTCGCCATCCATGGCTGCGCTGACATCGGGGTTTCAGGTGACTGAACTGAGCGCTGCTGTAATCGGGGCTGGTGCTCTGGGCTCAGAGGTTTGCGAGGCGCTCGGCCGATCAGGGATTGTTCGCCTCGCGATCGTTGACTATGACAGGCTGCTTCCACACAATCTGGCTAGGCACACGCTCGACATCCGAGAGGTTGGTGCATATAAGGCGGATGCCGTTGCAGAGAGAATCAATTCTCTGTATACGCTCAATCGTTGCGAGGCGATCCATCAGAATTTTCTGAATGCGCCCTATGATCGCATCCAAAACGCCTTGGAGAACTGCGATTTCGTACTTGATTGCTCGGCATCATCGGCAGTTCAAACACGACTTGCGGACGTTCTGCCACGTGATAAGCCTGCCTTCTCTGTTTTTCAGATCGCGGCAGGGAAAGGGACTGTCATACTCTATGCTCCGGACGTGGCACTTATGGAACCTGTTCTGCTAGAGGCCATGCTGGTGACTCGATTCCGAGAGCATGCGCTTGTATCAGAGTGGCTAGACGAATCGGGCGATACAATGAGTCTGGGTGGAGGCTGCAGCGCGATTTCCTCCAAGATACCTAGCAGCATAGTGAAGTTCGGCGCCGGTTGGCTGGCTGATCGTATACTGAGGACAATCCAGCTTGGAGAGCGGCCCAGGCAGGGATTCGTTGAAATACTTGATTATGCGCCAACCACAGGAATGGCTCACGTACACAGAATCACCTCAGCCCCTCCCATGCGAGATGGCCGATCTGGCTGGTGCGTCGTGACCCCTCCGTTCGTAACAGACCGAATTGACGAATATGCAAGATCCGCTTCTCCCAACGAAACTGGCGGTATTCTAATCGGGCGCATCGACAGGCAGCGCAGAGTGGTTTATGTTACGGACGCATGGAAAGCCCCAGAAGGCAGTGAGGCGACGGGAACGGGCTTCTCACGGGGGCTGGCCGGTTTGAAGAACGAGATTGCCATGCTCGAGAGAGATACCAATGAGTTTCTGTCGTATACTGGAGAATGGCACAGTCATCCTCCTTCCGCCGGGACTGCGCTAAGCTCATTGGATTCGGCAACTGCGAAGCGAATGGCTAGAGAGTTGGAGCAGGACAGAATACCTGCAGTCTGCCTCATCACGGACACGCAGGATTGGCATGCTCATGTCGTGGAAACCAGCGCACGCTCCTAGGAGTCGCGTCATGGCGAAGATTATAGCCTATTTGGTCGCATGGTTGCTCTGTGCCATCCTTCTGTTGACGATTCATCAGTTTGCCGCAATGCCGAGCTGGTATTTGACGAATCTGCTCTTCCTCCAATGCACTGCCCTTGGGGTTATCGGTGGCGTTCTATACTGCGTCCGGGCCATTTATCTCAATAAATGTGTGCGCAAATGCTGGGACAAGGAATGGGAGATTTGGTATTATCTCAGACCTTTAGCCAGCGCGATAAGCGGTTTCATCAGTTGTATCTTCCTCAAGGCGGGTCTCCTTGTCTTGCAGGCTGATGTCAAACCAGATGCGGTGAGCTTCGGTTATCTCGCGGTTGCCTTTGTCGCTGGCTACAACGTCGACAACTTTGCCAAGAAACTGGAGGACGTGGCGTCGTCTGTTTGGGGAGTCCGCAAGTCGCGATCCGCAAATGGTGTCAATTCATCCGGTTCGGACTCACGGAGCTAGAGACGGACAGGCCATCTCTTGCCCTCAGCAAATCGCTCATTGTCGCGTCGCTTTCTGGAGTCTTTCAACGGTGTTGAGGGCGATCTGGTGGCACCGAAGGCGTTCGGCGACGGTCAGGGTCAGATTGTCGCGCAGTTGGGTGATGTCGATGCCGTAATCGGCTGCGGCCTGGCGCATTAACATGCGAAGTGCAACACAGTAGGTTGTGACAGTCACGAGTTCATCGGTAGCCCGTATTGCATTTCCGTCTCCTGGGGACTCTGTCCCCAGACCCC
>NPIE01000015.1_pt2 | contig 20063 bp, 15 predicted proteins | sample 8637661 | NCBI WGS metagenome assembly NPIE01 (sample SAMN07420842, study PRJNA396082) | bioreactor metagenome | isolation source: sample BA12 brine-fed electro-methanogenic bioreactor BA | place: Japan: Kochi | collected 2016-12-09
AGATCGCCGTCGCTGTCGACCAGCACGCAGAAGCTGTCAAACGATTTGATGTAACCGACCAACTTGTCACCCGACATCATGGTAATGGTCACATGCACCCGCTCCTTGCGGGCCTGATTCAAATACTGATCCTGGATATTGAACGGGGTCTTGGCCATATCCACTCCTTTTCAGTGCACATCAGAATAAAATTTATCAATCAACTCGTGGATTGTAGCAAACTCTCTCAAGGAATCAACCCAAATTATTTCGGGATCTTTGCGGAACCAGGTCAATTGTCTTTTTGCATACTGCCGGGTGTGGGTTTTAATCTGCTCCACCGCCTCGTCGCGATTCATCCTCCCCGCCAGACAGTCAACCACTTCACGATAGCCAAGCGTTCTCAAAGCGTTACCTGATGGAGAAAGCCCGCAAGCCAGCAACTGCTCCACCTCATCGAACAATCCATCGTTCACCATGGCGTCGACCCTCTGCGCGATGCGCTCGAACAAAACCTCGCGCGGGGGACAGATTCCCAGTTTGAGGCTGGGATAAGGGCGTTGACTGAACCCATGACGCTGCTGGATCGAGGAAATGGGTTCTCCGGTGAGTTCGAACACCTCAAGGGCGCGCACCACGCGCACGATATTATTGGGATGGATCGCTGTCGCAGCCACCGGGTCAACCTGCTGCAGGCACTGCCACAAAGCCATGCGTCCCTGCTGCTCGGCCTGCGCGTGCAGCCTTTCCCGGATGGCCGGATCGGCCTGCGGGGCATCGATCAATCCCTGGGTCAGACCGCGAAGGTAGAGGCCGGTCCCGCCGACCACCAGGGGGCGATGTCCGCGCTGGGCAATCTCCTTGATCGCCGTCCGGGCCAGCTCGATAAAATCGGCAACGGAGAAATCCTCGTCCGGGTCGACAACGTCGATCAGGTGATGGCGGACCAGGCGCTGTTGCTCGGCAGTGGCCTTGGCGGTACCGATATCCATCCCCCGATAAACCTGGCGGCTGTCGGCGGAGACCACCTCAACCGGCCAGTGTTGAGAAAGATGCACCGCCAGTCCGGTTTTCCCCGACCCCGTGGGGCCGCAGACAACGACAAGAGGAATCCCCCTGTTTGAATCAAATTGCGACATGGCTTCAGGTCCGCTTGAACAACCGCTCGATCTCTCCCAGGGTCAAGCGCACCTGTACCGGGCGGCCGTGCGGGCAGTGAGCTTTGAAATCAACCTGATCGAGTTCATCGAGAAGCGCCTGGACCTCGGGGGGAGCGAGCGCCTGGTTGGCGCGAATGACGCCGTGGCAGGCCAGCCGCATCAGAAACTCGTCCACCGCATCATCTGGAGCGCCGCTTTTGCCGATGGTTTCCAGATCGGACGCCACATCGTGCAGCAGTTCCTCCACGTTGGTCTGGCCAAGAACAGCCGGCACGCTTTTAACCGCAAAGGCCTTGCCGCCAAACGGCTCTATTTCGAAACCGAAGGCAGCAAGCGTGTCAAGCCCCTCTTGAAGCGCCGCAGCCGCCTTGAAGTCGAATTCGATAACTTCGGGGAACAGAAGGCCCTGGCGCGGCACTTCACCGCGGCGATAATCCCTGCGCAGCTTCTCGAAGCGGATCCGTTCGTGGGCGGCATGCTGATCGATCAGCAGCAGATCTTCATCCTGCTGACAGAGAAGATAGCTGTTGTGATATTGACCGAGATATCTCAGAGAAGAGAAAAATCCGCCTCTGCGCTCGCGCTCCCCCCCAGGATCTGCCGTCGTATCAGCAGGGGCAGATCTCGATGGAGAGGAATAAGGTCGCGCCGCAGGCGGCATCCCGGAAGAACGACGGGCATAACGATCAAGAGATTCCTGAACCTGTTCCCGACGGGAAATGGGAACAGTCTCCGGATTCTGAGTCAGAGGAGGACAGGATGCGTCAGAAGGCAATGAAGAGGGCTGCAATTCAACTTCCGGAGACGGTTCTTCCACTGGCGCGTTCTCGAGCCAGGCGGCCGGCTGCAGAGCCTGCTTCAGACTGGCGGCGATAAAATCATGCACCCGGCGCTGGTCGCGGAAACGGACTTCGTGTTTGGTGGGGTGAACATTGACATCGACCATCGCCGGATCCAGAGTCAGAAACAGGACCACGACCGGAAATCGCCCCTTCATCAGCAGATTGCGATATCCCTCGATGACCGCATGCTGAACCACCCGGTCTCGAATGCAGCGACCATTGATGAAGGTATAGATCGCACCGGAGGTGGAGCGGTTGACCTCCGGCGGGCAGATATACCCCGAAAGTGCCAGGTCGCCATCCTCTTCGACCTCTACCGGCAGCAGTTGCCTGAGCAGCGGTCTCCCCAGGAACGCAGCGATCCGCTCGGGCAGAGAAGAGTCTCGCCGCACTTCGAACAGGCAGCGCCCGTTGTGCAGCAGACGGAACTGGACTTCGGGATGAGCCAGTGCCTGTTTGGTTACCACATCGGCAATGTGGCCGATCTCGGTTTCGTCGCGCCTCAGAAATTTGCGCCGCGCCGGAGTGTTGAAAAACAGGTTGCGCACGTCAATGAGAGTGCCGCGCGGTAAGCCCATTTCACGACTCTGGCGGATCGTGCCTCCCTCGACATGGATTTCGACACCTTCGCCGTCATCATTGCCGCAGGTCTGCAGGGTCAAACGGCTGACCGAAGCGATGGCGGGGAGCGCCTCTCCGCGGAAGCCCAGGGTGGTCAGCGCGGAGAGATCTTCCGGTTTCCGCAGTTTGCTGGTCGCGTGACGCTCCAGGCACAGAAAGGCATCATCACGGGACATCCCCTCGCCGTCGTCAGCGACCCGAATCATTTTCCGCCCGCCGCGCTCAATTTCGACGCCAATCTCGCGGGCACCCGCATCAAGGGAGTTTTCCACCAGCTCCTTGACCACGGAGGACGGGCGTTCCACCACCTCGCCGGCGGCGATCATATTGCTGATATTTTCGGAGAGAATCGCGATTCGGGAAGACATAGGGAGTAAAGAAAAAGTCAGGATTTGAATTCCAGGCGGTCGAGCATGGATTCGATATGATCCAGCCCGTCATCGAGGTCTTGCGGCAAAAACTGAGTGCCCGGGTGCTCGCTCAGGCCAAGAGATTCGGCAACGCTGAGCGCAATCGATTCATCAACATGATCAAGCCCCACGGAAAAAGCCTCGAACAGACAATTATCGCAGACGGTATTGATCAGGCGCGGCACTCCACCGGAGAAGTGATGAACCGCCTGGATGGAATCGGCCGCAAAAAGCCTTTTTCCAGCGCCGGCTATTCCAAGACGGTGATCTATATAGGCGGCGGTATCACCAGCAGTGAGTGCGCCAAGAGAACAGCGGACCGCCACTCGCTGGGCCAGAGGCGGATCGAGTCGCAGATTCTCCTCCAACTCCGGCAACCCGAAAAAAATGATATTGAGCAGTTTTTTGCCGGGGATTTCGAGATTGAGAAGTCCGCGAAACTCCTTCATCACCGTCCGGGTCTCCAGCATCTGCGCCTCGTCAATTAAAATAACTGCACGGCGCCCCTCTGCATCGATTTCAAGAAGACGGTCATAAAGTTGTCGAAGGACAGCTAATCGATCGCTCCGCGGATCTTTGACCCCCATCTGAGAGGCAATGCGGGCCAGGATCCAGTCGGGCGTCACCCCGGAATGAACCATGATCAGCAGGCTTGACTGGTAAAGATTGGGCGGAAACTGATCGAGAAGGCGGCGGGCCAGAGTGGTTTTCCCGTTGCCGATAGGCCCTACAACGATCCCAAGACCTTTGTTGGAGTCCACCGCAAAACGCAGCTTGCGCAATGTGCGCTGATGTTGTGCGCTATCGAAGTAAAAGCGCGCGTCGGGAGCATTGGAGAAAGGTTCGTGAGTCAGATGAAAATGTTCAAGATAGGACATAGGACATCAAATCAGACATAAGAGACACGGCCGTCATCTCCCCCGGCATCATCTTTGACTCCAAGGGTCTTTCTTAGTTGAGCGATCTTGTCGTTGGCGCCGCGAAAAAAAGGATCGATTTCGGCCACCTTCTCAAAAGACGTGAGGGCGGCTTCCAAATCCTGGCGGCTCTCCTTCAACAGCCCTATTTCAAAATAGAGATTGCTGCGGGTTTCGTTATCAAGGCTCGAATCGGACAAAGCCTCTTCGAAAGCCAGCAAGGCACCGTCGAAGTCGGCCTTTTCCTTAAGGCAGACCCCTTTGAGCGTCAAAGCATCAGTGCGGCGGCCTGCATTTTTCATCGCCTGGTTGAATTCACCGACGGCATCTTCGAACAACCCCATTTCCTTATAGGCAATCCCAAGGTTGAAATGGGTTTCGGCGTCACTCTCGTCGATCTGGCTCTCCACACTTTTCTTGAAGCGGGAGAACTCACCTTCCAGGCGCGATTTTTCTTTTGAGCTTATAGAAGCGTCCGGCCCGGATGCCGCAGGCGCATCAGAAATCGCTGCCTTCTCAACAGACCCGGTATCTTCGCGAGAAGGCACATCCACGGACAGGTCACCGAACGCATCTTCGAGGTCGAACGCCAGATCCGGCAGTTCATCATCGAAGGAGTCACTCTCTTTGTCGCTCTCATCGGCAGGGCCGGCAATTTCTTCAATCTGCCCCCCCGGTCCAGGTTCATCATCGAACTCGAGGTTGGGCAATTCGATCATTTCGAGGTCGTTTTCACTGTCCGGCTCCAAAGGCGGCAAGTCTTCATTCTCGGGAGACTGGGCCGGCTTTAGATCGGCAAACGGGTCGCCGTCAAGTTCAAGCTCAAGTTCAAACTCGTCACCTTCTCCGCCTTCATCAGAGCCCCGCTTCTCATCACTCTGCTCGGAATCCGATTCCAGAAAATCCGCGGGCAGTTCTTCAATCTGATCCGAATCGGCATCTTCTTCAAGGGAAAACTCCTGTTCGCGAATGCTGCCGAAAGGTTCCTGATTTTCCTCATCCCCTGAAGAAAATTCGCCAGGCCCCACAAGATCTAGCAACTTATCTCCTTCCCCCCTTATCTGGTACACATGCCGCAGGGTTTCGATGACCCGTGGTTCTTCAGGGACGGAGGAACGCAGAGACTCGTAGAATTCTTTGAGCAGGTCACTTCTTTGTGCGTCCAGGAAATCTTCCTTCCAGAGCTCAAGCTTTTCCAGAGCTTTTTCAAACTGGCCTGCCTTTAGAAGCACACGGATAAAACCTTCACGCACCCGAAGATCATCGGGCTGCTGTTCAAGCAGCGCGGACAGGGCCTGCATCTCGACAGCAGCGTCTCCCTTGGTTCTCGCTGCATAGGCGAGATTCTGCAGAATATCAACGCGACCGGGATGCTGCTGGGCAAGATCCGCCAACAGTGCAAGTCCTCGCCCGACCTCTCCCTGCTCGACAAGAGCGCGGGCCTGACCACTGCGAAGGTCCACCTCGCCGGGGAATATGGGCAGGAAAATATCGTAGAGTTTGAGAAGCTTTCCGGTATCGCCCTTTTCCCGCAGGCGTTCCACCATGGCTCTCAGTTCCTCGAGGCCCTTGTCCCGTTGCCCAAGGCGGGCGCAGGTATCGGTAATCTTAACCCGGATATTGAGATTATCCGGATCGATATCCTTCATTTTCTGCAGAACTTTGAGTGCCTCGGACAGCAGGCCCTCTTTTTCATACCGCGCCACCAGGCCTTTGTATTCAGCCAGCGCGTTGCCCACCAGTCCCTGCTTGGCATTGAGTTCGGCCAGATGATGGTATATCTCGATGCGCGAGGGTTCGACCCGCTGCATCTGTTTGTAAACGGCAATCGCCTTGAGATAGAAACCGTTTTCGGCATAGTAGCGCGCCACGGACTCGTAAAGTTCCAGAGCATCCTGAGGCTTATGGGCGCGCACATAGAGTTCGGCGAGTTTCTGCCGATTGCGCACGTCCCTGGGATCACCTTCGACAATCTTGCGGTAATCCTTGATCGCCTTGGCTACCTGCCCTTTCTGGAGGCTCTTCTGAGCGGATGCGAGAAGTTTTTCTTTATTAATCACAGGGAATTCTCCCGGCGCCTACAAACCACAAATCGGATGAAAAAATCTTAAACACTCAGCCACATTAAACTATGGGAATCGAACCTGTCAAGCGCAAAGGAGGGTCATTTTTTGCTGAAAAAACAAATAAATAAGAAAGAAAGAGTGCTTATCGGTGCTTATCTGAAAACGGCCGGCGCAACCATGCCCGGATTTCAAAATCCGGATCGTTGAATCGACAAGAAAGAAACCAGCCGTCATAAGCCTTTCAATCGCGCGAGTTCTGCACTGCCTAGACGACGGTAGGCACCGGGCGCAAGGTTGCCAAGTTCCAGAAAACCGAGGCGAATCCTCTTAAGTCGCACCACCGGAAAGCCTACCGCGGCACACATCCGCCTTACCTGGCGATTGCGTCCCTCGCGCAGTGTCAGTTCAAACCAGGTGTTGGAACCTGTTTTGCGAATTCTTTCCACAGTGCAGGGTTGCGTAGGCCCGTCATCCAGAAGAACCCCGTCCTCCAGCCTGCGTCGCGCATTTTCATCGAGCAGGCCGCGCACCTTGACAAGGTAGGTTTTCTCGACCTTGTGACGGGGATGGGCCAGTCGCTGTGCCAATTCACCGTCATTGGTCAGCAGCAACAGACCTTCCGTGTTGGCATCAAGGCGCCCGACAGGGAAAACCCTTACCGGCAGGTCGCGAATCAGATCGGTCACCACCCGCCGCCCCTGGGGATCCCGCAGGGTCGTGACATATCCAGCGGGTTTGTTCAGCAGCAGATACGTTTTGCTTTCCACTGAAGGCAGTTGACGGCCGTCTACCGTAATTCGATCCCGCTCCGCATCGGCACGAGCGCCCAGCGTTATCATCTGATCGTTGACCGTCACCCGGCCAGCCGCAATCAGTGCCTCGGCCTGCCGGCGCGACATCAGGCCTGCGGCCGCAATGATCTTCTGTACTCTTTCCGCCATGGAGTCAGCGCCCGAAGAGAAAGTCGATGGACTGGTAGACCAGGTACTGCTGGCTGCCAGCCATGAAATCAACCAGCGTCAGGATCACCGGGGCGAGCACAACACGGTAGAGATCGGTAAAAAAGATCAGCAGAATCACCAGGATAAACCCGAAGGGTTCGATTCGGGCCAGCAGTTCCGACTGCTTCTGAGGCAGCAACCCCACCATCACTCGCCCTCCATCGAGAGGCGGCAGCGGGATCAGGTTGAACACGCACAGAATGACATTGATATAGAGGCTGAAGCCGGCCATCAGGGCCAAGGGCTCGACAAACTGCCCGATCATTTCCTGACCCGGCGGCATCAACTCCGAAACAAGCTCAAGACCGCGCAGGAAAAACGCCGAGAGCAAAGCCAGAAGAAGGTTGGACGATGGTCCAGCCAGCGCCACCCACATCATATCGCGCTTCGGGTTGCGCAAGTTATTGAAATTGACAGGCACCGGGCGCGCCCATCCGAAGCCGAACACCAGCAGGGCGATGGTGCCGATGGGATCAAGATGACGCATCGGATTGGGGGTCAGCCGTCCAAGCAGGCGGGCGGTCGGGTCCCCGAGTCTCTCGGCGGCAAACCCATGAGAGATTTCATGAAAAGTCACGGCCAGAAGAGCCGGGACAAGCATGATTGAAATTTTTGCAAGAATGGTTTCCATAACGGTTCAGCCTAGGTTAAAACGCACATAACGTCAATTCATAAGCACCGGGCGCTTTTTTTCCAGCAGGAGCAGAGATCATGCGATCAGGGATCTGTAGCGCCGCGTGACAAAGGCGATTTCTTCCTCACGGGTCTTTGCCTTGCCATCGAGTCGCGCCAGCAGCACACCACGCAGAATCTCCTTGTACCTGGGACCGGGAGGAATCCCCATTTTCTTGAGATCCTCTCCGTCGATCCAGCTTTTTTCGTCCCTCAGGCGAGTGACATACAGAGAGACCCAGCGGCGCACTTCCTCCGTTTCAATACGTGCCATCAGGTAAAGGAGCGTCTCAATGGAGAACCCTTCAAACCAGACATACAGGTCGCTGTTGCGCGGCTTGCGCCGAGACTGACGCCACCGCCGCCGCATCCCCTTGAGCACGCCATGGGCCCGATGGCGCTCATCGGCCAGGTGCGACCGATAACGGGCCGGTATGCTCAGACGTTCGCACAACCCCTGCATGGCATCGTCATCAAGGCGAGTGACGAGACACAATAGATACACCAGCCAACGCTGACAGGACTCCTCGGTATAAAGCAGATCAAACCAGTTCAGGGAGCGGGTTGCGCGGTCGAAAAGATCTTCACAGTCGACGGGCAGATCAAGCGCGGGGTGAAGGAACTTGAGCAGGTCAAGCTGCGACAGACGCTCAATGGCAGGGTGAGGGTTCTCTTCTTCGAGGATGTGCTGAAGTTCGGAAAGCAGCCGTGGACCACCAAGGCGCTCCAGAAACCCCATGCGCACAGCGCTGCGAATCAGGTGCTCGGTCTGCTTGCCGATATGAAATTCGAGCCGCTGCTCAAACCGCACCGCGCGGAAAACTCGAGTCGGATCTTCGACAAAACTCAGATTGTGCAGCACCCGGATCGCTTTCTGCCGCAGGTCGCGCAACCCGCCAAAGAAATCGTGGATTTCCCCGAAGCGTTCGCCGTTGAGACTGATGGCCAGGGTGTTGATGGTGAAATCGCGGCGGTAGAGGTCGAGCTTGATCGAGGCGTTCTCCACCGTCGGCAGCGCGGCAGGTTCCAGATAGAATTCCACCCGGGTCGAGGCCACGTCGACCTTGAATTCATCCGGCAGAACGATCACTGCCGTGCCGAACTTCTGATGCGCCCGCACCCGGCATCGATGCTGGCGTGCATAGTGTTCGGCGAAGGCGATTCCATCGCCCTCCACCACGATATCGAGATCCAGGTTGGGCAGGTCGAGCAGCAGGTCGCGCACAAAGCCGCCGACCACGAACACTTTCACGCCAAGTTCATCGCCGCAGCGACCGAATTGCTCCAGCAGATCCTGTATTCTCTCGGGGAGCCGATTGCGCAACAATCGAACGACTTCACGCGGCTTGTATTCTGTCTGCGCTGTCTCTTCGGCAGGTTCGCGGCCGCCCTCACAGCGAGGCGCGCGGTCGACCATGTAGCGCAGCAGGTCGGTGCGGGTAATGGCGCCGATAAGCTGTCCCTCCGACATCACCGGCACGAAGCGCTGATTGCGCCGCACGATCAGGTCCTGCAGGATATCGATCGGATCTTCCGGCTCAACGGTGGCGAAATCGCTCTCCATGTATTCACGCGCCGCCACATCGCCCAGGCCGTGATGGGCCGCCCTCTCCACCACCTGGCGGGTCAGAAGCCCCAGGACGCAATCGCCCTCCACCACGGGAACGGCGTTGATATTGTAGCGGGTCAGAAATTCGCGCACATGCTCGATGGATTCATCCGGCGCAACAGTTTTCACCGGATGGGACATCAGGTGCCGCACCTCGAGGCGCGGGTTGACCTGACGCTTGAGTACGCTTGCCAGCCGGTCGAGCACCTGCACCAGGGTCAGGTCGCGCACGGTCGCCGAAGCGGCAAAGGCATGCCCTCCCCCGCCGAATTCGGACAGAATCTCTCCGACATGCACCTCGGGCAGGCTCGAACGGCCGACCATGAAAATGCGATCGCCCATGCGCACCACGGTGATCAGCGCGCGCAGGTTCTCCATATCGCGCAGCTTGTGGGTCAGCACCGCCAGATCGCCGACAAACTGGTCCACGGAGGCATGGGCCACAGAGACATCGTAGCCGTGGATATTGAGCACCATACGGTTGGCCAGCAGATCATGCAGCAGCCGCACCTGCTCGGGGGTCATCTCGTAGGTGAGAAAATCGGCCACCTCGGTGAGGTTGGCGCCGTGTTCAAGCAGAAATGCGGCGGCCTGAAAATCCTTGACGGTTGTGGAACTGAACATGAGGCTGCCGGTGTCCTCGTACAGACCCAGCATCATCAGGGTGGCTTCGTCGGCGTTGGGGTGGATGCCGCGCTCCATGAACAGATGGGAGAAGACGGTCACCGTGGAGCCGACCGGTTCGATCACTTCAACCGCGCCGCTCAAATGATCCTCGTCGCTGTCCTGGTGATGATCGTAGATATGGATTTCTACGCCAGAGCGGCGGGCAACGTCCTCAAAAGGGCCGATGCGCCCGGGTTCGCGCACATCGACCAGGATCAGGCGGGTAACGCGGTCAAGGTCGATATCCTTGACCCGCTTGAAGGCGTAGGCGTAGCTGGCACTGTGCAGGAAAAATTCGCGCAGGCTGCGTTCCTGAGAACCGGCAAAGACCATCTCGGCTTTGGGATAAAGCTTTTTGGCAGCAATCATCCCGCCGAGGCAATCAAAGTCGGCGTTGATATGCGTAGTGATGACTTCCATAGAATGGCGACTTCGTGATGATTGATGGAGCCGGGTAACGACGAAAAACCGTTCAGACCTTCAATACCCCTGTCCATCATGCATCATCCGTCACCCATTTCACAACTCCAGACTGCCGATCAGCTGATCGATATCGTCGAGCCCTTCGTCGATGAGAAACTCTTCGATCCCCTCGATGATCGTAATCATCGCCTGGGGATCGACAAAATTAGCCGTGCCGACCTGCACCGCTCGCGCCCCGACAATCAGGAATTCAATGGCGTCCATGGGGCGTACGATGCCGCCCACGCCGATGACCGGAACTTTAACAGCCTGCACCACCTGGTGAACCATGCGCAGCGCTACGGGACGGATCGCCGGCCCGGACAGGCCGCCGGTGCGGTTGGCGAGGCGCGGCCTGCGGGTGTTGACGTCGACCGCCATGCCGGTCAGGGTGTTGATGCAGCTGATGGCATCGGCACCGGCCTCTTCGACGGCCCTCGCGATGACGGTAATATCGGTGACGTTGGGGGTGAGCTTGACGATCAGCGGCTTGGACAGGTTCTTGCGCACCAGGGTCACAACCTCGGCGGCGGCCGCGGGATCAGTGCCGAATACAATACCCCCCTTTTTCACGTTGGGGCAGGAGATATTAAGCTCCACCCCGGCGATTTCGGGGATATCGGACAACCGCTTGGCCACCTCGCCGTATTCAGTCAGGGTATTGCCGAAAAAATTGGCGATGACAGGCGTGTTGACCTCGCGCAGAAACGGCAGCTTGTACTTGACGAAATCATCGACGCCGACATTCTGCAGGCCGATGGCGTTAAGCATGCCGCTGATGGTTTCAGCGATACGCGGCGTGGGGTTGCCCGCCTTGGGCTTGAGAGAGAGGCCCTTGGTGACGATTGCGCCGATCTTCTCCACATCGAGGTAGGGGGCATATTCTTCACCGTAACCGAAAGTGCCCGATGCCGGCATAACCGGGTTCTTCAGATGGATCCCGGCGATGTCGACAGACAGATCAGGCCGCCCGGATTCAGTGCACCGCCGCTCCTGCATTTCTTTATTGACATTCATCACGATTTACACCCTTCGCAATAACCATCTTCCAGCCCTAAACGGGTCCAATCCAGCTGCTCGGCACGGAAAACCGGACCTTCCTTGCAGGAGCACAGGTAGCGGGGCGTTTCCTCTGTGTGCCCTGCCCCTTTGACGACGCACCCCAGGCAGGCTCCGACGCCACAGGCCATCAGCGCCTCAAGGGAGACCTGCAGCGGCACACTGTGCTTGCGGCAGATTCGATAGACCGCATCAAGCATCGGCATGGGGCCGCAGGCATAGACCATGGCCCGCGGATACTTGGTCAGTTTGCGTTCCAGAACCTGGGTAACGAACCCCTCTTCGCCGAGACTGCCGTCATCGGTGGACACGTAGGTTTCGACCCCGAGTCGTTCGAATTCGGTCACCGCCAGAATATCGTCGCGGGTCCGGCCGCCCATCAGAAGACGGACACTGCCTGCCGGCTGGAGCGAGTCGGCCAGCATGTAGAGCGGCACCAAACCGATACCGCCCCCCACCAGAATCTTTTCCCGGCCGGGATCTCCAGCATCGAAACCGCGCCCCAGGGGACCCAGCACCTCGACCCGGTCACCGCGGTGCAGGTCCGCCATAATGCTGGTTCCGCGCCCGACCACTTTATACAGGATCTCGGTGTACTCCTTCGGCTCCATCCCCTCGCAGTCCCCGGGCATGAAGCCGGTGCGGAAGATTCCGAAAGGGCGCCGCAGCAGGGGCGGCAGCGAGCGCTGCACCCGCATCATGAGAAACTGCCCGGGGCGGGCATGTTCGCTGAAACCCGGCGTCAGCAGCCGCATACGGAAATAACCGGGGGAGATTTCCTGGTTTGAAATGACGATTGTTTTGTAATTTTTCATAGAGCTACCATTTCAGTTGTGCGCCGCCCCATGTTCTGAGGCAGCAGCGTCATCAGCACAGCATCTTCGCCATCGGCATAGTATCGTTTTCGCAACCCGTCGCGGCGGAACCCCCATTTCTCATAGAAGGCAATGGCCGCCGCATTGCTGCTGCGAACTTCAAGCAGGGCATGATCGAATCCAGACGCACAGGCGCGTGCAAGCACATGATCCAGAAGACGTCCGGCGACACCCCGGCGGCGGAATTCGGGCGCGGTCACGACATTGAGGAGGTGCAGTTCCCGGCAGATGTACCAGCTGCACAGATAACCCGCCAATCGCTCACCCGCCCACAGCAGGTCGATGGACGCATGGGGCGTCTCCAGCTCCTGGACCATCATCGCTTCCGTCCACGGATGAGTAAACGCAGCGCGTTCCACCGCCATGACCGCGGAAAGATCTTCGCCGCGCATGGGGCGGATTTGATAAGGGGGCATGTTCACGGCAAATCACTTGTTAAATCGGGCCTGTGGCCCCGTCTGATCGAGCAGGCATCATAATGCAGCGGGGTTGAGGATGTAAAGCAAAGATTGGTATACGCCAAACACTGGGCAGATAGACATTGACAAGCTCGATGCCCTGATTTACAAATGAGTCGTTTTTTCCACTTGCCGGGAGAGCGATTCCTTGAAAGAAAAAAGCGTGAATACTTACAAAGAAGCAGGTGTCGACATCGAAGCGGGCAACCGTTTCGTGCAGATGATCAAACCCCTTGTCAAAGCCACCAGCCGGCCGGAAGTGCTGACGGATATCGGCGGATTCGGTGGGTTATTTTCCCTCAATGCGGGAAAGTACAAGAAGCCGACGCTGGTTTCTTCCACCGACGGCGTCGGGACCAAGCTCAAGCTTGCCTTCCTGATGGACAAACATGACACGGTGGGGATCGACCTGGTCGCCATGTGCGTCAACGATATTGTTGTTCAGGGGGCCGAGCCGCTGTTCTTCCTCGACTACCTCGCCACCGGCAAGCTTGCACCGGAGAAGGCGGTGGAGATCGTGCGCGGCATCTCCGCCGGCTGCGTCGAAGCCGGCTGTGCCCTGATCGGTGGCGAAACGGCCGAAATGCCCGGCTTCTACAACGAGGGCGAATACGACCTGGCCGGCTTTACCGTTGGCGTCGTGGATGACAACGACATTATCGACGGCTCGACTATCACTGTCGGCGACAAAATCATCGGCATCGCCTCCAGCGGTCTGCACTCCAACGGATTCTCCCTGGCGCGCAAGGTCTTTTTTGATTCGCTGAACCTGACCGTCGATTCTCACGTAGACGAGTTGGGCGAAGTCCTCGGAGAAACACTGCTGCGCCCGACCCGCATTTACGTCAAAACGGTGCTCAACCTGATCCGCGATTTCCAGATCAAGGGGATGGCGCATATCACCGGCGGCGGCCTGCTGGAGAACGTCCCTCGCGTACTGCCCCGCAACTGCTGCGCCCGCATCGAACGCAACGCCTGGCCCAAATCTGCGCTGTTCGAAATGCTGCGTGAGCAGGGCAATATCGAAGAAACCGAGATGTACCGCACCTTCAATTACGGCATCGGCATGGCTCTGATCGTCCCGGCCGAGCAGACCGATGACATCATGGTGCGTCTCTCCGGTCTCAAGGAAGAGGCTTTCCTGATCGGTGAAATAGGCAAGGCGGATCAGAATCATAGCGAAGATAAAATCGAACTGATCTGAGGATCTGAAGGAGGGGCGGCGTGCCCAAGATTCGCATTGCAGTGCTGGCCAGCGGCCGCGGTTCCAATCTGCAGTCCATTATCGAAGAAAGTCAGGCCGGTCGTCTGGACGCTGAAATCGTACTGGTCGCCAGCAATAAGGCGGATGCCGTGGCACTCGAGCGTGCCGGCGAGGCTGGAATCGCCACCTGCGCCATTGATCACCGCCAGTTCAAAAACCGCGAAGACTTCGACCGCGAAATGGTTGCGGCCCTGCGCGAAGCCAGAGTCGACCTGGTTATCCTGGCCGGCTTCATGCGGCTGCTCTCCAATGTCTTCATCGAGGCCTTCCCCCACCGCATCATGAACATTCACCCGTCGCTGCTGCCCGCTTTTCCCGGGCTGGACGTGCAGAGAAAAGCGTTGGAATATGGCGCCCGCTTCTCCGGCTGCACCGTGCATTTCGTCGACGGAGGCCTCGATACCGGCCCCATCATCATTCAGGCGGTGGTGCCCATCCATGAAGATGACAACGAAGAAAGCCTTTCTGCGCGCATCCTGGAGCAGGAACATCGCATCTACCCCCGCGCCATTCAGCTTTTCGCTGAGGACCGGCTGCGGATCGAAGGGCGCCGAGTACGCATTCTCAACCCGGATCGCCCCGAGGATCGCGCGCTGATCAATCCGCCCCTCAGCTGACCCCTTTCTGCTCTGGAACTGCTCCGCCCTGGTGGTCGCGCGCCAAATGAGTCCTTGCAATCAACACGAAATCGTGATAGTTACTTACGTTCTAAAATTTCAGGAGGTCAGTTCCCATGGCAAAAGTATGTGAGGTATGCGGCAAAAAACCTTCGACCGGCAACAATGTCAGTCATGCTCATAACAAAACCCGCAAAACCTGGTACCCCAACCTGCAGAAGGTGAAAGCGATCCAGAGCGGCACCGTTCGCACCATCAAGGTCTGCACCCGGTGCATCCGTGCGGGCGCGGTGAAAAAAGCCATCTAGGCGCTTTTACCCCCGCTGCCGATTCATGCAAAAAGGGCGGTCCCTTAACAGGATCCGCCCTTTTTGTCGTTCTTCTTTGTATCTATTCATCCCGTGTGTGGGGTCGCAGCTCCCATGACATGGGTGTTTGGCGCCAGGGATGGCGCCAATCAAACGGCCAGGGACGGCGAAAAGTGTCCCTTGTCATGGGAATTGCGACCCCATGCCGTCCACTTATATTCCCTCTTATCTTTTCGAAAACTCTTTCCCTCAGCCTACTCCCCTCCGGTGCAGGCCACCCATTCGATTTCAACCTGCGCCCCTTTCGGCAGCGCCGCAACCTGAATCGTAGCGCGGGCCGGGGCAACCCCGGTGAAGTATTTACCATAGATTTCGTTGACCACTCCGAACTGGCTCAAATCGGTCAGATAGATGGTCGTTTTTACCACCCGGCTGAAATCAAGCCCCGCGGCGGCCAGCAGCGCCTTCATGTTGGCCATCACCTGTTCGGTCTGCGCCTCGATGCCGCCATCGACCAGTTCTCCGCTGGCGGGATCAAGGGGAATCTGGCCGGAAAAAAAGAAAAAACTGCCAACCTTCACACCCTGTGAATAGGGCCCGATGGCGGCTGGCGCCTGCCCGCTTCTGATCTGTTCGATATCCATCTCCATCCTCCTGAATAAAATCCGGCCTCCCCGACCGGAAAATGTTTCCGGTCAGGGTAAACAGGCCGATCTTACTGTGCAAGGGTATTTTCACTCTCGACCTTTGCGCCACCGCCGAACCAGACATAAAGCGTCGGCAGGACAAAAAGCGTCAGCAGGGTCGAAGTCAGCACGCCACCCACCACGACTGTCGCCAACGGCCGCTGTACCTCGGCACCGACCCCGACCGAAACGGCCATCGGCAGAAAACCGACCGCATCGGTTACCGCGGTGGCCAGAACCGGCACCAGGCGCTGGCGCGCTGCTCCCGTAACTGCCTCCACCAACGGCAGGCCATCCTTTTGCAGGCCCCGAATCGCCGATACCAGCACCTGGCCGTTGAGAACCGCGATGCCGGACAGGGCGATAAAGCCGATGGCGGCACTCACGCTGAAGGGAATCCCCCGCAGATAAAGGGCGACAACGCCGCCGACCGCCGCCAGCGGGATGCCGGTGTAGATGATGAGCACATCGCGCAGGCGCTTGAGGCTGAAATAGAGCAGAAAAAAGATCAGCAGCAACGTCAGCGGCACCACGACCATCAAGCGCTTCTGAGAGCGCTCCAGGTTCTCGAACTGGCCGCCCCACTCGATCATGTAGCCTTCGGGGAGCGGCACTTCATTTTCCACCTTCTCCCGCGCCTCTGAGACAAAGGTGGCGATGTCGCGGTCGCGGATGTTGACCTGGACCTTGATCAGGCGCCGTCCCCACTCTCGATTGATGATGGAGGGGCGCTCCACTTCACTGACGTTGGCCAGATCCTGCAGAGGTACCACCGCTCCCCCACGGGTCGGAATCAGCATACGCGCCAGGGCGTCAGGATCATGGCGCATGGCATCGGGCAGTCTCAGGACCAGGGGAAAAGAGCGCTCCCCTTCAAAGATGTCACCCACCTTGGGGGTGCCGACTGCCGCCACCATGTCGAGGACCTCCTGCGCAGTGACCCCGTGCCGGGCCAGTGCCTTGCGGTCGACTTCGATGCGCAGCGTCGGCTGGCCGGTGATCTGCTCCACCGACACATCGGAGGCCCCTTCGACCTCGGCAAGGACGTGCTCTACCTGCTCACCCAGGGCCACCAGGTTTTCAAAATCCTCACCGAAAATCTTGATTCCCACATCGCCGCGGATTCCGGAAAGCATCTCGTTCACACGCAGCTCGATAGGTTGGGTCAGAACGGAACGGATCCCCGGCAGGCCATGCAGAGCCTCCTCCACCCGCGCGCTCAGCTGAGCCTGGTTGGAGGCACGCGTCCACTGATCGCGGGAGTGCAGAGTAAGGAAAATATCGGTCAGTTCCGTTCCCATGGGATCAGTGGCCACCTCGGCGCTGCCCAGGCGGCTCCAGACCGCCTGGATTTCATCGGGGAATTTCTCCAGAAGAAGCTTTTCCATGCGGGTGTTGTATTCAATGGATTCATCCACCGAGACACCCGCCAGACGCACAACGCTGACCACCAGCGATCCTTCGGACAGCCGCGGAATGAACTCACCCCCCAGCCGCAAAGCGGGTACGGCGGTCGCCACCACCAGCAGCAGAACGCCGGCGAGAAAGACAAACCGGTGACCCAGCACCCGGGTCAGGATCGCTTCATAAAACCGCTGCAGGCCGGAGGCAAAGCGGCGCTTGCGCACCGACGGATTCTTCATGAACTGCAGCGACATCACCGGAGAGAGCACGATCGCCACCAGCAGGCCGCCCACCAGCGCAAAGATCAGCGTCCAGGCCATCGGCTTGAACATCTTCCCTTCGATCCCTTCCAGGGTCAGCACCGGCAGAAAGACCAGCACAATAATCCCCATGCCGTACACGATGGGGCGCGCCACCTCCTGGCTTGAGGCCAGCACCACATCGAAGCGTTCCGCCGCGCTCAAGGGCCGGTTCAACTGCATGCGGCGCTCCGTCAAACGCCGCAGATTGGCCTCGGTCATTACCACCGAACCGTCGACAAGCAACCCGAAATCGATCGCGCCAAGGGAAAGCAGGCTGGCCGCGATCCCCATCTGCGCCATCCCCAGCGAAGCGAACAGCATGGCCATGGGGATAGTGGCCGCCACCAGCAGCCCGGCGCGCAGATTGCCGAGCAGCAGAAACAGAACGGAAATCACCAGGATGGCCCCGGCGGTCAGGTTGTGCTTGACCGTGTCGATCACCTGATCGACCAGCGAGGTGCGCTCATAAACCGGCTCGATCAGGACATCCTCTGGCAGGGTGTCCTGCACGCGATCCAGGGCCTGACGGAGATTATGGGTAACCTCCCGGCTGTTTTCGCCCATCAGCATGAAGCCGAGCCCCAGCACAACCTCGCCCTTGCCGTTCGCGGATACCGCCCCACGACGCAGCTCGTGACCGATGGAGACATCGGCGACGTCGCGGATCAGTACCGGGGCTCCGTCATAGGAACGAATGACGATATCGGAGATCTCCTCAACGGTGGAAACCCGCCCAAGGCCATGCACCAGCAGAGTCTGCCCGCCGGTGACGACCTGCCCGCCGCCGACATTGGCGTTGTTGTTTCTCAGGGCCTCGGCGACATCCTCATAGGTCAGGCCATACTTGATCAGGGCATCGGGAGAGACAATGACGTGGTACTGTTTTTCCAGGCCGCCCCAGGAGTTGACTTCCGCCACACCGGAAACTTTGCGCAGCTGCGGCTTGACCACCCAGTCATGCAGGGTGCGCAGATCATCGAGACCGTAATCGGGATTCTCGGAACGCACGATATAGTGAAAAACCTCGCCGAGACCGGTGGAGATGGGTCCCAGCTCCGGCGGGTCGATCCCTTCCGGAAGCGTGACTCCTGCCAGCCGCTCCATGATCAGCTGACGAGAGTCAAGGATCGCCATCTCGTCTTCGAAGATCGCCACCACCTGCGACAGGCCGAACTTGGAAATAGAGCGGACATGAACCAGCCCCGGCAGCCCCGAAATCGCCAGCTCCACCGGTTGCGAAATCTGTTTTTCAATCTCCTCAGGGCCCAGGGCGGGTGCCGTGGTGTTGATCTGCACCTGCACCGGGGTGGTATCAGGAAAGGCATCGACCGGCAGGTGCCACAGCGACCAGATTCCGGCAGCGAACGTCACGCAGAACAGCAGCACCACCAGCAGGCGGTTGCGCAGGGCGACTTCAATCAATTTTGCCAGCATTCAATCCCCCTTTTAATGATCCGCACAGGACGCACCCAGGCGTGCCTTGAGGATTTCGGATTTCAGCGCAAACCCCTGTCCGGAAACCACCGATTCATGCAGGTCCAGCCCCGCCGTTACAGGGACCAGGTCCCCGACGCGGCGGCCCGTTTCCACCCGGCGCAATTCAAACAGGTCGGCCTCCTGTTGAATAAAAAGATAGGGGATTCCATCGATCTGCTGCACCGCCGCAGCGGGAACACCCGGCACACGATCCTGCTGCTCAGAAAGCAGCCAGGCCTCGCCGTACATGCCGACCCGCAGGCGATGCTGGGGGTTATTCACCTCTGCCAGAACCTTCAAAGTGCGGCTACGCTCATCCAGAGCAGCCCCGACCTGAAAGACCTTCCCCGAGAAATGCATGCCGGGCAGTCCATCAAAACTTGCCCGGACATCGGCGCCGACACGCGCCTCATAAATCCGGGAGGCAGGCAGGTTCAGTTCGACCCACAATTTATCGAGGTCAGCCAGGACAAACAGCGGGCTGTCCGGCGAGGTTCTTTCCCCCACGGCAGCTGCAGTCTCGATCACAACGGCATCAAAAGGGGCGCGCAGTGCGACCCGCGCGCTGCTCTTTTCGGAAGAGACCAGTTCCTCGATCCCCTCATCGGTCAAACCGAAATCGAAAAGCTGCTGGCGGTAGCGTTCCACCTCACTGCGTGCGGCTGCATATTCAGCTTCAGCCTGCTGAAACTCCTGCCGCGAACTGATGCCGCGTGCCAGCAGATCCTGCTCACGTACATATGCGGCCTCGCTGCGCGCGGCATTTGCCCGTGCTGCGCGAAATTGGGACTTCAGCGCGGCAAGCTCCGGCATGCTGATCTCTGCCAGCACCGTGCCTTTGTTGACACGATCGCCGGGACGCACCCGGACTTCTCGCACCACTCCCTGGGCGAGGGACGAAATGCGGGCCAGCCGGCTGCGATTGAACTCGACCCGGGCAGGAACGCTGTCTTCCCTGGCGGTCGAGACCGGCAAAGCCTGGGTCAGCATCACCCCGGCCCGATCTGCCACTTCGAGAGAAGCAAGGCGGACCAGCATGGATTGCCCCGGTTGCAGCTCAGCCAGATGGTCGCCGTGGCAGAGGGCATCTTCGGCTTCGAGGACCCGATGTTCGGGGCAGGTGCCGTCGGGGCTGTCGTGGTCATGGGAATCATGGGAGTCATGGGAGTCATGGGAGTCATGGGAGTCATGGGAATCATGGGAATCATG
>NPIE01006845.1_pt1 | contig 20049 bp, 25 predicted proteins | sample 8637661 | NCBI WGS metagenome assembly NPIE01 (sample SAMN07420842, study PRJNA396082) | bioreactor metagenome | isolation source: sample BA12 brine-fed electro-methanogenic bioreactor BA | place: Japan: Kochi | collected 2016-12-09
CGTCAAGATGCCGCGTATCGTCATCATCATCGAAGAAGCCTCCGACCTCTTGATTTCAGGTGGTAGCGATGTTGAAGAAGCCATCCTAAAACTAACGCAAAAATCAAGGGCTGTCGGCATTCACTTGCTGCTGGCCACACAACGACCTTCAGCGGATATTCTCAAGGGCGCCATTAAGGCAAATATTCCGACAAGGTTCGCCTTCAGAGTCCCGTCTTCAACAGACTCCAGTGTCGTCTTAGACATGACCGGCGCTGAAAAACTTCTCGGCAAAGGCGATATGTTGCTATCTGAAAACGGCATGGCAAGACGTCTACAGGGCGCTTACCTATCACCTCAGGAAATCGAAGCCTTGACCGAATACATCAAAGCACAGGCAAAGCCCGACTATGACTTCACGCATGAAAGTCTAGCTGTGATGGCAGCGACGGGCGAAGACATCGATAGTATCGACGAACTGTTTCGCGATGTCGCCACCTATGTTGTTGAAGAAGGCAAGTGCTCGCTCAACAAAATTACCCAAGTCTTCGGTATCGGCTTTAACCGTGCGACTCAGATTGTCAACACCATGGAAAACTTCGGTATCGTCTCTGAGAATGTCGGGACAAAACCTAGAAGCGTATTGGTGGACTTTGAAGACTTAAGCAAAATATTTGATAGTTTGGATTAATAGAACATGGACATAGAATTCGAAGAAAAGAAACAATTAATTGCGGATGAATCCGGAAAACTGATGAGAAAATCATTATGGATGATCATCAGTTTTTTCACATTGCTCGTGGTCTGCATCGTACTCTTCTTCCTTTTGCAGGACAACAAGTTTTTCATTTTCAATCTGAACCGTACTTTTGACAACGTCCCCAGTCCATTAATCTCGGAGATATTTTCGCTCTTTTTCATTGTGATTATTTTTGGTGGCTTTATCTCTTATGTCTTTTTTGCCATCGCCTACTTTAAACGACGAAGACAAGATGGCGATGAACTCATCAAGAGTTATCGCAGTTTTAAGAAAACATATAACTTTGCGGATATCTTCAGCGTCGTGCCTGTTTTTCTTGTCATCGTGATGATCATCAACGGGTTCTTCTTTTCCTTTGCTCAAGTCGACGGTATCTCCATGGAACCGACCTTTTGCGATCGAGATGCCGTCATCATCCGCTATGTCGATGCCTATCAAAAGGATGACATCGTAATCCTAGAAATAGATAATGTCTATTTGATAAAACGTCTCATCGCTGGACCCGGAGATCAGTTAGTCGTTAATACCACGGGTGTCTATGTCAATGGCATTTTGGTTGAAGACACTATTGCCAACGGCAACATCGGATACAACACAGTGATTGAAGAAGGGGAATACTACGTCATGGGTGATAACCGCGAACATTCTCAGGACTCTCGTTATTTTGGACTGGTCGATCAGGAACAACTGCTTGGCAAGGTCATCTACAGAATCTCAGGTTCGAGTTGTGATGTCTCATGAGGGGTGAACACCGATGAAACAGATTCAATGGTTTCCTGGTCATATGCAGAAGGCCAGACGCGAAATCGAAACAAAACTGTCAATCATAGATATCGTTTATGAACTGGTCGATGCTAGAATACCGCAATCCTCAAGAAATCCCTTACTCGGGGATATCATCAAAGATAAACCCAGACTCTTGGTATTAAATAAAGCTGATTTAGCCGATGAAAGGGCTACGGACACTTGGATTCAGCATTTTGAGTCTCAAGGCATCGATGCGATAGCAGTCAATTCCCTATCAGAGCCAATCGCCACAAAAATCACACAGAGAACAAAGCAGATTTTGAAAGGATTGATGGCGAAGGAAGCGGCCAAAGGCATGAAGGAAAGAGCCTTTCGAGCCATGGTCGTGGGCATTCCAAATGTCGGTAAATCACAATTTATCAACGCCTTAGCCGGCAAACAAAAAGTCAAAACCGGTAACGTCCCAGGTGTCACCAAAATGCAATCCTATATCAATGCCAGCAGCGATCTCTTATTGCTGGATAATCCAGGGGTACTCTGGCCGAAGTTCGATGATCATCAAGTCGGCTTTCGTCTTGCACTTTTAGGGTCGATCAAAGATGATATTCTGCCACTTGACGAGGTCGCCATCTATGGCATTGATTTCATGAAACAACATTATCCCATACAACTACAACAACGCTATGACCTCGACGACGTGACACAGATGTCTGCGCTTGAGATCATGGACGCCATCGGTCGCAGACGAGGCTGTCTCATCAGTGGTGGCGATATCGACTACGAGCGTGTGATCAAACTCTTTTTGTATGAAATCAGAAATATGAAACTTGGACGAATGACCTTAGAGGATCCCAGTCATGTATGACTATGAAAAATCACTCTGGAACAGAGGTTTTACCCATGTGGTCGGTGTCGATGAGGTTGGACGAGGACCCTTGGCGGGACCTGTGGTTGCGGCGGCGGTGATTCTTAATATGAAGGCTCCGATTGAGGGACNNCTGCCGTGATTCTCGATAGGAAGGCGCCGATTGAAGGACTCAATGACTCAAAACAGCTGACGGCCAAACGCCGTCAGACTTTGTTTAAAGAGATCAAAAACAAAGCTTTAGCATACGCTTATGCTTTTGTCGATGAAACGATCATCGATCAAATCAATATCTATCAGGCATCGAAAAAAGCGATGTTGATAGCCATCGAAAAACTCAACGTGGAGCCAGACTACATCCTTAGTGATGCCATGCCACTAGAAATCGCTAATCAACCTTGTCTTGCTATTATCAAGGGCGATACCTTGTCAGCGTCGATTGCCGCAGCGTCGATTGTGGCTAAGGAAGTTAGAGATGAATATATGATGAGCATGGCAGAGCGGTATCCAGGCTATGATTTTGCCAACAACAAGGGCTATCCGACGAAAAAGCACTTGACAGCATTAAGACAGTTGGGACCGAGTGAGATACATCGCAAAAGTTTTAAGCCAGTCAAGGAAATGCTTGAAGAACAACTGACAATATGGGAGGAACTATGAGTTATAAAGCAGTTATNNTTTGATTTAGATGGTACCTTACTCGACACCATTGACGATATTGCCGACAGCTGCAACGCTGTCTTGGAACGGATGGGTTATCACCTCTTTGATCGAGAGGCTTATAAACACTTTGTTGGTCGTGGCGTCGACGAACTGATTGCTACACTTATCGACAAAGGTGAAATGGATCCAGCTGAGTTTCACGAACTCAAGGCGGGATATCTCGAAGAATATGCTCAAAGACAACGTCATCACACAAAGGTTTATGAAGGCATCATCCCGCTGCTTAAAAAACTCAAAACAAAAGGCATCAAATTAGGGATTCTATCCAACAAACCTCATTTCCAGACAATCGACGTTGTCAAGCACTATCTACCGATGATCTCCTTTGACATGGTGATGGGAAAACGTCCCGAATATCCCATCAAACCCGACCCGACATCTCTGGAGTTCATGCTTAACACATGGGCTTTAAAAAAGGTTNNCTTAAGACATGGGCATTAAAAAAGGTTGAAGCACTCTATGTTGGTGACACGAATACCGATATGGAAACAGCCGCCAATGCTGGCGTATACAGTGTCGGTGTTCTTTGGGGATTTAGGACAAAACAAGAGTTGATTGATGCCGGCGCTAACAGCATTGTCTCATCACCAGAAGAGATCATCGATCGCTTTTTTGAATGACTCAATCCAACCATGATAACTAGGCCTCAGCGTTAGGCCTTTTTTTCTTATACAAAATGAACTAATTATGATATAATATGATTAATAATAAAGAAGCAAGCTCATGGCTTTTTTCAACTTAATCGTCAAAATGCCATGTCAAACGGGGAAGATGGCTTGTTTCAATATCACCTGATGACTTTTACTGATGACGCAATGATTAACTTTAGCAGACGAGATTCAATTTTTTCGGGGGGAAGTTTGTTTTGAACAATCAGCAATTATACGATGTTTCAGTATGCCAGCAACTCAAAGAAATGCTAGGCGAAGACATCTGTCAGACCATCAGCCAAATACGTGCCGACCAAGTCACTTTTGTTTTTGACTGGTCGCAAAAAATGAAGGCGAAGATTTATCTATTATCCGGTGATTTAAGTAGCATCAATCTAGATCCGTCGATATTAACAGTCGGTAATCTTTTTGCACGATTTGATATGGAAAATCCAATGGCTCAGGTCTATGGCGAAAAAGCCTATGGGCATTTCATTTTCAGAGCTTTGGAAAGAGTCAAAGACATGGAACACTTCAATATTCCCATTAAACACGGGAAGAAGACGCAGTGGCTGTCTTTGAACTTAAAAAGACTCAAAACAAATCAACAAGAGAACGACCTGATCTTTGGCTATGTCTACAAGCAATCATATGAGATTCCCAAGGCTGTTCTGTTTTACCAGGCCCAATACAGAGATACGGAAACCGGTTTGTTTAACAAGGAAAGTCTAAAGTTCCATCTCTTGCAACTACGGGGCAATGACAGCGCCTATGGTCTTTATTTGGATATCGACCATTTTAAAAGCATCAACGATATCTACGGGCATCGCTTTGGCGACCAGTATCTGAAGTTGCTTGCCAAGCGTTTTAACGAAGACAGCGAACCAGGGATTCGCTATTACCGCATCGGCGGTGACGAGTTCTTCGTCTACCTCAGGAATGCCAATGAGAAAAAAGCAAGATTTAAGGCGATGGAGATTATTCAAACCATCGAAACGTTGACACCAGAAGCCAGGGAAGCGGGGGTCAGCGCCTCAGTGGGGATTGTCGCCATTGACGGCTTAGTCAACAACTTTGAAGACCTGATGGAAAGCGCCGATAACGCGATGTATTACTCGAAACGAAAAGGGAAGGGAAACATCTCTCATACAAGAGAAGTTTGATCATCAAACTGCTTGTCTTTTTAGTTGTAAAATCAGGGTTGGTTTGTTATAATTGTTATGTTATCGAAGAAGAAAAGAGGAAGCCCTATGAAAATTGCCATCGGTTCGGACCATGCAGGTTACGAATATAAGCAAATCCTGAAGAATTATCTGGAAAGAAAAGGTCATAATGTTTTAGATGAAGGGACCTATTCTCCTGATCCGGCGGATTATCCTGATTTTGCGGTCAAAGTCGCACATCGCGTTGTTGACAACGAAGCTGAGTTCGGCATTATCATATGCGGCACAGGCATTGGGATATCGATTGCCGCAAATAAAGTCAAGGGTGCAAGAGCAGCTGTTGTCAGTACTGCTTTTACTGCAGAATCCGCAAAATCTCATAACCATGCTAACATCATCGCTTTCGGGTCACGGGTCAACACGATTGAAGACGTCAAAAAATTCTTGGATATCTTTATGACGACAAAGCCCTCAGATGCCGAAAGGCATGTCAATAGAGTTAAAAAAATCGATAGTATTGAAGGTTGATCAGGGTGGATGAAAAGAAAAACAATCAACATATCCTCGTCATTATCAATGAGGCTGTCATGTTTTTTGTTGAAACATTCGTTGCCATTACCCTAGGTTACTTTATCGGTCGCGCATTGGATCAATGGTTGTTTGAAGACCGGACAATCCTGATGTACGTGTTCCTCGTCATCGGCGTTTTCGCCGGACTGTCGAATTTGATTCGTCGCGTGATGAAACGCATCAACGGAGGCAAATAGTTTTGAAGAATAAGAACGTTATTGAATATACATTCCTATTTACCTGGCCAACAGCGATTGTGGCGTCGTTGGTGATTTTTTTTGTTGCCGGAAAAGACATGTTGCTTGGCTATGTCCTCGGTGTTGCTTCAGTGATGTTGATGCAATCACTCAACTATCGCGTCATGAAGAACTTGTATCAACATCATCCAGAGAAGATCAAGTCATGGACCATCATTCTCTATATTATACGTTACCTGTTTTACGTGCTCATTCTGTTCATCGTCTATCGAGGACCGGAATCACAGATTTTTTATACCTTGGGCGGTCTCATGACCTTTAAGTTGGTTTTGATACCTGTGACCCTTATTTTTGCAAACAAAGGAGATGACGTAGATGAACTTTGAGTTGACAGGGCCGATCTCGGCCAGCGTCATATCGACATTGATTATCGTCGCCGTTTTAGCCACGGTTTTCATCTTGGTCGGCATCAAGGTCAAGCGACTGGACCCGGCGGAAACGCCAAAGGGCTTCGTCTTTGTCTGCATCGAGATCGTCGGCCTTTTCAATCGCTTTATCAAAGATTATATGACTGGTAAACGTTTTAAACTTTTTGCGCCTTACTTCTTTACCATCATCGTTTTCTTGGTTTTTGCCAATACAGCGGCTTTATTCGGTTTGGCACCGCCACTTTCGAACATTTCTGTGGCAGTCGCGTTTTCGATTTTGACCTTCTTCGCCATCAAACTCGGTGAGATCCGCTTCTTGGGGATTTGGAAAAAGGTCAAATCATTGGTCGGGCCTGTCTGGTGGCTGTTTCCAATTTCATTGCCGACGAATCTTGTCGGTGAAATATCAACGCCCTTCAGTATGGGTCTTCGTCTCTTTGTCAACCTCTTTGCAGGTGTGATTATGTCGACCATGGTTTTCGCCTCATTGCATTGGGGCTTTAGCATTATCGCCGGGGTTTTCCTGCACGGCATCTTTGATGTCTTCTTCGGATTGATCCAGGCATTTGTATTCTTTATGTTATCTGTTGTCAATATCGCTTTGGCTTCTGAAGCCTAAGCCATAATTATAGGAGGAATTAACGATGTTTGAAATGATTTTGAATTCAGTGGTTCGCTTTGCAGCTGACACATCAGCTTATAACGAATTCTTTACTCAGGGTATGGCCTATTTAGGTGCTGGCATCGCCATGATCGCCGGTCTTGGACCTGGTATCGGACAAGGGATTGCGGCTGGTAAAGCGGCAGAAGCTGTTGGCCGTCAACCTGAAGCTCAGGGTAAGATTTTGGTCACGACCATTGTTACGCAAGCTGTTGCTGAAACAACAGGACTTTACGCATTGCTCATCGCTATCATCTTGATCAGTAGTTAAGACATCATGATTGATAGCCTTTAAGGAGGTATCGCATGTATATTTTTGGGAATCTGGCGCAAGCCGTCAAAGAAGCTGTGGAACGTGCCATGGGTGGCACGCTCACGGATATTCTGATTCAGATTGCTGCGACATTGATCTTGGTGGTCATCGTCAAGGTATATTTCTGGGGCCGTATTACAGATTTTATCGAAAAGAGAAAGACCATCGTTGCCAAGGAGTTGGATGATGCTAAATCAGCTAACGAACAAGCACAGTCTTTCCAAGAAGAGACTGAAAAAGCCTATCAGGATATCAAGTCAAAATCCAAGGATTTGATTGAAAAAGCTAAGCAAAAAGGCGAGGAAGAACGTCTTCAGATCGTTGATAAAGCCAAGCGAGAAGCAGATTATCTGATGACTCAAGCACAGTCGGAAATTGAACTCGAAAAGAAGANNAAGAAGGCTCGAGAAACGATCAAAAAAGAAGCTGTTGAATTGGCTTCTTTAATGGCGACGAAAATCATCGAAAAAGAAATTGATGACAAGGCTTATCAGGCGTTGGCAATGACCAAACTTGAAAGCAGTGAACAGTCATGACAGGGATTGCTAAGCAGTATGCGCTAGCGATTTTTTCGCTTGCCGAAGAAAACAAAAGCGACGAAGCATTTAAGCAAAAACTATCGGCGTTCAGTCAACAAATCGATGAAGAGATGTTGCATTTCTTTAATCATCCCAAAATTTCTAAAAAAGAAAAGCAAGCGATCCTGACTAAGATTGTCGATGATCGGTTGCTGCTTAACTTCCTTAAAGTCTTAGTCGACAACGACCGTTTCAGTCTCCTTGAGGCGATTGATGTTGCCTATCAAGAACTGCTGGACGACAAGCACAAGATCAAACAAGCCAAAGTCTACGCCAGCAGAAAACTTTCGCAACAAAACATTGATAAAATCAGACAATTTCTGGAAAAGAAATATGCGGCAAGTTTCCATGTCGAAGTCATTTTGAGTCCTGAAATTATCGGTGGTTTCAGAATTGAGTTCGAAGGTAATGTCATTGATGAAACCATCAACAAGCAACTAGAAAATCTAAAACTGAGTTTGTCAGAATAAGAGGTGACCCACTTGAAAATCGATCCATTGGAAATCAGCGCTTTGCTGAAAGAACAAATAAAAAAATACGAGAAAGATCTAAAAACAGAGAATGTTGGAACCGTCATCTCTGTCGGCGACGGAATTGCACTCATCTATGGTTTGGATCACGCAATGAGCGGTGAACTGTTACAGTTCCCCAACGGCGTCTTCGGCATGGTCCAAAACTTGGAGAAAAACAGTGTCGGTGCGATTTTGCTCAATGATTCAGCCCTCATCAAAGAAGGCGACCAAGTCAAAGCGACGGGTCGCATCCTTGAGATTGGTGTTGGCGACGCGTATATCGGACGTATCATCAATCCTCTCGGCCAAGCCCTCGATGGCCTGGGAAAAATCGAGACTAAGAAAACGAGATCGATTGAACGTAAAGCCACCGGTGTCATCGACCGTCAATCCGTTAACCAACCATTAGAAACCGGCATCAAAGTCTTGGATGCTTTGGTTCCCATTGGCCGAGGACAACGCGAATTGATTATTGGTGACAGACAGACGGGTAAGACGTCGATCGCCGTGGATACCATCCTCAACCAAAAAGGTGGGGATGTCATCTGTATCTACGTTGCCATTGGACAAAAACAGTCGACTGTTTTGAATGTCTATGAAACCCTCAAGCAATATGGGGCAATGGATTATTCCATCATTGTTGCGGCGAGCGCCAGCGATCCTGCACCTTTGCTCTTTTTGGCGCCCTATGCGGGCGTGACGATTGGTGAAGAGTTTATGTTCGAAGGAAAACATGTTTTGATGATTTATGACGATTTGACCAAACATGCCATCGCCTATCGTGAGTTATCGCTTTTGTTAAGACGTCCGCCAGGTCGAGAAGCTTTTCCAGGCGATGTCTTCTACCTGCACTCGCGCTTGCTTGAAAGAGCAGCAAAATTATCAGATGAACTTGGCGGCGGTTCGATTACGGCCTTGCCGATTATCGAAACTCAGGAAGGCGATATCTCAGCCTATATTCCGACCAACGTCATCTCCATCACTGATGGACAGATCTTTTTGCAGTCACAACTCTTCTATTCAGGTATTAGACCCGCAATCAACGCCGGACTTTCAGTTTCCCGTGTTGGTGGTGCAGCACAGCATAAAGCCCTTAAGAAAGTATCAGGGACATTAAGACTTGATTTAGCAAGTTATCGAGAATTGGAAGCCTTCACTCAGTTCGGATCCGATCTGGATGATGCAACCAAGGCAAGGCTCGATCGCGGTGAAAGAACCGTCGAAATTCTCAAACAGGGCTTGCATCAAACGCTGCCTTTTGAATTACAAGCGCTCAGTATATTTTCCTTGATCAATGGTCATCTCGACCGTATCAAACTCGCAGATATCAAGCGTTTTGAACAGGATTTGCACGAGTATTTCCTAAGCGATGATAAGGCGAACGAACTATTACTTGAAATGCGAAAAACCAAAGCATTACCAGACCAAGACAAACTCAATGAAATCATCGATCAATTTGTGACTGATTTCATATAAGAAGGTGACATTATGGCCTCGTTAAGAGAGATTAAAAATCGAATAGAAGCGACTCGCAAAACCTCCCAGATTACCAAGGCCATGAATATGGTTTCCGCAGCGAAATTGAAGCGAGTCGAAAAGAAACATTTGGCATTTGGACCCATTAAAACACGTGTTAAAAGACTGATCGAAGACGTCTTGTCTTCCAATCCGGAAATTTCACATCCCTTGTTGGAAAGCAGGGAGTTGAAAAAAACAGGGTACATTTTAGTGACCAGTGACCGCGGATTGGCAGGGCCCTATAATACCAATGTTATTCGCTATTTCGAACAGCTTGTCAAAGAAAAGCATCATTCCAAGAAGGAATATATCGTCGGTACCATTGGCTATAAAGGCTTCAGTTACTGCAAGCGCAAGGGAATCCCCTTGCTTAATACCGAGTCGATCAATTCTCGAGACGATGTCAGATTTATTGACTTCCAAGCGATGTCGAGAGCCTTTATCGATTTGTATTTGGCCAAAGGCGTCGACCGAATCGTGATGATTTATTCACATTTTGTCAACACCTTATCCCAAGTTGTGAAAGCCGAAACGCTCTTGCCGATTACCGACTTGATTTCTTCGAAGGAGCATATGATTAGTCAATACCTCTTTGAACCTTCCACTGAAGAAGTCGTCAACTCACTCCTTCCGATTTATTTGGAAAATACACTTTACGGTATCATTCTAGATGCTAAAACCTCAGAACACGCTTCTAGAATGACAGCCATGAAAAGCGCAACAGATAACGCAAAAGAGATTATTCAAAAACAAAAACTTATTTACAACCGCGCCCGTCAAGCTCAAATCACACTTGAACTCAATGACATCATCGGCGGCGCCAATGCGGTCACATAGGAGGCATTAATATGGCAAATACAGGAAAAGTCGTACAGGTCATGGGACCTGTCGTCGATGTGGCATTTGAAGACAATATGCCAGCGATTAACAACGCCTTGACAATCAAAGTACCAGCAAAAGAAAACAGCGGCATTGCCATTGATTTGACGCTTGAAGTTTCGCTATTTCTTGGCGGCGGCGTCCTTAGATGCATCGCGATGGACTCAACTGACGGTCTCAGACGAGGCATGCCTGTTGTTGATACGGGCGCAGCCATTTCTGTGCCGGTTGGAAATGTCACTTTAGGACGCATGTTCAACGTGCTTGGAGAACCGATTGATGGTGAAGGAATCGATCCAAAGACAAAGCGTTCACCTATCCACAAACAAGCACCAAAAATTGAAGAACTCAATGCAGCGACGGAAATCCTGGAAACAGGCATCAAAGTCGTCGACTTGTTGGCACCTTATATCAAAGGTGGCAAGATTGGTTTATTTGGCGGTGCCGGCGTTGGCAAAACCGTTTTGATTCAAGAGTTGATTCACAATGTTGCGGAAGAGCACGGTGGTATCTCTGTGTTTGCCGGAGTTGGCGAGCGTACCCGCGAAGGTAACGACCTCTATAACGAAATGAAGGAATCTGGCGTTATCAAGAAAACGGCCATGGTCTTTGGTCAAATGAACGAACCCCCAGGTGCACGTATGCGCGTGGGTCTATCTGGACTGACGATGGCAGAGTACTTCCGCGATCAGGAAAAGCAAGACGTTTTGTTGTTTATCGATAACATTTTCCGTTTTACGCAAGCGGGTTCTGAAGTGTCGGCCTTGCTAGGACGCATGCCTTCGGCTGTTGGCTATCAACCGACCTTGGCCACAGATATGGGTCATCTTCAAGAACGAATTACATCGACGAAACTGGGATCGATTACCTCGATCCAAGCCGTTTTCGTCCCAGCTGACGACTATACCGATCCAGCACCGGCCACGACCTTTACGCATCTCGACGCGACAACGAACTTGTCACGAAAGATTGCAGAAGAAGGTATCTATCCGGCTGTTGATCCTTTGGCATCGACATCGAGAGCACTAACACCTGAAATCGTCGGCGAAGAGCACTATCAAGTGGCCAGAGAAGTACAGCGAACACTGCAACGTTATAATGACTTATTGGATATCATTGCTATTTTGGGTATGGATGAACTTTCCGATGAAGATAAACTCGTGGTGCATCGCGCCCGTCGTATTCGTCTCTTCCTCTCACAAAACTTCCATGTAGCAGAGCAATTTACCGGACAACCTGGCAGCTTTGTTAAAGTCAAAGATACAGTTCAAGGATTCAAGGAAATTCTTGAAGGCAAATATGATGATCTTCCAGAAGATGCCTTCCGTTTGGTCGGTAGCATCGACGAGGTCATCAAAAAAGCGAACAAAGATAAGAAATAGGTGAGTTCTATGAACATCGTCATCGTCACGCCTGACGGCGAACTATATAACGAAGAAGTTAACGATGTTGTCGTTTCAAGTTCGAATAACGGCAACTATGAAATCCTGAAGGATCACCTTCCGATTGTTTCAACCATTGATACCGGCTATGTCAAAATGTCACATGATGAAATGACATACTATGTGGTCGTCATCAATGGTGTGGTTGAGAACATTCAGAATCGGATTACGGTCATCGCACAGGATGCTTTTGTCGGTCGCTCTCAGGAACAGGCCTTGGAAAATCTGACGGCGATTAGACGAGAACGCCAGGAAGAAAACAGAAAGCGAAATATTGAACTGGCAAAGGCGGAAAAAGAACTCAAAAAGCAAATTAAAATGACCGGCGCCGGACAGCTATAGGAGGCGATCATGAAAACACGTGGATTTGAAGTCGTCAGCAAGTATAAAGACCAGAATATTTTACTGCCAAAGCGAAAAACGCACGGTAGTGCAGGCTATGATTTTTCAGCTGCTGAGACTGTTGTGCTGAAAGCACATGAGATGACCTTTGTGAGCACTGGCATCAAGGCGTACATGCAAAAAGATGAAGTGTTGCAAATGTATCCCCGGAGTTCACTCTCTTTTAAGAAGAATCTGATCAAGGCAAACAGTGTCGGGATTATCGATTCGGATTACTACAATAATCCGGATAATGAAGGCGAAATTATGCTGATTCTTTACAACCTCGGAGACACCGATATCACCATCGAAAAGGGAGAACGCATTGCACAGGGTGTTTTCAGTAAATATCTAACCACGGATGATGATCAAACAAACGTCAAAAGATTAGGTGGCTTTGGCTCCACAGGGAGCTAAAGCTTTTTTTATGTTCTGATGAAAAAAAGATATATATTTATGTAAAAAAATATCAATTTCCTCTTGAATTAATGAGGTCGCCGTGGTATGATAAAACAAAAAGAAAAGTTAATCTTGTGAAGAGTCATGGAGTGAACGAGTAAAAAATACGTTTTTTATGTGGTTGCTCTTTGTTTATTTTCTATGTATTGTCATATTTTTTTTACCGGAAATGCGTAAGCGTTTACACAAAAAGGGTGCCTTTATGATTGAACAGTTAAAAAAAATGAATCCGCAGTTGGATTTTTACCATATCGGTGATGTAGCATTTAAGCCTTTTGGTCGCGTGCTTGACGTCACCCTGTTTGACGATGCTTTGCACTATTTAGATAAGCATACAGAAGTCCCCTTAGAAGGAAACCGATACATCGCTCATGATCCCGACATGGATAACGCGATGTTGGATAAAACAGCTATCCATCAAATTTTTGGTCATCTGCCTATCCAATATGGCTATGTCAACGGCAAAAACAGCCTCATGAATGCGATGGAATACCATAAATCAGCTGAAGTCAATGTGGCTTTGACACCTTTGGTGTTGTTATTGGCTCATGTCAGTGATGTTCATGACAACCATTTTCATTCAAAAGATGTCAAGGCTTTTTATGTGCCTCAAAAGACAGCCTTTGAATGCTATCCGCTCACCTTACATTTCTCACCCTGTAAAGTCATAGACACAGGTTTTAAATGTGCAGTCATCCTACCTTTTGGTACGAATACTGCCGATACCTTGCCAAACCAACGTTTTGGGGCTGAGGATGATTTATTGTTCAAGACTAACAAATGGCTTTTGGCTCATCCCGAAGCAAAACACCTCATCGAAAAAGGTGCCTATCCCGGCATCGTCGGTGACAATATCGAGATACGTTTTTAGAAGAGGACTCTGATGATTAAATATCTAGAAGACAAGCATGAACTGACAATCTTATTCAATGATCAGATCATCATCAAACACCATCGTCAAAAACCGGCCATCTATCTTGGCCGAGGTGAGGAAAGTATCGAATGCTACCGCGGCAACTATGTGATTGAAGATCGCATTGATGAACGTATAGGTCTCAAACACTATGAACTAAAAGACGATAAAATTCTATTCAAACATGAAGAAACAGTGCTTGAGATGTCATTTTCAGAGCACAAGGAAAGATTGCACATCGCCATAAAATCCAATGACGACAGCAACCGCTTTTGGATCCGCTTCCATGCGACACCCGACGAAAAAGTCTATGGCGGTGGCGAGCAGTATTCCCACTTTAATCTGAGGGGTAGACGTTTTCCCCTTTGGACATCTGAAGCCGGGGTTGGTCGTAGTGAAAAATCATTGACGAAATATTATGCTGATCTTTATGATCGCGCCGGTGGCAGTTATTACACAACCTATTATCCGGAGCCTACTTTTGTCTCAACCAGAAAATATTGGCTGCACGTTGATTCCTACGCCTACGGCGAACTCAATTTTAGACATACACATTATCATGAGTTGCATTTCTGGGAAGTCCCTAAGGAAATTATTATTTCATATCAAAAAAGCTACTTGGATATCGTTGAGAATCTCACCGATTACACGGGTAGAGCCCATCAACTACCCGATTTTCTGACAGACGGTATCATTTTGGGCTTACAGGGAGGCACTGAAAAAGTGCTCGATTACCTGCGCTTGGCAGAAGAGTCAGATATCAAAGTGTCTGGTCTATGGTGCCAAGATTGGGCGGGATATCGTTATACAACCTTTGGCAAGCGACTTTATTGGAACTGGATATTGAATGATACTCATTATCCCAGACTCAAAGAAGCCATCGTGGAACTAGATAAAAAAGGTGTTGCTTTCTTAACCTATATCTGCCCCTTCTTATTGGAAGATGAAAGTCTTTTTACAGAAGCCAAACAAAATGATTATCTTGCTTTAAACAAAGAAGGAGATATTTATCGAGTTGATTTTGGAGAATTCTACTGCGGCATCGTCGATTTGACGAACCCAAAGGCCTTTGATTGGTATAAAAATATCATCAAGACCAATATCATCGATATGGGTATCAAGGGTTGGATGGCAGATTTTGGAGAATATTTACCCTCTGACTGCGTTTTAAGTAACGGTGTCGATGCCCGCATCATGCACAATCAATGGCCGGTACTTTGGGCCAAGTGCAATTATGAGGCGGTCAAGGAAGCTCATAAACTTGGTGACNNCGGAGCACACGGTTCTCAACACTATGCCACCTCGCTTTGGGCAGGCGATCAAAGCGTCAACTGGGAACCAGACGACGGGATTCCTTCGGTCATTCCAGCAGCCTTGTCGGCAGGGATCATCGGAAACGCCTTTACCCACAGCGATATCGGCGGTTACACCAGTCTCTACGGCAACGTTCGTAGCCAAGAATTATTTCAACGATGGTTGGAAATGAATGTCTTCACAACCTTTATGAGAACCCACGAGGGCAATCGCCCTGACAATAACTTCCAATTTCACCAAAACCCTGAAACGTTGAAGTTAATGTCGAGAATGATCGCCGTCAGACAGGATTTAAAGCCCTATATCAAACATCTCATCGATGAGGGTGCCAACAAGGGTTATCCTGTTCAAAGACCGCTTTTTATGCACTATGAACAAGATGATCAGACTTATGATATACAGTATCAATACCTTTTCGGTGCCGACATGCTGGTTGCGCCGGTGATCGAAAAGGGAAAAATAAAACAAGAAGTATATTTACCTGATGATGAATGGATACACCTCTGGACAGGGAAGCCATACAAAGGCGGGACAACCATCGAACTCGAGTGTCCCTTCGGTTATCCGCCAGTATTGTATAGAAAGCATTCAAACTTTCGAAAACTGTTTGAATCGCTGACAAAGAGACATCGTTAAAGGAGATTGACTATGGAAAAAAGAATTCAGAGTTATAAGTCGTATCGCTTAAAGCAAAAAATCATTCCATATCTGTTTCTGACACCCAACTTGCTGATATTTTCTATTTTTATCATTACACCAGCCATCATCGGTATCTACTATTCATTTACTGATGTCAGTCTGTTCTCGATGGACGAATTCAATATGATTGGATTTGCCAACTACGTCAGGCTGTTCAAGGACCCGAATTTCAAAAAAGCATTATGGAATATCATCAGGCTTGTACTTGTCACAGTACCCATTATCTTTGCGACATCGCTCGCTATCGCGATGCTGATTGTCAGACCATTGAAGGCCAAAGGCTTTTTCAGAGCCACTTATTACTGGCCGGTTATGATTTCAGCCATTGTCGTCGGGATTATTTGGAATTGGATTTTAGGAGGAAGGTTCAGCATCTTCAATACGCTGATTCAAGCGCTTGGATTTGAAGCTTCCAGAACCTTGATTGATCCGACCTTTGCGTGGTGGTCGGTGGTCATGGCCATTGTTTGGTCAAGAACAGGGTATTACATGATTATCTTCATGGCTGCCCTGCTCAGCATACCCACCTCGCTTTATGAAGCAGCAGAAGTCGATGGAGCGAGCAATTTACAGAAATTTCTGTATGTGACCTATCCCTCGCTTAAAGCTGCGAGGCTGATGGTGTTTATCTTGGTGACGATGGAAATCTTTAAAACTTATCCGCTGGTTGTCACCTTGACGGGCGGCGGACCCCTCTATGCCACAAGATTTACCGTGCAATACATTTATGAAACAGCCTTCACGAGAACCTATGAAGTCGGTTATGCCAGTGCCATGTCAGTCATTATGTTACTGTTCGTTACCGTTGTCACGGCACTGAATTTCTTCTTCTCTAGAGGGGGTGCTCAGAAATGAAACGCAACAAAGCGAGTATCTTCCATTATCTCTTGGCTATTTTATTGCTTCTGCTCTTCTTGTCACCGGTCATTTACATCATCTCATCATCATTCAAACCGGTCAACGAGATGTTCTCGTCCACCCCGACCTTTTTCCCGAAAGAGGTCACCTTGGACAATTACATTAAAGCATTTCAGCGCGGTGACTTTCTGACCTACATCAAAAACTCTTTCATCGTTGCGATTTCGTCAACATTACTGGCTGTTGTCATCAATACGATGTCCGGCTATGCCTTAGCCAAGTTCAGATTTAAAGGCGACGCCATTATCATGATGTTGATTTTGTCAACCATCATGTTGCCGCTTGAAGTCATCATGGTGCCCATCTTTTCAGTCTTGAAGTTCTTCGGACTTTATAATCGATTATTGGCATTAATCATCCCGGCAGCTGCAACACCCACAGGGATCTTCCTGATGCGACAATACCTGCTAACGATACCTGATGACATCATTCAATCAGCCCGTATCGATGGTGCATCGGAATGGAAGATCTTTACACGCATCATCGTTCCCAATGCCAAACCGGCGATTGCAACACTTGCGATCTTCTCATTCATGTGGCGTTGGAATGACTACATTTGGCCATTGATTGCCATTGCAGATCCTGATAAATACACAATGCAATTAGCGATTGCGAATATGACGGGTCAGTTTGGTTCGGACTACAGCTCGATTCTAGCGGCCTCCGCGATTTCAATGGTACCGATGCTTGTTGTCTTTATCATTTTCCAAAAACAGTTTGTTCAGGGAACTGTACAAACAGGTATGAAAGGTTAATCCTGTGTTTACACAGACATTAATATAAAAAACATTTTATAGAAGGAGAGAAAAAATGAAAAAATTAGTTTTATTGTTAGCTTTCTTCCTTGCTGCATTCACATTTGTTGGATGTACGGAAGAAACAACCACAGCAGCGACGACTGGCGACAGCACAACAACAGCTGAACCCATCGAAATGGACATGCTTTGGTGGAGTGATGGTACTGAAGGTGAAGTCATGCAAGGCTTACTTGATCAGTATGAAGAAGAAACTGGCGTTGTGATTACATTGGTTCCAGTCGCATACAACGATTACGAAGCAAGACTAGCCACGATGATCAGTGGTGACGAAGCACCTGCTTTGGCACGTGTAACCGAAGGCCACTTGAACAACTTCAAAAACAACATCGTGAGTCTTGAAGGCGTTTATGACGACACTGGTTTCACAAACTTGTTCTACAACGCTGATGGCGATGTGATTTCATTACCAATGGATATCACAGCCAATGGTTTGTTTGTCAACTTGGATCTTTTAGACCAATATAGTGTCGACTATCCAGCACTTGGCGAAGAAGTTTGGACTTGGGATGAATTCTACACCGAAATGTCTAAATTGAAAGACCAAGACGGCGTTGCAGCACCTGGAATCTTCGACCATCAAGGTCACAGATTCATGCCATTGCTTTATCAAACAGGTAACACGATTTGGGATACACCTTACACAACGTCTAACCTGCAAGACCAAGCAATGATCGACATGGTTCAAATGATCATGGACTTCTATGATGAAGGATTCTTACCTCAAGACACTTACACAACAAAGAACTCAGCATCATTGTTCCGTACTGGTCAATATGGTTTCCATTTATCAGGAAACTGGAATGTCAGCAACTATCAAGACTTGACATTCGATTGGACTGTTGTCCCAATGCCAAAAGACGCTAACCGCGCAACCATTCTTGGTGGTAAATCAATCGCTGCTTTCGAAGGCTCAGGCCAAGAACAAGCTGCTAAAGATTTCATCGCTTGGATGGCTGAAGCAGAACAACACGACGCATACACTGGTGGCGTTCCTTACTTGACACCAAGACTTGGCGCAACGGTTGACTACGGCGATTTCACAGCTGAATACAATGTCTTCTTAGACGAAATCGCAGCCACTGATGGCGCTTATGTTCAAGACTGGTTGAATCAAGTTATGATTCCTGGTATGTATCCATTAATCAACGATTTCGTTGAACAAGTCGCTTTAGGTACCGACACAGCAGCAAACTTGCTAGCTAATTTGGAAGCTGCTTTAAAAGCTGCAGCACCAACTGCCTAAGATTAATTAAACGATCAGTTCGAGGTGCCAGTGTAAATTGGCACCTCAAGACTGATTTGTTAAATGTTTTGTTTGATTATCGAGAGACCCAAGAGAAAGTTGATGAAACAAAATATTTAACCGCATAGGAGTTATGAAATGAAAAAATTTGAAATCATGTATCTGCCAATTGGCGTACCAACCTTCCATCTGGAATCTGCTAGATCGGCTTTTGAGGCATCGAAAACCCTGTTGAAGTCGATTGAGGACAATGTTTTGGCACCAGAAGACTTGTTGCTGTCAATTGACGCACTGAAAGATTTTATAGGCCATCACCAACCCGATCTCGTCATCGTTCAGAATGTTACTTTCGCAAACTCGAACTATGGCACAGAGATTTTCAAGAGACTAAAAGGCACCACCATCTTGTGGACCTTGAGAGAACCTGTCATCGACGGTGGACGATTGCGTCTGAACTCATTGACCGGTGCTTTTTCGGCTGGCAACGCCTTCAGCCATATGCGAGCAGACGACCGTTTACTCTATTTGTTCGGTGCACCAGAAGAAGCTGAGGTTAAAACAACCCTGACGCAGATGATCAGAGCCGCTCAAGTCAAACATGAAATGAATGATATGAACCTATTGATGATCGGACATACCCCGCAGGGCTTTGGCTTCGGCCGCGCCTTGGATTTGGATATGGCGAAAACGTTCGGCGTCAATTTGTTGGCGATTGAGTCAAGAGAATTAACACAAGTCGCTAAGAAAATGGCCGTAGAGGAAGCTGAAGAAGCGAAAAAGATTGCCTCGAAACGCATGGTCAAACTTGAAGACACAGACGAAACAAATCGCGTGGATTTCTTTAAATTGTATGCCGTATACAAACAATACGTCAAAGATCACAACATCAAAGCCGTGGCATCGCGCTGCTGGCCTGATTTCTTTACCGATTACGGTACGCCAGTTTGCGGCGTCTTGGGCATGTTGAATGATGATGCTGTAGCAGCGGCCTGCGAAGCTGATGCCTATGGCGCCTTATCGATGTTCATCGGACAATCGTTATCAGGCAAACCGACATTCCTCGGAGACCCGGTTTCCTTGGATGAAAAAGAAAATACATTGACTTTCTGGCATTGCGGTACCGGTGCTTGCTCACTTGCAAGACCTGACACTGGCGCCCAGACCGGTGTGCATCCCAATCGCAAAATCGGTCCAACCATGGAGTTTGGATTCAAGGCCAGCGATGAAGCAACGATTTTCAGGCTTGGACGATTACCAAACGGTGAGTTCCGAGCGTTAATCATCGAAGCAAAGGTTCTTGATAAACCGAAGCAGTTTTC
>NPIE01003665.1_pt2 | contig 20042 bp, 9 predicted proteins | sample 8637661 | NCBI WGS metagenome assembly NPIE01 (sample SAMN07420842, study PRJNA396082) | bioreactor metagenome | isolation source: sample BA12 brine-fed electro-methanogenic bioreactor BA | place: Japan: Kochi | collected 2016-12-09
GCCGAAGAAGGGGCGCTCCTTGTGAACGTAGTAGAACCCTTCGGCTTCCACCTTGCTCATGTAAAGTTTCTTGAGCCCGACAATCTTGAAGCCTTCTGCGTAGATGCGGGCAATGATCTTGCCGGCTTTCCCGGCAGCAAAGGCATCGGGCTTGATGATGGCAAAGGTTTTTTCCATGACGTATTTCCTCCGATCTCGACTTTTTCAGAAATGGGCGTGTTAAAACGTCGCGCTTTTTAGCATTCCTGCGGCTAAAAGTCAAGATCAATGGTCCCGTCCCGGCCTGCCGTTCATCGGGCCGTAACAACCACTTTTACCCGGCGGTTCTTATGGCGTCCTTCCTGGGTGTCATTCGCTGTTACGGGCCTGGTTTCACCCCACCCGGTCGCTTCAATCCGGCCTTCGGCTACGCCGTACTTTTCCATGAGAACTTTTTTTACCGCCTCGGCACGCTCCCGGGAAACGCGCAGGTTAACCTCGGCCGGGCCGACGCTGTCCGTGTGCCCCTCAATCAGAATCCGGCTGCCCGGATGGGAACGGACCAGACTGGCGGCTTCTTCAAGCTGCTGCTCGAATTGTGCTGGAATGGCGGTCCGTTGCGAATAAAAGTGGTACGAATACTCTGCAAGGGGGTGCCCTGGGCGTTCAGCTGAAGGCGTTGCCGTTGCTGGCGGGAGCTTTCCCCCAGCGGAAACCGCCGGTTCCGCAGAAGCTTTAGCACCGGGAGAACCCGCCGGGGCCCCGGACTCGCCCTCGCCTTCGCTGCGGATCTGCGGCACGGCGAAAATATCCACCTCGATACCCGCAGCATCGGCAGAAAGGCTGCGCTCCTGGGCGGTGCGCAAAACGCTCTCCGCAGGGACGATTGAGGCATGCCCGACGGCATTGGGCAGAAAATTCAGCACGAACAGCTCGCCCTGACCACTCACGCCCCGCCCTCCCGGCCCCTGACGATGATCAATCCGGATGACCCCCTTATCGGCCGTTACGGTAAACAGCGTCGCCTGGCCATCCTCTTTCAGGAAGCCCCCCTCGGCGGCCCCGGAAAAATTCAGCAACTGCGGATCATAATTCAGCACCATCCGGGCGCTGGAAAGGTTTTTCACCCCGGCGACCCGGATGCTCAACGCCAGTTCACGCCCCAGGTACCCCCGTGTCGGTCCGGCAATAAAGATCCGCCCGTTACCTTCGGATGGGGCCGGCGTCGGAGCGGCCTCCGCCCCTGGGGGTGACGGTGGGGCGAGCCCAACCGGCTGTTCCCCCGCCGGGGGGGCTCCGGTGGTTGCGGCCCCGGTAACGGCAGGCCGGCCGGCCTGAGGCTCCGCCGTTGCCTGGGGGCCCGACGGCTCCTGGATGGCAGGATACTCCTGAATGGCGGGCGCGGTTTCTGGAGGCGGCAGCAGGTATGGGGTCTCGAAGGATTCGGCAAACGCACCCAGGCTGGGCCCGACCTTCAAATCCTCCTCGGTTCCCGACCAGATCTGGGCCACGTCTTCCTGGGGCAGGTCCAGCTCCTTGACGATATGGGGGGTGATGGAGAGCAGAATTTCCCGCTTCTGCTTGTTATTGCTGTGACTGCTGAGAATGTCGCCAAGAACCGGAATACTGCCGATGAACGGCAAGGTATTTTTGCTTTTCGATAAATCGTCACGGATCAGCCCGCCGAGGATCGTCTGCTCTCCATCGTTGAGGGTCAGTTCGGTCTGGGCATTGGTGGTGGTGATGGTCAGTGCGATCGAGCCGTTGTTGGTGATCTGGCGATCGGAAACACTGCTGACCTCGAGCGCGACCTTGGTGGCAATGGTCCCGTCCAGGCGGATGGTCGGCTGGACATCCAGCTTGACCCCGACGTCGACATACTGGATGTTGTCCGAGCGGGTGTCGTTGGTCGTGGTGACGGTAATCACCGGTTCCCGGGTACCGACATGCACCTTGGCCTTGCCGTTGTTTTTGACCCGGACCTGCGGATTGGCCAGAATCTCCGAATCGGTCAGCGACTTGGCAAAATCGAAGGTCACCGACGGCAGGGTGTAGAAGGTGTTGAGGTTGCTGAGCCCGCTGACCAGATTGCCGGTGCTGTCCCCGGGGCGCAGACCATCGGCCACGATGTTCGAGGACCCCGACTTGGCGAACCCCAGCCCGACCGAATAGGTGCTCAGCTGGGGGCCCAGAAGAAGGTCGTCGCCGTGGCTGACCTCGACCAGTTCAAGGTCGAAGACCACCTCGGCATCGGCACGATCGGCGGCCTCGAGAATCTTTTGCGCCAGCCGGATGACATCGGGCGTATCCCGGATCACCAGGGCGTTGAGTTCCTCGTGAACGTAGACCTTGCGCAGCTGAAGCATGGTGCGCAGCATGACGATGGCCTTTTTGGCATCGATATTGTCCAGGTAATAGAGCTGAATCACCTGGTCGACATACTGCCGCTGCTTGTCCTTGGTTTTGGCGAAGAGCAGGATGGTCTGGGGATTGAGTACTTTCTTGTCGAGATCGGTCAATTCCAGCAGGAGGGTCAGCGCCTGAGCGAAGGTTGCATCTTCCAGCTCAAGACTGACGGTCTGGGGACGGACATCTTCGTCGAAAATGAAATTGATCCCCGAGAGGCGGGAGAGGATTTTATAGACGTCCTGAAGCGGCGTGCGGTTGAAATTAAGGGTTATCGGTTTGTCCGAGGTCAGGTCCAGCTGGAACCCGTCCATCATCCCCTGTCGGGACTGAAGGATCTTCTCTTTGAGGTCAAGGGCCCTGGGGTGCCTGGGAGAAAGTCGCAGAACGCGATTGGTCAGGCTGTTGGCCTGAACCGTCTGGCGCTGGCGAAAAAAATGTTCGGCCCGGTCGAGGAGTTTCTCGGCCTGAAGCTGCTCCTGGGCCCTCTGCAGTTCCTGCCCGGCGACATCGAGGCTCGAATCGAGGGTCAGCGCCAGCTGAAAGTGAGGCACCGCGGCCTCCGGATTGCCCTCCCGCAGCAGAGCCCGCCCCTGCTCCACATGAGCCAGAGCCGCCTGGCCCTTGGCGAACAGCAGCTTGGCCCGGTACTCGTCCACTTCGGGGTTCTCCGTGACCGCCTCGTAATATTTGGCGACGGCCCCGTCAAAATCCCCCTGGCCGGCCAGTTTTTCTCCCTCCCGAAAAGCCTGGTTGGCGGCACAGCCGGAGAGGAGCAACAAACCCGCCAGCAGACCGAAAACAACCTTGATCAAGGTTCGATTCACCGATGTCCCCAAAGTCATGACAGGTTCCCGAAAGGACGATGGCATTTATTTTTTCCGGATTTTTTCCAGTTCGTCCTCAATCATGCTGCTGAAGGCCTCAGGGCTCTTGCTTTTGAGTTGCCGCCCATTGATAAAGACGGTCGGCGTCCCGCGAACCCCGGCCGCAACGCCATCCTGGGCGTCCCGGCTAAGCTGGGCCCAATTGTCGCGGTCCTGGAGGCTGGCTTCGAAACGCTGCATGTCCAGGCCGAGCTGCTCGGCGAACTGATTGAATTTACCGTCATCAAGCTGGCTGTAATTGGCAAAGAGCAGGTCGTGATACGCCCAGAACTTACCCTGATCCCGGGCAGCCAGCGCGGCCAGGGCAGCCTTTCGCGCATACTGGTGGTTCCGCAGGGGAAAGTTCTTGAAGACCAGCTTGACCTCTTTGGGGTATTTTTCAAGCACCTCGTCGAGGACCGGGACCAGCCTTGCGCAGTAAGGGCATTGGAAATCATCGAAAACCACGATGCTCACCGGGGCGTTTTCCGGTCCCTTGACCGGGGCCCCTTCGGTATTGATGGTCTGAACAACCGTCACTTCGAGAATTTTCAGCGCCTTCTCCTTACCGCTGACCAACAGCAGCTGCCCGTCCCCCGGCAGCAATTCCAGGCCGGTTACGCCCTTTCCGACCGGAATTTTCCCCTGCAGACTCCCATCGGCCCCGTAGGCCAGAATCTCGCCCGCCGCGGTAAGAACGAACACCTGCCGGCCGTCGCCCGTAACAGCCACCTCAAGGGGAGAATCTTCCAGGTTCATCCAGGTCCGCTCCTGCCAGTCGACCGAAGCAACTCCGGGCATTGCAGGCATCAAGAGCGCGACAATCAGTGATAACCATAGGATTTTACTCATCAAAAATCTCCATTCCGACAAAAGTTTTCGCAATGACTAAACTTTACCAGAATTTTCATGTCTTGCTCAAAAACCCGGCCCCGCAGCCGGCAAGACAAAAAAGAGGGCCCATGCCGAGGCATGGGCCCGTGGTGAAGCAAGGCTATTGCGCCTTAAAAATTGTGGCAGGTGTTGCAGCTGTACCCGAAAGAGTTGACATGGATATTGTGCATCGTCGTGTAACCAGGGGAGCTTTTGAACCCGTGGCACTGGCTGCACAGGGTGTCCATGGGCTCCTTCAGGTTAAAGGGCGGAGGCTGGACAACCGGGACGGCGCAGCCGACATTGTCGACCGCGACCCCGACCGCGGTGCCGGGGCACTGGTCCTTGTCGTTGGTCACGCCGTCGTTGTCGCTGTCGAGCTGGCTGGCGCCGCAGCCACTGGCGTCCACGGCCTGGCCGGCCGGGGTGTTGGGGCAGGCGTCGTTGGCATCGATGACCCCATCCTGGTCGGTATCGGGGGGAACGACGGTGCAGCCGTCGGCATCCACCTCGTCGCCCGCAGGCGTGTTGGGACAGAGGTCCACGGCGTCGGAAACACCGTCCCGGTCGCTGTCGAGCTGGCTGGCCGAGCAGCCGTTGGCGTTGACCGACTCGTTGGCGGGGGTCCCGGGGCAGGAGTCGGCGGCATCAACCACGCCGTCCTGGTCGGCGTCGGGCGGCAGCACCGTGCAGCCGTTGGCATCCACTTGGTCGCCGATCGGGGTGCCGGGGCACTGGTCGGCCGCGTCGGCGACGCCATCGTTGTCGCTGTCGAGCTGGCTGGCCGAGCAGCCGTCGCCATTGACCGCTTCGCCGGCGGGGGTGTCGGCGCAGAGATCCTTCTCATCGGCGATGCCGTCGTTGTCCGTATCGGCGACGGGTACCACGTCATCGGCCATGCCGTTGCAGTTTTCATCGAGGCCGTTGCCGGTGATTTCAGCGGCGGCGGGATTGATGGCGGCATCGTTGTCGTTGCAGTCCTGAGCCGCGACGAACCCGTCGCGGTCGAGGTCGTCGTCATCGACCATGCCGTTGCAGTTCTCGTCGATACCGTTGTAGGCAATTTCTGCAGCGGCGGGATTGATCGCAGCGTTGCTGTCGTCGCAGTCGTTGCCGCCGAAGGTCAGGCCGTCGAAACCATCGCCGTCGCCATCGGTCACCACCGGGGGCTCGACGACCGGGGGCTCGACCACCGGGGGCTCAGCGCTGTCCTCGTCCTCGCTGTCGTCGTCCTCGCTGTCGTCGTCCCGGCTCTGCATTGCCCGGTCTTCCTGCGTCTGTCTTCTTTTCTCCACTCGCTCCGCTCGGTCCCCGTCGTCGTCCCCGGCGAAGACCAGGTTGAGACCGGGCTGGGCCACGACCAGCATGAGAAAAACACTCATCAAACCAATGAACTTTTTCATATTCGTCTCTTCCTTTGTGAAATAAGGCCTTAGTTAATCCTGGCCGATCGATTCCTTAAAAATTGTGGCAGGTCGTGCAGCTGTACCCCCGACTGTCGACATGGATCGCATGCATTTGGCTGTAGCCGGGCGAGCTCTTGAATCCGTGGCACTGGCTGCACAGGGTGTCCATCGCCTCTTTCAGGTTGTGGGGAATGGGGGCCGGGGCGGCGGGCACTTCGCACCCCAGGGCATCTACCGCTACGCCGGCGGCAGTACCCGGGCACTGGTCCAGGGCGTTGGTCACGCCGTCGTTGTCGCTGTCGAGCTGGCTGGCGCCGCAGCCGCTGGCGTCCACGGCTTCTCCGGAGGGGGTATTGCCGCAGGCATCCTGAGCATCGGCCACGCCGTCATGGTCGGTATCGACCTGGCTGAAACCGCAGCCGTTGGCATCGGCGACATCGCCCGGAGGGGTGTTGGCGCAAAGGTCCCTGGCATCGGAGACGCCGTCGCTGTCGCTGTCAAGCTGAGAAGACGAACAGCCGTTGGCATTGGCCAGCTCGGTGGCGGGGGTATTCTGGCAGGAGTCGCTGTCATCGGCCACGCCGTCGCCGTCGCTATCCACCACCGGCGGGTCAACGACCGGCGGGTCAACGACCGGCGGGTCAACGACCGGCGGGTCAACCACCGGCGGGTCAACCACCGGGGGTTCAACCACCGGCGGCTCGACCACCGGGGGAGCTGCCACGGTCCAGTCGGTATGGCACTTGAGGCAGTCCTCGGTCACCGCCGCCTCTTTCATCTTGCGGCGATGCTTCTTGACCGCCAGGTCGTCCCGGTTGACCTTTTGGGGGGCATCATCATCGCTGCTGTCATCGTCGTCATCCTGGCTCCGGGCCTGTACGAACTGATCCCTGTCGAGCTGCTGCTCCTCCCTGGACTTGCGTTCGCGTTCCTTTTTCCCGGCATGGGCATCCTCCAGGCCGGGCATGGCAATCCCCAGCATTAACACGGCACTCAACAGACACAGTAGCTTCCTCATTTTCTCCTCGTCCTTTCTCTTTTTGTCCTTGAAGGTTTAGGACCTGCGTTTAGACTCCTGAACCGACCCCGCTCCCTCCGCGTTGAAGGCAGCAGATTCAGGAAAACATCGGGGCGCGCGGTAGCCCTGCCGCCATAAGCCCCCTTCGTACCAGGCATTTTTCGATTGCGGACTATGCTGGCAGGCAAAGAGCAGAAACGATGCCAAGGAACCCCAAAGACGGGGTTTCTAATCTTGGAAAAGCCCTGAAGGGTGCCCGGCGCGCGGCTCTAAGCGCTCGGGACGACTTGGCTTTTAGCCGTGGATAAAACGGCGCGTGGAGAAACAGGATTAAGAGGGCAGGACCGGAAAGTTGGTCCGTGGGGAGCAGTTCGAGAAAAGGGCTCGGCGCCTGGGCCGGGAGCCGTGGGAAAAAAGTGTCGCAATCGGGCGGCTGAAGCCCGCAAAAAAACCGAAGGACGACTGGCGGGCGAGAAAAAAAGGCGATGGCGAACCGGGCTTGCCCGCCCGAAAAAGGGCTGGTCACTTCGAATTAAATCATTAAATTCGCGACCTTGCCTTAATGAGTCGGACAGACCTGCCGGGTACCATCTCCGGCTGGAAACGGACATGAGCAGCGTCGCCTTTCAGCGACAGCCCTGGCGACAGGAGGTCGCTTGCCCCCGCTGGGCTCGGTCCGCGCCGGCTCGACGAGACCTGGGCCGTCAGTTGAACTCGATCTTGTAGAACAGGTCGACCCCGCTTTCGACTCCGACATTGGACTCGACCTCCCAATGATCGGTGATGTTGTAGCGCAGGCGTACTTCATTGGTGTTGTCCTTGATGGCATGGCCGAGGCTGATGTACAGCTGGGGGCCCAGATATTTGCCGACCGTGACCACGGTGGACTGAACGTCCCCCTCGCCGGTCTCGATATCGATCACGTCCAGCCCGAGCCGCCTCTCCAGGCGATCCTGGAGCACTGCCGACTCGCCCCGGGAGAGCAACGCGCCGGCGGCCACCATCAGCAGGCCCGCCTGTCCGCCGTCCGCGCCGAGGGGGTGGCCAAGAACCATATAGGCCAGCACATCCGTATCGGGCATCTGCGGTTCCGAATAGAGTGTGACCAAAGGGGCCCGGGGCGTGCCGGTGACTCTCACCCCGGCCTTGACCTCACCGGCTTTGCGCAGGGCAAGGATGTCGAGGGTCGGGCGATCGACCGGTCCTCCGGCGAACAGAACGTTTCCGCGGGTGATATCGAGCTTTACCCCGTAAGCGGCATAAGCCCCCTCCTCGACGTGGATCTCACCTCGGGCGGTAACCTCCTCGGGCCCTTTTACGAAAAGGCTGACGCCCCCCCCGAGACGGGCGTCAATCCCGAGGGCTCTGACCAACACGTGATCGCCCAAAACCACCCGGACCTGGACGTCCAGAGCCATGGCCAATTCCGGCTTGACCTGCTTGGGAGCGTCCACGAGGACCACATCCTGACTCTCGACCACCGGGGTCCGGGTCTGCTTTGGGGCGACCAGCGCCGCGGGGACCTTGATCTCGCCCCGCACCTTGAGCCGCTCCGGGTTCCCCTCGAGCTGCAGGTCCGGGCTGGCTTGCAGCTCCAGTTCGGGCAGGTTGACGATCTGGAAGTCGGTTCCTTTTAGCGTCGCCCGGTAGCTGGCCAGCTGCCAGTTCTCGAGCTGCAGCGAACCACTCCCCTCGAGGCGTCCCGGACCGGACTGCAGAGCAAAGGTTTCCACCTCGATGTGGTTCCCGGCAAACCGGGCCCCGAGCGTCAGGTCCTTCAGCTGCAGCCCGGCGGTCGGAATATAGCCTCCGGCCTTAACCAGGCTCATGCTGCCGGTGAACGCAGGGTCGCGCCAAGCCCCCCCCACCTCAAGGTCCAGAGCCAGCTCGCCGCGGCTCTCTTCGACCAGACCGGGGAACAGAGCGCTTAGCAAGCCTTTTTCCTGAACCCGGGCAGAAATTTTAGCCCGAACCGCTCCCGCCCGGTCGATGGCAGTCGGCAGACGGGCCGCCAGGGGAAGACGAAAGCTCCCCTCGGCGCGCCCGTAATCCTCAAGGGCCAGGGCGAGGTTGCCGAACAGGCTCTGATTTCGCCAACCCCAGGTAAGTTCGGCGATGCGGATACCGGCGGTGACCACCCCGTCTTCCCCGGTCTGCCACTCGACCTGCCCTTCCCTGATTTCGCTGCGCCCGGCGAGGTCCAACCGCATACCGGGCAGCCACCGTCCCTGCGCCTGCCCGGCAAGCTTCCCGGCAGCCTCCAGGGACGGCGGCAACCAGGGCCGGAGGCGATCCAGATCGAACCCTTGCCAGAAAAGTTCCAGATCGCCCCGCTCGGGAACCGCCAGGCCGGCAGGCTGATCGGAAGCAATCCGGCCCTCCAGGCGCCCGCCCCCAACCAGCTCGACCCCCAGATCCGCCGACAAGCCCTGCCGGGACCAGTCGATACGGGCGTCGGCGCGGGAAATCTCCAGCTTCGTGCCGGCGTAAGCCAGCCTGGCCGTAAGATCGGCGTTCCCCCTTAGGTGACCGGCACGGGCATCGCCCCAGCTTCCGTTTAGCTCTCCGTTGCTGGTTCCGGCCAACTCCATCTCTTCGGGCAGCCAGTGCTGGATGTCCCGCAGGGCGAGAGCCTTCCACTGCAGATCGAAGTCACCCGTTTCCGGAACGCCGAGCCGGCCGGGTTCGTCGGAGGTGACCCCGAGGGCAAGGGTTCCTCCGCTGCCAAGCATCAGATCCAGCCCGGCTGCCAGCCCCTGGTGGTTCCAGTCGACATCGACCAGGGCCCTCTCCAGCACCAGGGCCTGATCATCCAGTTCAAGCCGCCCCGAGATCTCGCTATGGCCGGCCATCCGGACCTCGCCGCTCGCCAGCCACTGCAACCGGGCCTTACCCGAGGCGACCCCTGCGAGTTGCATATCGGACAGCCAGGGATCGGCGTGGGCCAGGTCAAGACGATGCCAGCTCCCGCCGACCTCCCCCTGCAACGGCTCCAGCGCCAGCTCGGCAACGGCCTGCAGGCGTTCCCCCCGGGAACTGGCCAGGGCCAGGGAGGAGAAGGAGACCCGTTTCGCGGAAATCTGCAGATCGACCGGCTCCTGAAGCTGCCAACTGCCGTGGATGCGGTCCTCTGCCCCGAGCTGCGCCAGCGATCCCGTCCAGTGCCCCTGCCGGTAGCCACCCGAAAGAGCGGCCTCGGCGTCCCCCTGCGGCCAGCGCAGCGCAAGCCGGGCCTGGTGACGGCCCAAAGTGCCGTCAAGATCAAGGGTCGCGGATTCCGCCCGAACCCCCTGGTAGGCCAGCTGCCTGAATTCGGACCGGACCGCAAAGGGCGTCCCCTTTCCCTGGTGGCTGGCGGCAAGCTTCAGTCGGCCGATCTCCAGCCCCTGAGCGGCGATCCCCTCCCCCTCTGCCGCCAGGGTCCCGGACAGGTAATCATCGACCCAGCGGACCCACCCATCGGCCCTGAGCCGGCCGCTGGCCCCGGGCACCAGGGCCGCCATCCTCCGGATGTCGGCAGCCACCTCAAGGCGCTCCTGCAGCTTGCCCGCAGCGGAGACGTCAAAGCCGTCGCCATGCAACTCAAGCGCGGCCACGTCGAGCGCCTCCCCCACCAGTTCGGCGTCGATGTGGCCGCTCAGGACCTGGCCGCGCAGGGTGCTCTCCAGCAGCCGCCCCCGAACCGAGACGGCCAGGGGAGCCTCATCGCGCTGGCGCAAGGCCCCTTCGAGATCGAGGTCGACCCGCCCCGACCATTCGGGGGCCAGCACCGCCGGGTCGAGAGCCCTGGCCTGCAGCGAACCGGCCACGTCCAAACCGGCCTCCCAGCCGATTCGGGCTTCTCCGGAAAGACGTCCATCGAGCCACCCGCCGGCCATCTCCGACAGGGCAACCCTCTGCAGGTTTCCGGCATAGGCGGCGGCCAGGCTCCCGCCTTGCCAGCCCTCGACCCGGTTGGCCAGATCGAATCGGCCCCGGTAATCGTCGGGGGCACCGCGCACCTGCAGGGTTCCGCTGAGGTCGGTGGTTACGCCGGTTTCCGAGGCCAGATCAAGGTTGGCCAGAGTCAGGCGCAGATCCACCTCCGGGGGCGCCGAAACAACCACCACTCCCTCGATCTCGGCCGAACCCGGCAGTCCCGGCCGGCCGGCCGCGAGTTGCCGGATCTCCAGGCGATCCCCCGTCAGGCCGAGCCCGGCCTGCAGATGCAGCGTTTCGCGGTTCTCGGCAAACGCCGAGAACGTCAGGGAACCGCTCACCCCGCCGGGCGTGGCTCCCGGCCCGAAACTGCCCCGCAAGGCGAACCGGTCCGCTCCGGCCACCGGTTCGGTCAACCGCAGGCCGGCCTCGAGCCGCAACAGCGGACCGGTGAATCCGACCTCTATGGCCGCCTCCGCCTCCCCCTGGGCAGCGGCAAGGGTCAGGTCGGACACGGCCAGCACTCCGCGCCGCCACGCCAGAGCGGCCTGCAGGCGATCCAGCACCAGCGGCTCCCGGTCCGGTTGACGGACGGCGAGATCGGTCACCTGCAGCTTGCGAACCTCGGCCTCCAGGCGCAGGGGCAGTCCCGAGACGGTGGGCCAGCGAAAGTCAAAGGGAACCGGTTCGGCTTCGGGCGCCTCCGCGGAAGGGGGCAGTTCGACCTTGATGCCGGTCAGGCCCAGCTCATTGACCAGCAGCCGGCCCTGCAACAGTTTCGCCGGCTCCCAGAGAATCAGAAATTCACGGGCCGAAGCCGTGCCCTGCGGCCAGTGGACCTGCACGTTTTCAAGGTACAGATTGCCGGCGAGACGCCCGTTGACTTCTTCGACCTCGACGGCCACGGGGGTCCAGCGCGAGAGATTCCGCAACAGCCAGCCGGCCCCCGTGGAAGTCCCGAGCACCCAACCAAGAAAGACCGAGGCTGCCGCCAGCAGAACCAGACAGCCCAGGGCAACATATCTGGCGGTACGCTTTACCATCCGAACCCCACGCTGAGATGCAGCCGGAAAGAGTTGTCGTCTTCGCCGATCTGCCGGGCCACGTCGACCTTGAGCGGCCCCACCTGGGTATAATAGCGCAGACCGAGACCTGCCCCCTGTTTCAATTCCAGCCCGGAGAAGGCGTTGAAGGCGTTACCCACGTCATAAAAAGCGGCGATCCCCCAGTTGTCAGCGACGGCCCGCTCGAGTTCGAGGCTTCCCACCGCGAGGTTCTTGCCGCCGATCACCTCCCCGTCAGCGTCCTTGGGGCCGAGGGCCTGGTAGGCATAGCCCCGCACGCTCTGATCCCCGCCGGCGAAAAAGCGCAGCGACGCAGGGATGGCTCGCAGCGGTTCGTTCTGCACCGAAGCGGCCCCCTGAACCCGGGCAAAGAGGGTAAGCCGGGCCGGCAGCGCCGCCAGCGCGTTGCCCGAGGCCAGCAACTGCAGCAATCCGGTATCCGACCCCAGATACTGGTGTCCGCCTCGCACTTCGAGATTGAATGAATAGCCCTGCTTCGGGCGGATCGGATCCTTGTAGCGCCGGCGCCCGTACCGCACCCCCGGCAAGATCATCCGGGCTTGATCCCGCTCCCCGGCGATGGTGAAATCCTCCTGCAGCAGACGCACAAATACCGAGCCGACCCGGCCTTTGCCGAACCCCCGGATCCGCTCGGCCTCGGCAAATATCGACTGGGTTTCAAAGGTATCGACATCCTCCCGTTCGAGACCGACGCGAAAGACCGTCTGACTTTCGATGTTGCGATAGCCCGGCAGCGTGTAGCTCGCCACCAGTGACTGCCTGACCTGGGCCAGAACCGTGTCGATGGACAGTTCATGGCCAAGGTGAAAGATGTTGACATCCTTGTAGCGCAGCGACAGCCTGGCCCCGGTATCGGTGCCGAAGCCGATTCCGGGCCGCAACCGGCGCCGGGCGCTGGGGACCAGTTGAACGTCGACCGGCACCTTCAGATCCAAGGCCAGATCCTGACGCGGGGTGACGAGCACTTCCTTGAAGCGGTCGGAGTCGAGAAAGTTGAGCTGGGTCTGCCCCAGTTGTCCGTGGGAAAAGATGTCCCCCTCCCGAAACGACTGGTAGCGGTGAAGAAACCGCTCCGGGTAATAAGGGGCGCCGTGGAGCAGCACCTCGCCGAAGCGATACCTCGGCCCGGTCGCCAGCACCAGATCGATCTCGGCGCGATGCGCCGCGAGGTCGATGCGAATGACATGGGTCTTGAAATCCGCATCCAGATAACCGAGATCGAGGGCCCGGGCCTTGAGCCCGCCCTTGGCCTCCTCGTACAGATCCTGTCTGAGCACCCCCCCGCGGTGCAGGGGGAAGGCACCGACCAGCTTGCGCAGGTCCTTGTTGTTGGACCCATCGCCCTCGATATCCACCCGCAGGTGTTCCACCCTGACCGGTCGGCCTGGATCAATGGCGACCTGGAGCCGAAACCGACCCGGTTCGAATTCGTCCAGGGTCGTGCTGGCCTGCGCGCGGTAATAACCGAAAGGGGCCAGAGCCTTCCTCACCTTTTCCGGGATCTGCCGTTCGAAGCGCTTAAGCCAGCGCTGGTTGACCGAACCGTCGCGGACCAGTCCGGCCGGAAGGGCAAGGATCGCCGCCACGTTCTCCAGGGCCTTTCCCTCGACCCCGGTCACGACCACCTGCACCGGCTCGGCGGCCCAGAGGGGTGAAGCCAGCAGGGCATAAACCACCAGCAGGAGAGCTGCCCTCTGCAGCGCCGCGCCGCGCCGGATAAAAACCATCACCATCCCCAAATTCCTGGAATATTACTGGATACAATCATTCACCGGCATTTTTAACGCATTGCATGCCGGCGGGTACAGATAATATTAAAACAGGAAGGAAAAAACGCCACCGTCTCTTCACTGCGCCCAGCCTCAGCCGGTGCGCGATGGATAGACGGCGCGACCGGCTCTTTCGATTTCCCTTTTTCCCCAATTCGGATATAATCGGCGGCCATGTTTCGAACCCTCTGCATAACCATCATCTATACCCTGGTTCTCCTCGCCGTTATGCCCGTGCGCCCCGCGCACGCCTGGCAGCCGCGCCTGGAGGCCGACGCCCTGCTCGACGGCCGGGGAACCGCCCCGGTGATCGGCCGGAACCGCCCCTATGTGGTCGGCCCGGGAGATACCCTGATCGAGTTGGCCCGCCGGGCCGGGGTCGGCTACGGAACCCTGGTGGGGGCCAACCCCACCGTCGACCCCTGGCTTCCGCCCCCGGGGGAGGTGATCATTCTGCCCTTCGCGGCCATCCTCCCGCATGGCGCAGGGCCTGGAATCACCATCAACCTTGCCGAGCTGCGCCTTTATCTGATCTGGGAGGAAGAGGGCCGGCGCCTGGTCCGCATCTACCCCATCGGCATCGGCCGGGAAGGACGTCACACCCCCGAAGGAACCTTCAAGGTGGTCAGCCGGGCGCAGAACCCCTCGTGGACCCCGCCCCCTTCCATCCGCCAGGAGCACCCGGAATTGCCTCAGGTCGTTCCATCCGGCCCCGACAACCCTCTCGGAGAATTCTGGATCGGCATTTCCGCCGATGGGATCGGCATCCATGGAACCCACAAGCCCTACGGTATCGGGCGGCACGTCAGCAGCGGCTGCATCCGCCTCTATCCCGAGGATATCCGAGACCTCTACCACCGGGTGCGGGCCGGTACCCCGGTGCGGATTCTGTACCAGCCGGTCAAGCTGGGCGTGGCCGGCGACCGGGTCTACCTGGAGGTCCATCCCGACCGGAGGGGAACAACCATCGACCCGCTGCCCGAGCTCGATGCCCAGGCCCTGACTCTGGGCCTTAACTTGCACTTCGACCCCCTGGTGCTCAATCCGGTTCTTCGGGAGGCCAGGGGCATCCCCCTGCCGATTGCCGCCGCGGTGCCCTTCGAGAAGGCCGGTCCAGCCCGAACCGCCCCCAGCAGAAAGACCGACTGAATCGTCTCTGCCCGCCGGAATTTTGACTTCAGGCATCCCCTCTGCCGCGTCCATCCCCGTCCGCTTTCCCGCAAGCACCTGCAAATACAACCCTTTAGGTAAAGATTAAAACGCCACCCGGCTCATGGTGTTAAATTTGCATTACTTATTGTTCAAAAGATTCCACCCGGCATTTTAAAACCCGAAACTGGCGGAAATACAATGAATGGAAAGCGCCCCCCGCCTAATGTGCTGTCCGATTTTTCAGGAGGCCTCGTTATGAAGCGGTCCATCTCGAGCATCTGCTTATTCGCGGTGATTTCACTGATTGCCAGTGCCATATGGCCTAATCCGGCCTTAGCGGCAGTTGCACCGGTCATTGAATCCCTCGGACAGATTCGGGAGGGGCTGGCCGCCCCCGGCAAGGTGGACCTTGACGCGGAAGGCAATCTCTATGTCGCCGATGCCAGAGACGGTTCGGTCACCAAGTTCGACCAGTACGGCCGGCAGGTTGGCACCTTCAGCCAGTTCGCCGGCTCGGGTCAGGGGCTTGCGGCAACCCCCGACGGCAACACCTTATATGTGGCCGGAGCCGATGCGGTGGGGATCCTCGATGCCCGCAGCGGAGCTCTTCTCGGCCATCTCGGCGTCGGCGCAGGTGAATTCGGTTCCGTTGGCGAGATCGATCTCGACGCCGACGGTCGCATTTTCGTGGTCGATGGCACCACTTTGTACATCAGAATTTACGACACGGCTGGAAACTACCTGTACCAGTTTGGCGGACCGGGCACCACGGCCGGAAAATTCCTCTCCATCTGGGCCATGACCGTCGACCAGGCCGCCAACGAGATTTACGTCGCCGACTCCCAGGGCCAGGGCACCAGTTCGGTTCCCAAAGTTCAGGTCTTCGACCTCTCCGGCGGCCTGCTTCGTTCCCTGACCGCTGCCAGCGGCTTTGGCACCCCGAACATGGTGACTTTCGCCGGCATGACCTTCGACAACAGCGGCCGCGGCTATTTTCTCGACAAGACCAGATCCGAACTCCGGATGCTGTCGCTCCCCTCGCAGCCCCTCGCCGCCTATGCCAACCCCGGTTACGACCCCGGCCAGCTGAGCCTGCCTGCCGACGCGGTATTCGACTCGACCAACAGCCGCCTGTTCATCTCCTGCGAGCCGGCCAGAATCGAGATCCTCGGCATCGACGGAGGGCAGAACCCGGTTTACGTCAACCACGCCCCCACCCCGCCCGTGCCGATTTCGCCGGTGGCCGCCAGCTCGACCCCTACGGCGACCCCCGAACTGGTGTTCGCCAACGCCACCGATGAGGACGCCGATGTTCTGACCTACGAAATCGAAATCAACGGCGACGGACAGGTTGTCGAAACCCTCTCCGACATCGCCGAAGGAACCGACACCACCTCGGCGTTTCCGTCCAGCGCCCTTCTGGAAAACGCCGCCTACACCTGGAAAGTCCGCGCCTTTGACGGCGCTGAATACTCGGCCTGGAGCGCGTTGAACACCTTTTACGTCAATGCCGTTCAGGAACCGCCCGCCGTCCCTGTGCTGGTGGCGCCCCTCGCCGGAGAGATCCTCGGCGGGGACGACCTGCTGGACTGGCAGGCCGCCAGCGACCCCGACCCCTTCGACTCGGTCAGCTATATTCTCGAAATTGCCGCCGACCAGAGTTTCGCCGTGAAAGATCTCGATGAACTCCTCGATGCCACCTCCATTTCGCTCGCCGAACTGGTCGGCTATCCGGCGCTGGAGGAAGGTCTGACCTATTTCTGGCGCATCACGGCGGTCGACAATCACGGCTCCTCCTCCCAGCCCAGCGCTGCCGGCTCCTTCCGGTACGACACCACTTTTCTGCGGGTAACGGCCAACATGCCCGGGGCCCGGGTGTATCTGGGAGGCAATCACGGCTATTCCGGCCGCTTCGTCGGCGAGACCCCGCTAGAGCTGACTGACCTTCCCGCCGGCCCCTGCTCGGTGGTGGTCGAACGTGCCGGATTCGAGCCCTTCCTCGCCCAGGTCAACCCCCTGGACCGGGAGAACGTGGAAGTTTACGCCCAGCTGGTGCCGCTCCTGGTTCCGGCAGCTCCCAGGGCATTCCCGCTCATGGCGGGTACCCAGAAGCTGAACCTGGCTGGTGATGCAGCGCCTTTCCTGGTCGATTTCGACAACGACGGCTATGTCGACCTGCTGACCGGCGACGCGGCCGGTGCTATAACCCTGTTCAAAGGGATCGAAGGCCAGCATCCTGCCTTTGCCGCCGGGACCACCCTCGGTCTGCCCCTCCTTCCGGGCGCGTCCCCCTTCGTTGCCGATTGGGATAACGATGGCCGCAAGGATCTTCTGGTCGGCGCCGGCGACGGCACCCTGACCCTGTTTATCAATGCCGGGACCGAAGCAGCCCCGGCCTTCGGCAGTGGCGCGCCGCTTACGACTTCCGGGGGGGCTCCCATCGCAGTGGAAGGCGATGCGGTGCCCGCCGTGCTGGACATCGATGGCGACGGCGCCAAGGACCTGGTGGTCGGCTCGGCTGCCGGCGACGTTTTTCTGTACCAGAACCTGGGCGAGGACTCCGCCCCGCTTCTGGCCCCGGCGGTGCTGCTGGCCTCGGTCGGCAGTCCGGCCGCGCCCTGCTTCACCGACTGGGACGGGGACGGCGTGCGTGAACTGCTGCTGAGCACCGGCGGCGCCCCCCAGCTCTGCAAGCGGCAGCCCGACGGAACCTTCGCCGTTCAGGCCGAAGCCTTCAGCGACAACCCGGGACCGGTGGGCAAAAGGGGCAAGAAGGGGACCAAGGCCCTCGAACTCGGCGAACGAGTCCGGATTTTCGCCCTCGATGCCGATCTGCTGAAGGGCAAGGATGTCGTCGTGGGCAACGCCTCTGGCGAAATGATCTGGCTGCGCGGCAACGGCCGCACCCCCGATGCCTCCTTTAACCTGGCCCTGCGGGACAAGGTCGGCCAGATCGACCAGCTGAGCCGGGAAACCGGCGGCGAGCTGACGCCCATGGTCGCCTCCATCGACACCCAGGTGGCTACCGCCCAGTTCAAGACGGCCGCCCAACTCACCACCACCCTGAAGACCCAGGCGCCTGCCGGCACGGAGCTGGCCCAGGCGGTTGCCGAACTCGAGACCCTGTTGAAATACGCTCGCTGATAACGGGAAATTCAAATGAAAATAGCCACAAAAACAATCGTCATTGCACTCGCGGCCCTGCTGATGGCTGCCGCCCCGGGCTTTGCCCGGGGCCCCCAGAACATCGCCAAAACCATCCACAACCTCGCCAAGGGAACGCCGTTCAACTTTTACGAATCGGACAACGAGGACGAGGTCTGCGTTTTCTGCCATACCCCTCACGGCGGCAGCAATAACGGTCCGCTCTGGAACAAAGACCTGCCAACCCAGACCTTCAATCACTACACCAGCAACTCCCTGGCGGCCGCGGTCGGCAGCTCCACCCGCGCGGTCAGCACCGAATCGCTGCTGTGCCTCGCCTGCCACGACGGCATCCTGGCGGTCAACCGGGTCATCAACCCAACCAACCGCAACGGCGACCCGCTGATTGGCGGCGGCAACATGCCGATGGCCTCCCGCATCATCTTCCCGGGCACCGGGGTCGGACCGGTGATCGGCGACGCCCCCGACGCCGCGAACACCGCCCAGGGGCTGGGCAACGACCTGACCGACGACCACCCGATCTCTTTCAGCTATTCGGATGTCTACACCGAGTATACCGGCAACGGGCGCGCCAATGAGCTCAAGGACGTGGCCACCATCGAAGCGATGCTTGAAGGGCCCCGACTGTTCGGCGCCGGCAAGCGGGTGGAATGCTCCTCGTGTCACGATCCGCATGTAGATTACGAAACCCTCGGCAATGAAGCATATACGCCGTTTCTGATCATGCCCAACAACGGGAGTGCGATGTGCCTGGCCTGTCATACCAAATAAACCGGTTGCGGCCCTGCGATGCCGCATTCGTTCCTGCTGTTATCGAGATAGGAGTGAGCCCATGAAACCAAGATTCCTGGTTGGATTCGCATTGGCTCTGGCGGTGGTGACGACCCTGCCTGGTCTGGCCGAGGCCCGAAAGGTGCATTTCTTCGACTGTTCCCAGTGCCACAAGCCCGGCATGACCATCTTCGCCCTGGGCAACGGAGTGGAGCAGAACCCCTGCCTGGCTTGCCACAGCGCCACCGCCCCGGCCAACACCACCCTCAACGGGGCGTACGGATCCGTGCCGACCCCGGGCAGGTTCTATGCGAACGATGCCAGTAACGCCATGGGTTCTTATCCCGATGCGGGGCTGCTTACCGGGGCCGCCGGCGAACAGACCTCCCACATGTGGGCAACCTCCACCGATGTCAAGCCGGCCGCCGGGGCCGTGGCCCCCATCGGCAAGACCTACTTCGGCCGCGCCGGCATCTCCAAAAACAAAATCACCTGCTCCCGCTGCCACGACCCCCACGACGTGGAGGTCGCCGACGGCGGCAACCCCAGCCTGCTGCGTGAAGACAATACCAACGACACCATGTGCCTGAACTGTCACCGGAATTGGGGCCTGGCAAACACTCCCACCGACTACGCTTACGAAACGCACCCCATCGTTTCCGACTACGTGGCAGCGGCAACGGCAGCCAACGCCGCCGCGACCGGTGCCGGCCGTCCGGCCAAATACAAGATCCCGATGACCAACGCCGGGGCTCCCGGCATCAACGGCGATGTCCGGCTGGTCGACGACGGCGCGGCCAACCTGGGCGTTTCCTGCAGCAGCTGCCACGGCGCCCATTTCACCGATTCCAGTTCCGACACCGTCGACGGCGCCGCCAGTTCCGGCACCCTGGTTGCCGGCGACGGCAAGATTCTGCGCAGCGACGGCCGCGTTGCCAGCGACGCCAACCGGTCTTCGGCCCTGTGCCAGGCCTGCCATACCTACAAGAAACACGGCAGCGCCAACACGATCGGCTGCCTCGACTGTCACAGCGGCCACTCCTACAATGGCGGCAGCCCCAACTACTTTGTGCTGCGCGGCAGCATCAACAACATCTATCTGCCCAAGAACAGCGCCATCGGCAACGTCGCCGGCCTGACCTACGCTTCTCCCACCGCCGACTGGATGAACGCCGGCGGCACCGGCTACTGCCAGAAATGCCACAATCTCGGCGCCTCCCACAACGGCTATGCCTCGGGCAACGCCGCCACCAACTGCATCGCCTGCCATTCTCATGACAAGGTCGACGGCTCTTTTACCGCCAACTGTACCCAATGCCACGGCTATCCGCCGGTGCAGAACCTGGCCGGCGGCGATCCCAACTCGGGTTACGCCTTCGTCTCCGGAACCCGCGACTACTCCGCCGACGGCAATTTCAAGGACGAAACCCTGACCGGCCACAATCGCCACGCCGGCTCGGCCGACTACGACCTGGCCTGCGACCGCTGCCATGATGGAGCCTTCCAGAGCGGCACCCACAACGACAACAACTTCCAGAACCTGGTTTTCGACGCCATCTCCAGCCAGGGCTTGGTCCCCTCTTACGACAAAACCGGAAGCGGCACCTGCGCCAGCGTCTACTGCCACAGCAACG
>NPIE01003042.1_pt1 | contig 20022 bp, 19 predicted proteins | sample 8637661 | NCBI WGS metagenome assembly NPIE01 (sample SAMN07420842, study PRJNA396082) | bioreactor metagenome | isolation source: sample BA12 brine-fed electro-methanogenic bioreactor BA | place: Japan: Kochi | collected 2016-12-09
TATTCCATATCTCCTCGATCACAATTGTGACGATTATTTATTTACAATCCCTAATTTCCTGAGAGCAACTATCAAATCAGGCTTTTGTAGTGGACGTTGGCTTCAGATTCATATCACCGATGCCACCCACCTAGCAGACTATATAATGATCATCACTCAACGACAAGACGTTAGCTTCGCGATCAGCGAAGCGTAGCTTGATCCGAACATCATAAAACTGGAAGGGCCGCCCCGTGTAAGACCGGAGCTTTATGACGTTGCTTTTGAGCAGCAAACAAACCGCTCTTTTTAATGAACACCATGCAACCGAAAGCCCACGATTTCAACCGACAAGCCCCCTCGACAAGCAGCTTCTTATTGCTGTTGTGCGGCGTATTCATCCAGCAACCGGCGAATCATCTTCTGGTACTGGGTGTTATATTTTTTCGCTTCGTTCTTGAAGAAATCAACGGACGCTTTGCTCAGCGAAATCGTTACGCGCACCGTTTCATCCTTGAGCGCCAGCTCTTCCGGAGACGGCAGGAAATCAGGGATCACCCGCACCTTACCGATCGGCTCATCGGTGTATGTTATTTTCCGTTTCATAAATCTTCTTCCCCTTGCGCCAGTATCCGGCGCCAATGATCCGCACTTTATTATTCCGCCAGGTAAACCGGACGGTCAAGATCCCTTCGGCAACCTTTCCCAAACAATAGAACCGTTTTTGTTTCCCGCTGTGCTCGAGATCCTCGAGAATGACACGCTGCGTATCGAGGAAGGCAAGCTGAGCGAGGGTAAACGTAACTCCATGCTTCTCCTGGTTCACCAGATCCTTGGCGTGATCCCACTCAAAACTGGATTTCATTGTTGTCGACTCATTTCTTATCGTAGCCCCACTGGTCTAATCACATAAATATACATCTATTTATATGCATGTCAAAACACAAAACCTCAACCCTGGGTGAACCTGTGAAGCAGCACCAATCGACCACACGGAAAAATCAGCCGCTCTCGTCGCATCCCCAAGCCGGATTAACAAGGGGGGGGGGCAACTCTCCAAAGGGTTTGACCAGCTGAAGTTCGGCCTCTACGTCCAATTCGATTCAATGCGGTTTTTCGATATCCTGACCGACGCGAAGGAAGAAGCGCAAGATCTCAGATCACAGATCCCCATCCGTTTGGGCCCGGATAACAACTACGATTACAACTGCCATAGCAACGGCAGGAAGGGCGGCTACAACTTCCACTTGTCCCGGGCCGACGTCGATATCTTCATCTCGACCAGAAAGGACTGGATGCTCACCCCGAACGTCTGGGTAGACATCGGCTCCGCGTCCTGCTGGAGCCCCGGCTATAACGAAGTTATCCACTTCGTCAGCAAGCTCCTGAACCTCTGGAACGGCAAGATCATCAAAAACAGCGTCTCGGAAGTCCACCTGTGCACCGACTTTATCGGCATCGACGTCAACGCCTGCCGATCCAACACCGCAACCGCTGGGTATCCCGCGCCAACCGCCTGCACACCTTTTCCGATGTAAACCGCCTGTCCGGCATCACCCTGTCACAAACCGAAGGCACCCTGCGGTACCTGGACGAGAACGACAAGGAAATTGAAACCGGTATCCGTCTGCGAGAAGGCGATATCATCCTGATAAATCTACGACAAGGTCCTGGAGATCAAACGCAACGGCACGAAACAATCATTATTCCGTTTGAAATGGCAGACAAAAAAAACGAAACTGGCCGCCATACGTTTATGCTTCAGACCCGCCCGGAAATGACCCTACCCACCCTGTTCATAAATTATGAATAAAACGCCCCGCTACGAGAAAAGCCCCAAACAGTAACAAACTGAAATAATTGGTGCCCCCGGCAAGAATCGAACTTGCGACACCAGGATTAGGAATCCTGTGCTCTATCCACTGAGCTACGAGGGCAAGGTGGCGGGAAAAGCTGGTCTGCTGCGAGCGTGATTTGCTCGAAGCAACACCTTATATCATTAGGCGTTGTCTGTGTCAACGCCTGTCTGGGCGACGGTTTGCCGGCGTTTTTGGTGTTTTGTGATCGTTGATTGGTTGTCGGTGATGTCGTTGCAATACACTCCACTCTTGTTCAGATTGACTCGCCGTCCTGCAGCATCGGCACGGTAAACATCTTTTTGGTGGCATTGCAGCTGACGATGCAGTTGCGGCCGATGCGCATATTCTCCGGTATTCTCGCGAATTCGCCAATCAGGGTGATGCCGGTGTAAAGATGCTTCGGGTAGAGGCGGTTGGCGATATCGTGATGCTCGCCGACACCAACGGCGCAGCCGGCACAGAACCTGGTCAGCTTGTCGGAGATGACGAGGTCGAGTTGGGCGTCTTTTTTCACGACGCAATCTCGGAACAGAATTGAATCGCGCACCACGGCTCCTTCTTCGATAATCACCCCGGGAGACAGCACTGAATTGATGACCGTGCCGTTGATGATGCAGCCGGCGGAAATGAGGGAGTTGTGGACCTTGGCATGCTCCAGGAAGCGGGTGGCCGGTCGGTCGGCACGCCGTCCTTCGGCCTCGACGTTGGTGCAGATCTGCCATTTTTCCGGTGAGATGCCGCTCTCCGGCTGGAGCAGATCCATATTTGCCTCCCAATACGCCTGGATGGTACCGACATCTCGCCAATAGCCGTAGAACGGATAGGCAAAGACATTGTCGTTTTCAATCGCCCAGGGCAGGATGTGCATCCCGAAATCTATTTCGTTTTTCTCCCGCGCCAGCGTTTTGAGCAGATACTTCCGGTCGAACACGTAAATACCCATTGAGGCCAGGTTGGTGCGCGGAACTTGGGGTTTTTCCTCCCAGTCGACGATACGGTTATCCTCGTTGACGATACCCGCCCCGAACTGATGGATCTGGCTTTCCGGAACCACCATCATGCCGACGGTAATGTCTGCCTTTTTAAACCGGTGGTACTCGATCATCGCGGCGAAATCCATGTGGTAGATATGATCGCCCGACAACACGAGAACCTCGTCAGTCGGATTGGACTCGATGAAGTCGACATTTCTCCGGACCGCGTCGGCAGTCCCTTGGTACCAGTCGGAGTCCTTCATGCCGGTGCGCGGCGGCAGGATCTTGACGCCGCGGCTGCGGCCGGTGAAATCCCACGGTTCGCCGGTGCCGATGTGGCCCATCAGCGACAGCGGTTTGTATTGGGTGAGCACGCCGACGCGTGTCAAGCCGGAGTTCATCACGTTGCTGAGGCTGAAATCGATGATGCGATAGATGCCGCCGAAGGTCACCGCCGGTTTGGCCCTGGTTTCCACCAGCAGATTCAGCCGGCTGCCGACGCCGCCGGCGAGAAGCAAAACGAGTGCATCAGCCGGTCTTCTCATGACAATACCTCCCCCGGCTCCACCACCGCCGGCCATTTGCCCGCAGCCAGATAAGGTGAGATGGTGACACCGGCACCAATATTCGTGCCGGCCGGAACCTGGTTGTTCCAACCGACCACGGTCAGATCTTCGATGCCACCGCCTGCTTCCGTGCCGATAGTCACGCCGGCGCCGTAGGTCGTGTTGACATCGGCAATGGTCTTGCGCAGGTGGCAGTCGGCACCGATATGGTTGTCAAAGAAGATCACCGAGTCTTCAACGACGGCTCCGGGTCCGACCCGGACACCGGGGAAGAGAATGGAATTTTTGACCGTCCCTTCGACAAAGCAGCCATTGTAGACGAGGCTGTTGGACACCGTGGCCGAACTGCCGAGCAGCGCCGGCTGATGTCCACGCAGGTTGCGGTGATCCAGGTTGGAACGAATACCCCAGCGCTCCATGTTGATGAGCGGCTCCGAGCCGAGCAGATCCATGTTGGCCTGCCAATATTCGGCAATCGTCCGGGTGTATCCCCAATAGCCGTGGAACTTGTAGCCATAGATGCGCTTACCCTGGTTCATCAGCCGGGGAATGATGTCCCGGCCGAATTCAAAGGAGGTGTCCGCCTGGTTCTCTTCCAGGGCACGGTAGAGCGCCTCGGGCCGGAAGCAAAGAACGGTCAGGGAAGACCACTCGCCTTCAGGATTTTCTGATTTTTCCTGGTAGTTGACGACCTTGCCGCCGCGCCTACCGTCTTCATCATCAATGGCCGCCATACCGAACCGCGAGGCCCGTTTACGCGCCACACGCTTGCAGACCACGGTCAGATCGGCCTGCTTTTCATGATGGTACTGGATGACCTCCCGGTAATCCATCTGGTAGATATGGTCACCGGACAGGATCAGGATCTCTTCCGGGTCATGGTAGCGGATGAAATCGAGGTTCTTGTAGACCGCATCTGCCGAGCCGCGATACCAGTCTTTCTGCTGGGAGTCGATGAAGGGCGGCAGGATGGAGACGCCACGGAAGCGGCCGATCATGTCCCAGGCGGCGCCGGTGCCGATATGGTTAATCAGGGAATAACTGCGGTACTGGCTGAGGATGGCGACGTTATCGATGCCGGAGTTCATCAGGTTGGACAACGCGAAATCGATAACCCGGGCAAAGCCTCCGAATGGCACGGCGGCCTTGGGACGATAGTAGGTGAGTACGTTCAGCTCGTCGGCCCGTCCCCCGGCCAGAATCATCGCCAAAGTCGTTGGTTTGAGCATCGGAGCACCCCGCTCTGATCGTGTTCAGACCGGAGACCCGGTCGTTCGTGCTACGCGAGATCCTGTACGTCAGCCTGAAGACTGTCAGGCACCGGCCCATGCGAATGCTATTTCAAATGGCGCATAGTCAAACGCTTCAAGGTCTGGGTGTTAATGTCATACTCCGTCATTTCCAGAGCCTTGAGGGGCACCTCCGCCCGAGCCGCGCCCTTGTGCCCGCCGGCTGAACCGATCTGGCCGAACACCTGGGCGGCCAGTTTGCCGGCACTTTTCCGATAGCCGTCACAGCGGAAAATGACCACCAGCTTGTCGTTGTGAATGCCGGACACCAGAACCCAATCGATATCAGACACATGGTTGAGGAAATCGGCGATGATAACCAGCACGTCGGGACTTCGTACCTTGCCGATATGAGCGTAGAGCTTGCCTTTCGAGTATTGCAGCTCGTTGAGGGCAATACTGAAATATTTCAGTTCGCTGCGTCGCAAATCGGTCAATTCGAATTTCCTTACCAGGTTGCGGTTTGCCAGATCGAATAAATAGCGAAACGAGATCCCGTCAGCCAACCTCGCCTCTTTCTCGAAATCCTGGGTATCGACCTTGATGCCGTAAAAAAGAGCGGTGGCCAGTGCCGTCGATGGTTTCATGTTGGCGGCACGCAGATATTCCACCAGCATCGACGAGGCGGCTCCATAATCGGGCCTGATGTCGACGTACGGGACATCCCAGTCTTTAGTAACCGGGTGGTGATCGATGATCACGTCGAATTTGATTTTTTCAAAAACCGGCAGGTGGTTCGGCTGGGAATCAACCAGGATCTTCTTCGAATAATCGGATACTTTGACATTGCCGAGCCGCTCCAGCGAAATACGCAGCCGCTCAACCATCTCGACATTGTTGAGCCTGCTGATCTCGTTGGGATGAGCGACCGTTATGCTTTTAACGCGGTAACGAAGCAATCGCTTGATGGCCAGCGCGCAGGCCAGGGCATCGGGATCGGCATTGATACAGATGAGGACGGTGTCCTCCTTGGCAAAGACACTCCAGAATTCTTGGAGTCGGATTTTCGCTGTTTTTTTGTAGGACTGCTCACAGACTTGCAGACCGTTCGGTTTGCGCTTTTTCGGCATGAATGGTAACTGTTGACCATACCTTTCAAGCCGCTGCAACGCGAGACGCGTACTCTTCTCCGTCGCCGGCTTCACCTGCAACCGACCCGAAATTTTTGAGCAATTCCCGGGTCAAGTGAAAAGGTATCAGTCAGCCACCTCCTGTTGGTTTTCGCCTCGCCAGGTTCCGTGCCGACAACGAGACAGAAAAGCTGCCCAACACAGTGAAAAAACGAGAAGTGTCGGACAGCTGCTGCACATCAGCATGTATGATAGTGCAAATATCGACTCGAATCAAGGGCAAAGCGATTAACTAATTGTTATTATAGAAATATCAAAGTTTGCAAAAATGCTCTTGCAGTGTCCATTCACTGCGCGCCGGACACTGTCTCTTTTGTGCCGGTTTCCCGCGCAAGACGGTGCTTTACCTTGACGGAACCGGCGGCAAAATGGTAGGTAGTTGAGCTGATTAACGCACGATCGAGCTAACCAACGTCCAGCCCGCAGCACGAACACTCCGGCAGCTGTTTACACCATGACAAAACGATCCACGGCGGCGTCATGTTTCTGCTGACCCGCTATCTCCTGGCGCAGTTCTCCCGGCATTTTCTGACGCTGACCGTCGGGTTTGCCGCACTCTACCTGCTCATCGACTTTTTCGAGAAATTCGATCATTTTGCCGATGCCGGCAAGCCGATGTCACTGGTCGCCCAGTTCTTCCTGCTGAACATCCCGTACATCATCGACCAGCTCAGCCCGATTCTGATCCTGCTCTCCGGCGTCGTCACCCTCGGGTTGCTCAACCACAACAACGAACTGCTCGCCCTGAAGGCCACCGGCATCCCGCTGCGGCGGATTATCCGACCGATCCTGATCGGCTCGCTGATCCTTACCGGGCTGTTCATCACCGCCGCCCAGACCATCCTGCCCAAGACCATCGCCACGACAAACGATATCTGGTACGAACAGATTCGCGGCAAAGTGCCGCTCGGCATTTTCCGCAACGGTCGTTATTACTACAAAGGGACGGAAGGTTTCTACTCTTTTCAGTGGCCGAACAAGGAAAAATTGGTATTCAAGGACTTCTCGTATTCGACCTGGGACGAAAACTACAACGTCAGAACGATGGTCGTCGCCGCCTTTGCCGACTGGGAAGCTCCCCAGTGGAAACTGATTCGCGGCCAGATCACCCGGCAGGATCACGGCGATTTCCACGTCGAACAATTCAAGACTCTGATCCAGACCCTTCCGGAATCGCCGGAAGATTTTCTCGTTCCGGAATACGAGTCGGCGGAAATGTCTCTGACCGAGTTGTTTTTCGAAATCGGCAAACAGGAAACACGGACCGAACGGCTCGAGGCAAGGGTCGATTTCTACGGCCGTCTCTCTTACTTGCTCCTCGGCCTGCCGCTCTTGTTCCTCGGTCTGCCGATCCTTATCTTGTCTTATCAGAAATGGGGAAAAGACCTGTCCATCGCCATTCCCATCAGCTGCTTCATGGCTTTTGCCGCGTGGGGAAGCTGGGGCGCGCTTCAGACCTTTGCCAAGGCCGGGTACATGCCGCCACTGGCGGCGGCGGTGATCGTCCACGTCCTTTTTTCCGCGATCGGTATCTATCTCCTGAAAGAACTCGACAGCTGAAACAACCTCATGGATAACGGAGCCAGCCGGAAACGGACCGGCATCGTCGGTATCCCGCCGCTCGACGTCATCAAAAAACTGAGGCGGAACAATGCGCTGATCTTCGATCTGGACGAACCGATCGTACAGAGCAGTATCGAGGCCGCCTCACCGTTTCTGCCCTCGGTCTATTGCGCCATCCTGCGTACCGTGGTGATCAATGCCGTGTCACTCGATCTCGACGAGATCTATATCGATGTCGGGCCGGGAAAGTGCGACAGCGCCATGCATACCGCCACCATTCTCGAGGATTCACTGCCGCGAACACGAATTGTCAGGACCAAAAACCAGGACCGGATCGACTTTGGCACGCCTATCTGCCGCACCCGCATGGGTCTGTTGGAAAAACTGGCGGCGATCACCGCTTCGGTGACCGTTCCCGAACCCCACCAGGAACTGGCGCCCTGCCCACCGACAGCCGGCTTCTGGGGCGTGCCGCCGCGGGATTTCTCCCTGCTCTCACTCTTCCCGGAAACAACGCACGTCTACGGCTGGAGCCGCTGCATGGAGAATAAGACGCCCGACAATATCGAGCTCGAAGAACATTTCAACCCGGCGATCCCTACCGTATTCTTCGCCCAGTCGTTTTGTGCCAAGACCGCCCTGGCACGACACCTGGCCGGCCGCCACCCGCACGCCCTCTACGTCGACTGCGATGTCAGCGCCGGCAGCAGCGTCAAGGCGAAGATCCAGGCGTTTCTCGAACTGTCGGAGGTCTTCAATGCTGTTGGCTGATTTCGGCACCTCCTATTGCAAACTTCTCGACTCAAACGATGCGATTCCACGGGTGGTACCGACCAAGGACATTGATCGCAGCCTACGGGTCGACCTGGCCACCGGTCACAACGGCAAGCGGTTCGCCACTCTCTACGTTAACGAATTAACGGCGCTGGCCCGGGGCGGCCGACACCTGATCGCCGACGACAGCTTTACGCTGCTGGACTGCGGCAGCCGCGATATCAAGTTCGTCCGGTATGAAAAGGGAGTGGTCAAAGACATGGGGTGGAACGCCGAATGCGGCGCCTCGATGGGCTTTACCATCGAACTGCTGGAACGCTACTACGACCTTGACTTCGCCGCCCTGCGTGTGCCGCCGACCTCTTTTTCGGTCACCTGCGGCGTACTCGGTATGAGCCATATCTTCGATGCGGTGATCGGCGGCATGAGCGAAGCCGAGGCCGTCGCCCGCTTCGTCAAGGGGATTGCGTTGAACGCCTACCAGTTCGCCGGCCGGCCGCGCCACCTCTATCTCTCCGGCGGGCTGTGCAACAACCCGTTGTTCACCTCATCGTTCCCCTGCCGCCTGGAACCGCTCGGACGCTGGGTCCTGCTGGAGGGTCTGAAACAGTCGCTGCCGAACCCGACAGCCGCCCCGGAAGGCCGATGATGGAAACGAGGACAGGGATCGTCTGGAGCGGGCCGTCCGGTCGCTGGCACGACGTGCTGCCGCCGTTGCTCGACGATGCCGGACTGATCGACGCTCTGGCCGGATATCGGCAGATCCTGATCAAGCCGAACCTGGTGGAGGCGCTGGAGCCGCCGATCACCACACCGGCCGAACTCGTCTGCGCCCTGGTCGATTACCTGCAGGACAGACGGGATGATCTCGACATCATCGTCGGAGAAGGGACCGGCTCACTCGATTACGATACCGGCCACTGTTTCGATCGTCTGGGCTATACCCCGCTGAGCGGTCGCCGGCGGGTCGAGTTGCTGGATCTGAACAGCGCGCCCTGCCTCCGGCTGACCAACCAGGACTGCACCCGCTGGCCGGAGATCCACCTGCCCCGAATCCTGTTCGAGACATTTCTCATCTCGGTACCGGTGCTCAAGGCACATTCGATGTCAGGGGTCACACTGACCATGAAAAACATGATGGGCTGCGCCCCGCCGGCCCACTACCAGAACGGTGGCTGGGGCAAGTCTGCATTCCACCGACAGCTGGACCGGGCCGTTTTCGACCTGAACCGCTACCGCACCCCGGATTTCACGGTCCTCGACGCGTCGGTCGGCATGGCCCGGGCCCACCTCTGGGGCCCGACCTGCTCCCCGCCGGTCGGCAAGCTGGCGGTCGGCCACGATCCAGTCGCCATAGATGCTTACGGAACCTCATTACTGCAGCGATCGTGGCGCGATATCGATCACATCCGCCGAGCTCACCAGGTGCTCGGCAGTGCCGAACACCTGGATATCCGCAGCCCGGCGGTGCCGGTGCTACGATAAGCACGGACCGGATTACTCCTCGATGCCGAGCAGGTCGATCTCGAAAACCAGTACCGAGTTCGGCTCGATGACCGGTGAGGCCCCCTTCTCGCCGTAGGCGAGTTCGGGCGGAATCACCACCCGGTATTTGGAGCCGACGCTCATCAACTGCAATGCCTCGCTCCAGCCCGGAATCACCTGGTTGACGGTAAACACCGCCGGTTCGCCGCGCTTGATGGAACTGTCGAATTCATCACCGCTGATCAGCGTCCCGACATAATCGACCTTCACTTTGTCGGTGGCCGCCGGTTTCTTACCGTCACCCTCTTTCAGTACCTCGTATTGCAGACCACTCTCGGTGACCGTTACGCCGTCGTTTTTCTTGTTCGCTTCAAGAAACGCCTGACCGGCAGCGGCATTTTTCTGCTGCATCTCGGCCAGCATCGCTTCCTGCTCCGCCTTCATCGCCGCGGCAAACTCCTGCTGAGCCGCCTCGATCTCTTCAGTGGAGAGTTTCGGCTCGGCCCCGGTGAAACCGTCATCCATGCCCTGTTTGATTATCTCCAGGTCAATTTTGTCACCCAACCCGTTCAGATAATTGCCCAGGTCAAGGCCCATGCTGTAGCTGATTTTGTCTTTTTGCGTCTCCAGGCTTGCATCGGCCGCGACAGCGGCGCCGGTGATGGTGACCGGTACGAGAAAGAGCCCAAGCGCCAGGCCCGCCATAATATTCTTCATGATATCTCCTTGGCATGGCAATGCAATGATTGCCGTTGATTCGGCTCCCGCCTGATGCGGGAACCATGAAACATCCGATTCAACCGTCTATTTGCACAAACGGCCGATATTTCAGAGCGCCGCCGCTTACAGCACGGCAACGGTTACTCCCGGATTGTTAAAAACCGTCGCGCAGTCTTCCGCAAGGAGCGGAAAGCGGCGCAACAGCATTTTGCCGACTCCGGTTCGCCGGTGCAACTCTTCCCCGGCAATTACGGTACGCAGACGCCGGTGGTGAACCATCTCACCGAGCACCTTTCGGCATTCATCACGAATCCGGCCACCCTTTCCGGACGAGCCGTAACCGTGAATGAAGATGAGGACCCTGATCCCCAGCGCTTCGGCCAGGGCCAACTCGCCGTTCATCCGCTGCAATGCGACATCGACCACCGGCAACCCTTGCTTGAGGTTGACGGTGCGGGACAACGGTGCCGACTTCCTGCCGTTCCCGGTTTCCCGATAGATCGTCGCCCCGCAGAACGGACAGGTCGCAGCATCGATGGCTACCTCATTCCCGCAGACGGGGCATACCTCCATGTTCTGCTCCTCTGGTGCGGCCCTGTCGCTCGATCACACCCGCCGTGCCGAGATAACCGATTCCATCTGACGCAGGTGCTTGAGCAACACTTGCAGGTGCTCCAGATCCCTGATTTCCAGGGCGATGGAAAATTCAACGGTATCGGTCGGTGTCTTGTGCGCGGAAATTTCGACGATGGTCGCCATATCCGCCGCAACAGCCGAACTGATGTCGATGAAAATCCCTTTGCTGTTGTCCGTGATCACCTGAATTTCAGCCCTGTATTGTTGACTTTCCGGGTTGTTCCAGTACACCTCGATCCAGCGCTGCGGATCGGAACTGAGCAAGTTCGGGCAGTCCGCCTTGTGTACCGAGACCCCGCGGCCGGTGGTAATAAAACCGACGATCGGATCACCAGGAACCGGATGGCAACAGAGACTGACTTTGGCCAGCATATCGTCGATACCGTCGATGCTGATCGCCGACCCGCTGCGACTACCGCTTCCCCGCTGCTGGCTGACCATCGAAGCCGCCAATTCCTCCGGGCTCAGCTGCTGATCCGTGGCCTCGTTATCCTGGCGCATCTCCGGCGGGTCAAGGGCCTTGAGCAGGTTCTGGATGGTGATCGCGCCGCTGCCGACCTTGATGAGCATGTCATCGAGACTGTTGCAGCGCAGGGTCTTGAGCAGCAGCTTGATGTGACCGCTCTTGACCATCCGCTTCAAGGTCATGTCGTGCTTTTTCAGCTCCCGCTCGCAAATTTCACGGCCGAGCATCAGGGCCTTCTCGTTCTCCTCGCGCCGCAGCCAGGATCTGATCCGAGCCCGGGCCCGGCTGGTCTTGACCATATCCAGCCAGCCCCGACGCGGCCGCTGGTTCGGTGAGGTGATGATCTCGACGATGTCGCCGTTCTGCAGTTCGTACTTGAGCGGCACGAGGCGGCCGTTGACCTTGGCTCCGGCACAGTGGTTGCCAACCTCGGTATGGATCGCGTAAGCAAAATCGATCGGGCAACTCCTGGCCGGAAATTCGCGAACTTCTCCGTTTGGCGTCAGCGCGAACACCTCAGGGTCGTGCAACTCGCCACGCAGACTCTCCAGGAACTCGCGTGAATCCTCGACATCCTGCAAGGAGGTTACAAGCTTTTTCAACTCCTTGAACAGCCGGGCATCACGATCGTCGACCTTTTGTCCTTCCTTATAGGCCCAGTGGGCGGCAATCCCCTCCTGGGCGACCCGGTCCATCTCTTCGGTGCGGATCTGGATCTCGATAAAATGCTCGTGTGGCCCGACGACGGTAGTGTGCATCGATTGGTAATTGTTGGCCTTTGGGACCGAGATGAAGTCCTTGATCCGGCCGGGCACCGGCGCCCAGTTGGCATGAATGATACCGAGGGCCTCGTAGCACTCCTTGACGTTGTCGACAATGATGCGGAAGGCAACCTTGTCGTAGACCCGTTCCAGTGGAATATTCTGGGCGACCAGCTTCTTGTAGATCGAATAGAGGTGTTTCGGTCGGCCGAGGATGCGGGTCGGGCTGACATTGCCCTCACGCAGCTTGGCGTAGAGTATGGCAATCGTCTCGTCGACGTAGCGCTGCCGCTCCTCCAGCGAACTCTCAAGCCGCTCGTTGAGATCGTCGAATTCGGCGGGGTAGAGATATTTAAACGAGAAATCCTCAAGCTGTCGTTTCAGCCAGTCGATACCAAGCCTGCCGGCCAGCGGGGCGAACAGGTCCATGGTCTCCCGTGCCACCTCCAGCTGCCGGGGGCGATCGACCAGATCGAGCAGCAGCATATCCTGCAGACGGTCGATCAGGCGGACCAGCAAGACCCTGATGTCCTTGGCCATGGCCAGCAACATGCGGCGGACGTTTTCCGCCTGGCTGGTCAACTTGTTGTTGTACTGGACGCTGGTGATCTTCGTGGTGCCGCTGACGATGTAGGCGACATCGCTGCCGAACTGTTTTTCCAGGTCGGCGAAGCTGACGCCGTTTTTCAGCGCGCCGTGCAGCAGGCCGGCCAGGATGGAATCGAGGTCGAGGTGCATCGAGGCCAGCGTCGAGGCCACTTCGAGAACATGGATCAGGTACGGTTCGCCGGAAAAATGCTTGCCCCCCTGGTGGACCCGGACGGCAAGTTCCCAGGCCTTATCGATCGGCGAGAGGTCGACGTCGTGCAGGTAATTGGCGGCCAGCAGTTTCAGCCCGCCCGGATGGATTACAGAACCGTACGACATAACTCAGATCAGTCCTTGCTGACGTCCTCGTCGAGGTGTCGCTGCAGCATCTCGACGACAGCCGCCGCCTCCACTTCCTCGGTAAAACCGTCACGACGGCGGCGAACTTCGATGAGCCCGCTTTCCGCAAATCGCTTGCCGACCGTGATACGGTAAGGAAAGCCAAGCAGGTCGGCATCCTTGAACTTACTACCGGGCCGTTCATCGCGATCGTCGAGAAAGACATCAATGCCGGCCGCGCCAAGTTCGGCGTAAAGATGCTCCGTCATCGCGGTAATCGCCTCGTCATTGATGCCCAGATTCAAAATAACCACTTGGAACGGCGCCAGCGGTACCGGGAAGATGATGCCCGCATCATCATGGTTCTGTTCAATGGCCGCAGCCACCACGCGGCTCACGCCGATACCGTAACAGCCCATGACCAGCGGCCGGTCGTTGCCCTCCTGGTCCTGGAACCGGGCGTTCATCGCCTCCGAGTAGGCGGTGCCGAGTTTGAAGATATGGCCCACTTCAATACCTTCCACCAGACGCAGGGTACCACCGCAGGCGGGACACGGGTCACTCTCGCAGATCTGGCGCAAGTCGAGCACCTCGTCGGTCCGGAAGTCGCGCCCGGGCACGACATTGCGCAGGTGGGCGTTCTTTTCGTTGGCACCGACGATAACCGCTCCGAGGCCCATGACTTCCTGGTCGGCCAGCAGCCTAATCTTCAGTCCGACCGGCCCGAGATACCCGACCGGCGCTCCGGTGGCATCGTATACTTCCTGGTCCTCGGCGAGCCGGATGTCCTTGGCACCGAGATAATTCTTCAGTTTGACCTCCTCCAGCGTCCGATCGCCCCGGACCAGAACCGCGACCGGAACCCCGTCGGCGATGTAGACCATGGTTTTGAGCAACTGCTGCGGTGCAATACCGAGAAACTCGCAGACCGTCTCGACCTTGCGCTGGCCCGGCGTCTCCACCCGCTCCATGGCCGGAAGCTGATCGCCCGGTGTCGCGGACAGTGGCTCGGCCGATCGGATCGTCGCCTTTTCCAGATTCGCCGCCCAACTGCAGTCGTTGCAGACGGCAATGGTATCTTCCCCGGTCGCGGCCAATACCATGAACTCGTGGGAGAAACTGCCGCCTATTGCGCCGGAATCGGCTTCGACACAGCGAAACTCGAGGCCGCAGCGGGTAAAAATGCGGTTATAGGCATCGTACATCTTGCGGTACGATTCCTCGGCCGCCTTGTCGCTGACATCGAAGGAATAGGCATCCTTCATGATGAATTCACGGCCGCGCATCAGGCCGAAACGCGGCCGGATTTCATCGCGGAACTTGGTCTGGATCTGGTAGAGATTGACCGGTAAGTCTCGATAGGAGTGAAACTCTCGGCGGGCGATATCGGTGATCACCTCTTCGTGGGTCGGGCCGAGGCACGACTCCCGATCGTGGCGATCGCGAAAACGGAGCAGCTCCGGACCGTATTTCTCGTGACGTCCCGACTCCTGCCAGAGATCGGCGGGCTGGACCATCGGCATCAGCAGCTCCTGGGCGCCGGCCCGGTTCATCTCCTCCCGGACGATGGTCTCGACCCGGCGGATGGCCGCCAGGCCGTACGGCATGTAGGTGTAGATTCCGGCCGTCAATTTCCGGATACACCCGGCGCGAAGCAACAGCCGGTGACTGACCACCTCCGCTTCGGCAGGCACCTCTTTCAAGGTTGGTATGAGCATCTGTGAGTAGCGCATCGTCTCCTCTGTCCCGGTGTACGGCGCATCACTGCGCCTGTTTCGGCTCACGCCTGAGCCAGCCGTTCCTGTTCCAGCTTCTCCAATTCCTCGAGAAAGACCTTGAGCAGCTCCGCTTCGGGTACTTTCTTGTAGATCTCGCCCTTTTTGAAGATAATACCGACCCCGTTGCCGCCGGCCACCCCGATATCGGCTTCGCGCGCCTCCCCCGGGCCGTTGACGGCACACCCCATCACCGCAATCTTGACCGGTGCCTGCATGGTCTGGGCATATCGTTCCACCGCCTCGGCCAAGCCGAACAGGTCGATCCGGGTCCGCCCGCAGGTCGGACAGGAAATCAGTTCCGGACCGCGCTGCCTGATCTGCAATGAACGCAGCAGCGCATAACCGACCTGGACCTCCTCGACCGGGTCCCGCGTCAGGGATATCCGGAAGGTATCGCCGATCCCCTCGGAGAGCAGGATGCCGAGGGCGACGCTGGACTTGACCGTACCGGCAATCAAACCGCCCGCCTCGGTGACCCCGAGATGGAGCGGGTAGTCGGTCCGCTCGGAAAGCAGGCGGTAAGCGCTGATCGTGGTCAGCACATCGGCGGACTTGATAGATATCTTGATTTCGCCAAAGCCCTGCGCCTCGAGCAGCCTGACGTTGCGCAGAGCGCTCTCGATCAATGCTGTCGGCCGATCAGGAGAGGGATACCCATACTCGCGCAACAGATCCTTCTCGATGGAACCGCTGTTGACGCCGACCCGGATCGGGACCCGATGGTGCTTCGCCGCATCGACGGTGCGGGCCAGTTTCTCGGGGCCGCCAAGGTTGCCGGGGTTGATCCGGATGGCTTGAGCCCCGTGCTCCATTGCCGCCACCGCGAGTCGCCAGTCAAAGTGGATATCGGCGATCAACGGGATGGTGATGGCTTCACGAATGGCGCATACCGCCCGGGCCGCGGCCATATCCGGCACCGCCACCCGGATGATCTCGCAACCGGCCTGTTCGAGCCGCTTGATCTGTGCGACCGTTGCGTCGATGTCGGCGGTATCGGTATTGGTCATCGATTGTACGCTGATCGGGGCACCGCCGCCGACCACCACCGAGCCGACCATGATTTGTCTGGTTGAGCGTCGTTTGATCATCGTCATGTTGTCGTTCGTGTCGCCGTCGCCGCCGGATGAGCTATCTCGACCGGCTGGACCAGGCTCAGTTCGGCATCGGATGACCTGACATAGAGCGGTGTCGCCAGATCGAGATCGAGGACATCACCGGCAGCCAGCGGGGCCGCGGCGAGCATCCCGATCATTGCTGCATTCGGATAGCGGTAGAGGGCCCCGGTCTCGCGCATCCGTCCACCGAGCAGTTCCCGCCAGATCGGCGCATAGGCGGCGACACCGTCCCCGGTCATGACGACGGCTCCCGAGATAGCCCGAGCCACCGTCTCCGGCCTGCCGACCGCATAACTGCCGCACCTGGCCACGACACCATCTTCGCCGCGCCGGTAGAAACCGCTGTATACTTCCTGTTTGCGGGCATCGAGCACAACGCAGATCAACTCGTCGGACTCGACTCCGCAGCCGATCGCATCGAGCGACGGGATGCCGATGAGCGGTTTGCCGGCACCGTGACAGAGGCCTTTAGCCGTCGCCATGCCGATCCGCAGCCCGGTAAAACTACCCGGGCCGAGGCCGAAAGCAACCGCCGCCACGTCGCCAACGGTTACCCCCGCCTCGCGCAGCAACCGATCGATCAAGTCGAGCAGCCGCCGGGAATGGGTGATCTCCACCGCTAGTGTCGACGAGACGAGCACCTCTCCATCGAGCAGGCCACCCCTCGTCAAGGCAACCGAGCAGGAACGGGTCGCGGTGTCGAAAGCCAGGATCAGCGGACCGTCGCTTGCTGCTCTCATCAACTGAACAACCTTATAATGTCGTTATAAAAAACGAAAATCATCAAGGTTCCGAGCAGGGCGATACCCACCTGCTGAGCAACGATCTGCAGCCGCTCGCTGATCGGCTTGCGCCTGATGCCCTCGATGGTCAAGAAGACCAGGTGACCGCCATCCAGTACCGGGATCGGCAGCAGGTTGAGGATGCCGAGGTTGACACTGAGCAGGCCCATGAAATGGGCGAGATTGAGCAGCCCGGCTCGTGCCTGTTCACCTGCCAGCTGGGCGATCAGGATCGGTCCGCCCAACTCCGAGGCGGGAATCACTTTCTGGATGATCTTGACCACCCCCATAAACGTCAGGTAGATAAACATCCAGGTCTGCCAGACGGCGGCCTGCAGTGCTTCAAACAGGCCGGCCGGACGATACTCGATTTCGTCGAGTTTGACGATGCCGATCATATAGCGCCGCTCCTGTTCCTCGCCGAAGATATTCTTGACGCTGTCCAGTTGCGGCGTCACCGTCACTGCTAGCTCACGTCCGTCGCGCTCGACGAGAAATTCGAGCGGACGACCGTCGCTGTTCTTGACAGCATTCAGGACATCCAGCCAGACGTTCACCGGCCGTCCGTCAATGGCCAGAATTCTGTCATTCACCGCAACCCCCGCCTGTTCGGCCGGGGAGGACGCGTTCACTTCACCGACCACCGTGCTTTCCCGACTCTCGGGCATGCCCATGGAGAGGAAAATGGCGAAGAAGAGGACGACGGAGAACAACAGGTTGAACAGCGGACCGGCAAGCACGATGCAAAAGCGCTGCCAGACCGGTTTACCGGCAAACGAGCGGTCCTCGTCCTCGCCCGCCTGCCGGTCATCGGGAGACTCGCCGAGCATCTTGACGTAACCGCCGAGCGGAACCGCCGAAATCAGGTACTCGGTCTCACCCAGTACCTTGCCGACGACTTTCGGCCCGAAGCCGAGGGAAAAACGCAGAACTTTTACCCGGAATAATTTGGCGAACAGGAAGTGTCCCAACTCATGAACGAAAATCAGGATGCCAAGGACAATGATAAAAGAGATGAGTGTATTCATATTCTGACAACATCTTTGAAAATCAGGCCGGCGAGCCGGCAATGAGTGCTTCGGCGCACTGCCGGGCCGCCCGGTCGGCGGCAAGCAGATCGGAAAGATCTGTATCACTGCCGCCGGTTACCTGGTCAAGGGTCTGCTCCACAATAGCAGAAATACGCAGAAAAGAAATCCTTCGCGCAAGAAAGGCAGCCACCGCCACTTCGTTGGCGCCGTTAAGCACCGCAGGTGCGGTTCCACCCCGCGCCAGGGCCTCGTAGGCCAGCCGCAGTGCGGGAAATCGCTGAAAATCCGGTTCGCGAAAGACCAGGTTATCGCACTGCCAGAGATTGAGCTGTTTGAGCTGCAAGTCCATCCGCTCAGGATATGACAGCGCGTAGGCGATCGGAATCTTCATGTCCGGGATGCCAAGCTGCGCCAACACGGAGCCGTCACGAAACTCGACGAGTGAATGGACGATCGACTGCGGATGAACGACAACGTTAATCGCTTCCGGGTCCATGTCAAACAGCCAGCGCGCCTCGATCACCTCGAGTCCCTTGTTCATCAGCGTTGCCGAATCGATGCTGATCTTTTTGCCCATGCTCCAATTCGGGTGATTCAGCGCTTCATCACAGGAGACATGCTGCAACTGCTCCACGCTCCTCTCGAGGAACGGGCCACCCGATGCGGTCAGGATTATCCGCGCCACGTCTTCTCGGCGGCCGGCCTCCAGCGCCTGAAAAATGGCGCTGTGTTCGGAATCGATCGGCAGTAGCTGCACCCTGGTTTGCCGCACCTTGCTCATCACCAATCGACCGGCCAGCACCAGGGTCTCCTTGTTGGCCAGACCGATATTCTTGCCCGCTTCAATGGCGGCGATGGTCGGCAGCAGCCCGGCCGCACCGACGACCGCGGATATAGTCATATCGGCGCTTTTGCAGGCTGCCACCCGCGTCGCACCGTCCACTCCGTACACTATTCGTCCGCACCAGTCTTCAGGCAAGAGGGCAGCGAGTTTTTCCGCATGATACTCATCGATAACCGACACCAGGTCGGGCTGAAAGGCAACGACCTGCTCGGCAAGCAGGGTGACGTTGGTCCCGGCGGCCAGCCCGACGATGCGAAACCGCTCGGGAAACTGACGAACGATGGACAGCACGTTCACCCCGATGGACCCGGTGGAGCCGAGCACCGCTAGATGTTTCATCAATATCCTGAGAAAATGAGCAGGTAATAGAGCACCGGGGCGGACAGGAACAGGGAATCGATGCGATCGAGTACCCCGCCATGCCCGGCGAGCAGGTGTCCGGAGTCCTTGCTGCCGGTACCACGCTTGATCGCCGACTCGAGCAGATCGCCGGCCATCCCGACCAGCGACAAACCGACGGCCAGCACCAGGATAACCGGCCAGCTCCAGGAAACCGGAAAGAAGAGAGACAACAACAAGGCGCCGACGACGGCACCGGCGATTCCTCCCAACGCCCCTTCGACGGTCTTTTTCGGACTGATCTGCGGGCAGAGTTTGCGTTTTCCCCAACGGCTGCCGACCAGGTAGGCGGCCGTGTCCGAACCGGCGGTAACCCCAGTCAGGATGGCAAGCCACTGAACACCGTCCGGCAGGGCATGCAGCAATACCAGATGAGATGCGAGAAAGCCGATGAAAACCACCCCAAGGACACAACGGTAGAGAATCAGTAATGGGTTGGCGAACCTGCCGAAATGATAGAAGATAAAGACAATCAGCCCGCAAAATCCGAGAAACAGACCGAAGGATTGTTCAAAAGCGGGGTGGCGGGCAAAGGCGGCCGCCAGAATCGGCAGACTCATCAGAACGATGAGCACAATACGATCACTCTCAAAGAGATCGGTTGGCATGGTCATCCGGCAATACTCCCGCGCCCCGATCAGACCGATCACCACCACCGCCGCCCAGAACAGCAGGAAAGAACCGGTCATCAGTAACAGCAGCCAACCGGCGGCCAACAAGAGTCCGGGAATGATCCGCTTCACGAGTCCTGCCTCCAGAGCTGCTCCGTGGTCCGGCCGAACCGCCGCTCTCGCTGCTGATAATCGCGGATTGCCTCAATAAAGGACGCGCGGCGAAAGTCGGGCCACATGGTTTCAGTAAAATAAATCTCGCTGTAGGACGCCTGCCACAACAGAAAATTGGAGAGCCGACATTCGCCGCCGGTACGAATCAACAAGTCCGGG
>NPIE01018000.1_pt1 | contig 20015 bp, 18 predicted proteins | sample 8637661 | NCBI WGS metagenome assembly NPIE01 (sample SAMN07420842, study PRJNA396082) | bioreactor metagenome | isolation source: sample BA12 brine-fed electro-methanogenic bioreactor BA | place: Japan: Kochi | collected 2016-12-09
TTTTAGCTTGACGCGCATGGCTTGTTAACCCCGTCCTGCTAGGGATATGCTGATCTTTGGGCTTTAGCTGAACAAACTTGCTAATCAGGTGGGGTGTTGGGTAAGCCGTCTAAAAAACTATTTTAGCTAATTTTTGTGTTCACGCTTTTTACTCTCAAAATATCTTAGAAACTGTTGGTGGCCATAGGCTAGAAAACGCCAGGTGTAGAGTGCGGATCGCGCACCTGGGTGGTGGGGACCTGTCATCGGGTTCGGTAATGTGCGGTATAAAAGGAGTAGACAAAGCTCATTCCGAAGGTATGCTTTTAAAATGCATATTCAACCGAGGAGGAATTTATGGGACCTTACTATCGCGGCTCATCGCAAGGTGTAGGCGCTTTTTTTGATTTGTTTTATCAACATCCCATTTTGATGCTGATTTTAACCGCTGGCATTGTAATCACGGGCATTGTTATTTACCGCAAAAGGAATCGAGATAAGATGACTCGCTTGTGAATTGTTGCTCTTTATCCGCAACTCATCCGCGTCTCCTCTCTCGCCAGGCAGCCTATCTGTATTCATTCGGCATTTTGTAACAGATGCGGAATCACCAGCGGGCGATCCGTTTGCTTCGGGTGAACGGCTATCGTTACCGGGTAGCCGAAAATTTCCATGATCAAATCGGCATCTAAAACTCGCTCCGGACTATCGAACGCCATCAAGCGGCCCGAATGCAGAACCGCAATACGGTCGGCATAGAGTGCAGCCAAATTCAAATCGTGCAGGATCGTCAGAACGCCTGCCTGAAAACGGTCGGCGAATCGTCTGGCGATCGCCAACACGCTATGCTGATGCGCAAGATCGAGTGCCGAGGTCGGCTCGTCGAGCAATAAATAGCGTGGCAGATCACCGACCGGTTCCCATATCTGCGTCAAAACTCTCGCCAATTGTACGCGCTGACGCTCGCCGCCCGATAACGTAGTATAAATTCTATCGACGAACCCTTCGGTATCGGTCAATGCCATTGCTTGCCGAACGATAGCATCGTCGTGCGCAGGATCGCCATTACGCCGATGCGGGCAGCGCCCCATCGCTACGACCTCGAGTACCGTGAACGGAAACGATAGCGTCGAGTTTTGCGGCAGCACGCCGCGCACGCGGGCCAATTCGGCTATAGGCCAGTCGTCGAGTTCTGTACCGTTCATCGTAATGAAACCGTGCTGCGGTATCAAATCGCCGCACATTGTTTTCAGCAATGTCGACTTGCCTGCGCCGTTCGGCCCGACAACCGCGAGTACTTCGCCGGGCTTAACGCACAATGTAATATCGTCCAACAAACGCTTGCCGCCGATGTCGACAACTATCTTACGCGCCTCCAGCATTCAACCTCCTAGCATCCGTTGCCGATACAGTAACCACAAAAAGAACGGACTGCCCAAAACGCCGGTGACGATACCGATCGGTATTTCGGCAGGCACGGCCAAGCTGCGCGCCAAATCGTCCGATGCCAACAGCAGGCTGGCGCCGAGCAGAGCAGAGCCCGGCAGTATGATGCGATGGTCCGGACCGAGCCTAAGCCTCAGCAAATGCGGTACGACCAGCCCTATGAAACCGATGATGCCGCCCAATGCGACGCAACAGCCAACACCGAGTGCAACCAGAACGATCACCGCGGTTTTGACGGTTTCGACCGAAAATCCGAGATGGCCGGCTTCCGCCTCGCCGAGTAATAGCGCATTCAACGCGCTTGAAAAATAGGGGAGTAACAACAAGTTCAGTAGAAAAAACGGCAAGCCGGCGGCGACTTGGCTCCAGTTAGCGCCGCCGAGACTGCCCATGCTCCAAAATGTTAAGGTACGTAATTGCTGATCGTCGGCGATCGAAGTCAACAAGCCCGTTAAGGAACCTGCCAATGCGTTGACGGCGACTCCGGCCAGCAGCAGCGAAGCGATATCGAGACGACCGCCGGAACCGGCGAAACGGTAAACCAGCCAAGTCACCGCGAATCCGCCCGAAAAAGCCGCTGCAGGCAGATAATAATAACCGAGTATTTGCGCCACGTTTCGCAGCAGGCTGGTTTCGAGCACGATCGCAGCGACCGCTGCCAATGCCGCGCCGCTCGATACGCCGATCAATGCCGGGTCGGCAAGCGGGTTACGGAACAAGCCCTGCATTGCCGCTCCCGAGACGGCCAGCGTCGCGCCAATCAACACGCCGAGTGCGATACGCGGACCGCGTATCGATTCCAGTATGGCGCGATGGCCGTCATCGAACGGCCAGGGCAGTTGCAGACCGAAAACCTCGCTCAGAATGGCGAGTACTTGCCCCGGTGAAATCGAATAGGCGCCGATCCCGAGCGATACAATGACCATTACAAACAGCACCAGCGTCAAACCGCCCAGAACTGCGTAACGTTTCGTTTCGCCAGGCATTGCAAACGCCGCTTTCATCATTCGGACGCCACGGTATCGACGGTGCGCAGCCGCGTCGCCAAATCCAACGCGGCTTGACCGGATCTCGGGCCGAATCCCAACAAATACAGGGCATCCATCGTTACCGCTTTCCCTAGCTTGCCGGCCGGTGTCGCACCGAAACCGGGCATGTCGAACAAGCGGTCGATGCCGCCGATCGCATTCGCTGCCATATCGGTCAACACGATCACATCCGGCGCTGCCTCGATCAACGCTTCGCTACTTGCCGGCTTAAAGCCTTCGAAACCTTTCAAAGCATTGTCGCCGCCGGCGATGCGGATCATCGCATCGGCAGGCGTTCCCTCACCCGAGACGATCGGTGCGCCGCGCGATATGGCCAGCACAAACAATACTTTCGGACGTTGCGCAATCCCGGACGTGAACCGCTCGAGTCGATCGAAGTCTTCTTGTACCTGTTTCGCCAAGCGCTCGCCCTGTTCGGACGCATTCAGCCATTCGGCGACTGTTCGAATTTTGGACACCACGCCATCCGCCGAATTGTCTTCGTTAACGGTTTTGATTTCCACACCGGCTTGCCGGATCTGTTCGATAACGGTTTGCGGTCCCGAACTTTGCGTCGTCAACAATAGAGTTGGCATCAGCGACAAAATGCCTTCTGCCGAAAGGTTTCGCATATAGCCTACCTGCGGTAATGCTTTTGCCGCTTCAGGCCATTGACTGGTTGTGTCGACCCCGGCCAACAAGCGTTCCTCACCCAGTGCGTATACGATTTCTGTCAACGCGCCGCCGACCGCAACGATGCGTGGCTCTTTTGCTGAAGCGCCTGCTGTTACGAACATGGCGCAACACATGACGGTGCGGACGAACTTGAATAGTGTGTTTTTATGCATGCTGCTTTTCCGTTCGCGCAATCAATGCGCCGGCATCGATTCCGGCTTGCTGCGCACGCTGCCACGATGCCCGGTATCGTTGACGTGACGGAATTCGTCCAAGGCTTCGCCTTCGATCGTGAAAGCGCGGGCAAAGCCTTGTACAAACGAGCCTTTCGTCGGATGAATACGAAACAAGTGAAAATCCTGCAATTTTTTCAACATATCGATGAATTGCCCGAATTTCTGTTGAAACGCATCCATGACAAAATGAAATTGTTCGCTATCCCTCGCGATTTCTTCGGCCTGTCCTTGAAACGTAGCCCGTTGCCGCGCGAATAAATGCGATGCTTTATCTTCATCTTCGATGAACAGCAGGCTGACCTTGCCGTTCTCCGAAAGATTGCGGGTATGGGCCGCTAATTCGCTGATATAGATGTAATAGTCGTCTTCGTATTTCACATAGGCTGCGTAACTGGCTTCCGGTTTGCCGTCCAAACCTACGGTCGCCATCAACACCGAATCGAAAGAATCGGTCAGGCGGCGGCAGCTCTCCCGGACTTGCTCAAAATCTACTGTGGTATCGTTCATGTCGTTGTCTCGTTAGTTATTTCAAAAAAGAATTGCCCGTTATGTTGTTGCATTTACGGTGGTCGGCTTACCGGAATTTGGGTTGATAACCATTTCAAACATCCATCGTAAGGCATTCGCCCAAATCCGCATGTTCGAAGAGAATCATCGCGATATGACACCCGGCGGCATCGTAAAGCTCCAGTGTATTGACTGAAGTATTCCCGGCCCGCCGTTCGGCCAGACGAAGCTCCGCCAACGCGTCTTCCTTCAAATGCAAGTTGAAACCGTCGTCGAGCACGTTGAACCAGGTACCGGTGATCATCAATTTCTCGATCGGGCCCGTATGGACCTGCAACGCACCGTCATTGCCGACCAAAACGGTCAAACCGGCGCCAACTTCTGACGCTTTTTCCATGCAACGCCGAAACGACGAGGGCGGCAGTGGTTCGGTTTGCAGTGGCTCGGTGCTTTGATAAGGCACGGCACCGCAGGAGGTCAAGTGCTCATGCCATGCCTGTCCTAGCCTATCGTTGCCGGCCACGGCGGCTACCGAATCAATGTTTCGTAACGGAGGTTCGACATGTTGCCGTTGCGATTGATCTTCGGAGCGGTAACGTTCGATCAAGGCCCGGTAGGCCGGTATACATCTGTTTTCGGTCATATAAATTTTATGCACGGCAGTACCGTCGCGATCGAAAAATTGCAAACTATCGCGAGCTCCCTGACGAGTTTGTTCGGTCACCGCGAATGCCGCATGCCAATGGCGAAAATCCAGAAACAGGTCGATGTTATCGCCCTGAATCTGTCCGCCGACATGGGTCAGCCGGATCCTTTGGTAAAAACCGGTTTTTTCATGTACCGCATTATTGTTGCGAGTCAACGCCATCACCTGGCCTAATGATTCGATTCCATTCAACAGACCGAGCCAATCGGGCTCAAGACGAGTCGCGTTTTCCCCGCAACCGGTCGCCAATAGTTCTGCCTCGCTGACTTCCAAAGCGGAAGCGGCCTCCCTAATCCGCAATTGCGGCCGGTTCTCGCGTAGTTCGTCCCAGCGGCGTCTTAAGGCCTCGGGAGAAACCGAGTTCGTTTGACTATCGTTTGCTTGGCACATGATCATTCCTCTTGCGAATTTTCGTAACCGGCCGCCTGAGTCTGCGTACAGCGGTCTATCCATGCAATGCAGCGCCAAATTCCTGCTAGGCGTATGAAACCGCAGCGTTGTTCAGGCGTTCCGTCGAACTCGGGGTGGCCGATTAGTGCGTCGATCAGTTCGACCACCGCCTGCGATATGAACCATACCCGTTGCGTGAGATATAGCCGCATGTACAGCCGAATTTCCTCCTCGAGTTCGGTAGGACCGGGTCTAACCGGTTGCGTCTGTATTCGATACATTTCATCCTCCGAGCGCTTTGGCGCTTTTAGATTAAAATATGGCCCGAGCCGGACCGAATTGTCCGGCTCGGGGTTAGGCGCATTTAGCCGGCAGTTGCAGTCGAGTATTGTCTACGCCGCCAACCGGCCAAGCCCAATATGGCTGATCCCATCAACCACACGGCACCTGGAACGGGAACCGCAGCAATGTCGACGGCTACTTGCGCGAGACTCTGATGAGCATCGCTGCCGAACGAGAAGTTATAGGTCAACAATTCGGCCGGCAAATCCCAGTACGCTAAAAATTGGACAAGATCAACCGGACCGAACGAGCTTGGATAATCGGCTTGAAAATAAGTCTGTTCGGTAAACGTCGGTGCCAAACCGTTCAAATTGATTGCGCTATAGTTCATTTCGGTTCCCCAGCTTTCGAACTGTAGGACGGCACGAACAGGTCCCTCCCCGACGCTACCCGCGACTATCGCGTTATAGTTTTGCGGAACGGCAAAGCTATACAAATTGCCGGTACCTGCCGCAAAAGTTCCGGCACTCCATCCGAAATAGGAATTGCCGGTATTGGCGCTGCCGACGTCCGGAGCCGCGGTGCGGTCGGTTGCAGTGCCATAGGATGCATCGAAGAAGGTATCCCATTCTGCGTAGAGCGTACCGGCATCGCCGCGCGTCCATCCGCCCCAAGATGCCTCATGCGGGGCATCGAAACCGAATCCCGGATTATAAGGATTCGGCCCATTGGTAAAATCCGCCGAAGCGATACCGGAAAAACTTAGCATCGTTGCGGCGAGCGTAAGGTGTGATCGTTTATTCATAGCTTGTCCTCTTGAATGTAAATTAAGCCCCTTTTCTTAGCCGCAAAGACAAAAGGATCGTTCGATGTTGTCGTTTCGATATGCCGCGTTTCGGTGCCAAACCGTCCATCCGCCGCTTTTCTTTAGGAGGAGAAGCAGAGGTGCGGCACGTTGAATTCAATTGTTATCGTTCTTCGGTTCGTCCATTTCGATTTCCTCAGCTTCGCTTGAATTGCTTCGGGGTACTTTTGCTGCGAGCTCTGGGCGGTATTCGGCGATATAACGGTATTGCTTCCCGCAATACAGAATCACTTCTTTTTGCCCTCGTTTGAGAATGCGCATTTCGATACGCAAATCGGCATAACCGTTATGCGCGAACAATTCGTCGAACAATCCCGATAACTTGTGTTTGATGTCTTTGTAACTTGTGTGCATCGCCGTATCTCAGAATGCTATTTTTAGCGTCGCGCCGACGTTGCGCCCCGGTCGCGAATAACGCTTCCAGAAATCGGCGTTCGCGTAGGCTCCGAAGGTTGCATGCGGGTCGCCGGCCCGCGTATTGATGTCTTCCCAGTCGATGTAAGTTTTGTCGAATAGATTGAAAACGCCGACGTTAACCGAAACATGGTCGTTGAAACGATAGTAGCCGTTAAAGTCGACGACGCCGTATCCTCGGGGCAGGAATTGCGCATCGTCCGGCGCTGTCTTCGGACGCTTGGCGTCGACCAATGTTAATATCAATTCAGAACCCCAGATTCCCGAAGGTTCTTCGTAGCGCAGACCGATCACGCCTTTGGCCGGACTGATGCCGCGTAAGGACACGTCGTTTACGGAACCGGTTTCGAGATTGACGCCCTCTGCATACGATCCGCTGACCATTAGACTCGCTCCTTCCAAAGTTTCGTGAAACCAATCCAAGTAAAGTTGGCTTTTGAATTCGACGCCCTGAATCCGGATATCGTCCGGGTTATTGATTTGCTGAAATGTCAATCTTGGCGTATCACCGTAGGCCAAACAGAATCCGGTCTCGGCCGAAGGAATGCAAACCGTGTCCAAAAATAAAAACTTCTTGTAATCGTTGCGAAAAAAAGTCAGATCGAACGTTCCGGCCGCACCTTTGCCGCGCAAACCGACCTCAAAACCGGTGCTAGTTTCGGGTGTCAGATTGAAGTTCGGGATCGTTTGATAACCGAATTGATCGTTGACGAAACCGGAGTTGCTTTCGCCAAAATTCGGGCCGCGGAACCCTTCTGCATATTGCCCGTGAATCGTTAATTCATCGGTGAGATGGAATAACGCGCCCAACTTAGGCAGAATCTTGTACTCGTCGAGTTCAGTCGGCTGCACCTCCGACGTCGCATCGTATAGTCGGTCTTTTTGCGGCTTTAAAGAGTAGAACTCGATACGTACACCGGGAATCAGCTCTACGCGCCGATCAAAAAACGTGATGTTGTCTTGAAGATAAGCACCCGCCTTCGTCACTAAACTTTCAGGAAAATCGCGGACAGGAAACGTGTCGGGCGGGACGGTTTTCGAAACGGTGCCCGGTTGAATGAATGGCGGATTACCGCTGGTATAGGTTATTGTGCCGTCCCGCTTCTGCGTAATCGTATTCATGCTGATTTGACCGCCGTATTGCAACGCATGATCGAAAATACCGGTCGAGAAAAGCTTGTCGAAGCGAATTTCCCCACCGAAATCGTCGTTATCGAAGCTGAAAATACGGTGGATTAAATGGCGTTTATTCAGCGGGTTGTCGCGATCTTGCCAAGTTTCTTGTGTCGCCGCAGTCTTTTGCCGGTATACGCGCCAGAATACGCTATCGAATAAAGCAAAGTCGAGATGGTCGAGCTTATGATCCAACGAGATCCGCCAGCGCGTTTGTCTGTCTTCGGTGATCAGGCTGAATATTTTCGTGTTCGGAGGAAAACCGATGCCCAATGGATCTCTGGCATGATAAGCGTCGAGCTCAGACTCGCTGTGCATCCATTCGCCGGTCAAACGCAGCACGTTGTCATCGTCGAAGCGGTAGAGCAGCTTGCCGAGTCCGTTGTAGACTTCGTTGTCTTGCGGGCTCGGCGCGGTCCTTCTCGGGTTCAACTCCTTGTTGTCGCCTTTCGTGTCGGTTTCTCGGCTTTCGGAGTGCGTTAGCAGCAGCAAGCTTTCAAAACCAAATGATGCGCCTGCCAATGTAGCAGTTTTCAGAAAACTTTGATCGGTCGTGTTGTACCCGAGTTTGGCGTCGGCATAATAATCGTTGCCGAATGTGTCGAGATAATCACGCGGATCTTTAGTGACAAAGCCGACCGTGCCGCCCAGCGCATCTCCGCCGTATTGGGCAGACCCTGCCCCGCGGATGATTTCGACCGATTTCAGCGCATCCATGTCGACCATGTTTCGCGTCGCCGAGGCGAACGAGCCGATCGAAAAAGCGTCCGGCAAGCGGACGCCGTCGACTTGCATCAATACGCGGTTGCCGCCGAGACCGCGAATCGTAAAGCCGGTCGCGCCGAAACGCTGAGGATCGTTGCCGACGTTGACGCCCGGCTCGTAACGGATCAGGTCTTTGATGCTACGGACCATTCGCCGCTCGATCGTCTCGGCGTCGATTACCGAAGCGGTGCCAGGCTCTTCATCCAACGGACGAGCGCTTGAAGTGCCTTCGACAATCATCGTATCGAGCTCCACCGTATCTTTCATCGCGGCCTTCTCATCGGCAATCGCCGGCGCATTCGCCAACAGTGCGCAGAAACAAACGCATGCGGGCGCCGAATATTTGCAGCTTAGCGGCGCAGGACATAACCGAACAAACGAAAACGCGTTTAACATGTTGGCGAGTGAATTTATGGGGTTTCATCCTGAAGATGCTCAGTGTAATTGTGTGCACTTAGGATTTTGTTGCCGCTGTTCCAACAACGTATGCGTCACTTGCTGCCAATGACTGAGTAATTGACGGTACATTTGTTGGCCCGTGGGCAGTTGTTCCAGCTCGGATTCGGTGATCAGTCTGTTGAGCTGGTTGACGATCATGTGCGCCAATTTCGGACAATGATGACCGTTGCTGAATTGGGTGATTAGCATTAACGTGCTCGCATGAAGATGTGTAATTTCATGCAGAGCCGATGTTTCCGTTTGATTTTCCAACATGACATCCTCATTCGAGTAAGCATTAAAAAAATTGGCGCACGCAGTGTGCGATTAAGAGAGCGAAGCATCGTGCGCCAAACGATAGTCAGGAGAGGTCAAATATCTATCGTAGTGCTAATGATAATGATTCTTATTTATATGTCAACAAAAAATATTTCTCTTCATTTGTTGCTCGATTAGAATCGTTAAGCGAACTGGGATTTTAAAACTTGAGAAAGACAGGATCAGAACTCTGTTCTGTACATTTCGACATGGATTAATCAAACCAAAATGTTCGGGACGGGTTATTCACCCGTCCCGGCCAAGACAATACATTTGTTAAAGCTAAATTAGAATCGCGAAGCGAGCACGGGTTAAAATGCTTTTGTGTTTTCAGTAGGTAACGACTTGATTTTCGCACGAGACCCACTGGACCGGTCGGCACAGAGCTTTTCCGGCCTTTTTTGATGATTAACCGGAGACAACAATGAACGAAGATACTTTGAATATGGAAGTCAGGAAATTTTTGAAACAAGTCGGCGTCACTTCACAGCGGGAGATTGAACACGCGATTGCTAAAGCGGTTGAAGCAGGGAACCTAAAAGGCACTGAAACGCTACAGGTAAAAATGACTTTGGAGCTGCCGGGAGTTCAGCTGACGCATACGATCGAAGATCAAATCAAGCTGGAATAAACATAAATTCCACAATTTGGCCATGAAGCACATGAAGGTTATGTAGAAAAAACTATAAAATCAAAAATCTAATTCTTCATGTCACTTCATGGCCTTCATGGTGACACGCTTTTTCTAGGATAAGCGATAGCTCGCGTCACTCCCGGCGTAACGTGCTAAATGGCAAACGCAACAAGCTCGCGAATCCGAGTTCTTCCGGATTTCTGAAAGGCGCGAGACCGATCGGCATCTCGGTTTGCGCTTGTTTGGGTTCGGCGCGGTAGGTGCCACATAGGCGATCCCAACAGGAAATCGAAAAGCCGTAATTACTGTCGGTTTCGACTGGGATCGTCGAATGATGAATACGATGCATATCCGGCGTGACGATGAACCAACGGAGTATTTTATCGACTCGTTCCGGGATATCGACATTGCCGTGATTGAACGTGGCTGCACCGTTCAGGATAATTTCGAAGGCGATCACGGCCAGCGGGTCCGCACCGAGCAATAAGATCCACGCGATTTTATAGAACATCGAAAAAACGATTTCCAACGGATGAAAGCGAACCGCCGTTGTCGCATCGAAGGCTATATCGGTGTGATGAATCTGGTGCAAACGCCATAGCAACGGCCATTTGTGCGAGAGCACATGCTGACCGTAAATCGCAAAATCGAGCGCGATCAAGGTAAACGCAACCGCCGGCCAGCCTTGAATATCAAGCGCATTCAAAATTCCCCAAGACTGCTCTTGCGCATAAACCGCGCTCAGATAGGCCGCTCCCCCGACCGTCAATCGCATCAGCAGCATGTTGAACAGCGCCAAGCCGATATTGATCGGCCAGCGTCGTTTGCGGTCGGGCGATTGCTTGCGTCTTGGTCGCAGCGCTTCCCAACTGATCATGATCAAAAAAACGCCTAGCGCAATAGATAAGCGGATTACGGTTTCCATAATTTTCCTGTTCGATAGAGATAAGCCAATGTCTCCGGATGACTGCCCAAAAAATAACGTAGCCTTAGACTCCACATCAATAGAATCGTTCGGTATAGGCCATAGTTTTCCCAGCGTCTGCCGGAACTGACGACACGATCGATTAGACAAGCGGGTTTACCCCATTTTTTCAAAGATTTGCTTAGCGCGATATCTTCCATCAAGGCGATATCGGGAAAGCCCCCCACGGCATCGAAGGCTTTGCGACTCACGAAAATCGCCTGATCTCCGGTCGCGATACCGGTCAATCGTGAACGTAGGTTCATTAATGCGGCAATCACTTTCAACATGGCATGGCGGCCGCTCAGACGAATATTGAAACGCCCCCAACATGCGCCTTCGTTCAGCGCTTGAGTAATCGAGTTCAAGGCTTGTTCGGGCAGTACCGTATCGGCATGCAAAAAGATCAAGATTTCGCCGTGCGCATGCTGTGCACCGCGATTCATTTGCTTGGCGCGGCCGGCCGGGCCGGTTAATACGCGGTCGGCCAGACCCTCGGCCAGCGTCACGGTCTCATCGCAACTGCCGCCATCCGATACGATGATTTCCGCATGCCTACGTAAGTGTTGCAATTTGCCAAGGCACTCAATGATCGAGGTTTGTTCGTTGAGTGTCGGGATTATGATCGAAAAGCGCACGATTTGTTTTCGTTCATTGCGCCGGCGGAAGCGCTTCCGCTTCCAAAGCCGGATGGATTCGGTTGATTTCGGTCACTGAAAGACCGGGGCGTAACGGCGAATAACGGCCGTATTCGACTAAATCGGTGGGCGGTATCGTTCCGACGATGTTTTCAAGTTCGGATAACTTCAAACCTTGTCTTATTAGATACACGATGTAGGTATGGCGAATGGCATCGGCATTGAAATCTTCGGGATGTGTCATGCCGGCATCGATTGCCGCAACGCTTATAATCGCGGAAAGACCGTCGATCGCTAGCGGGCTATCGGTATACCAGGCCGGAAACCGATGTTGCTCGTTAAAATAACTCAATAGACCGTCGAGCGGAATGTTTCTCGGTACGGGACCGCTCAACCGAATCTCTCCTGCCTCTGCATCGAAGTTGTCCGGAGTCAATGCCGCGGCCTCCTTCAATGTAACACCAAGCAATAATAAAACAATCAGCTGCCTGCCCATCGTATTCGAAGCATTGAGCAACCCGCGCAAATCGGCATCCGACAATTCCCGCGGCATTGGCGCATTCAGTCGCTGATGATTGCGGATTTGCGCCAGCCTTTCGGGCGAGATTTGCGGTAGGTCCAAACGTCCGACGCCAAAACCTAGATTCGGATAAGTTGATAAGCCAGATAAATCGAAGTCCGCTTGCTTTTTGCGGGGCGGATGTAAAAACTCGGCCAGCCAAACGCCGAACAGTCCGAGCATGACTGAACCGATAACGATAATCACTGTATCTCGGTTGTAATTCGGGCTGATGGGATCGCGGGCAAGAAAGGCTCGGTCAATCACGGTAACCTGAGGGTATTTTTCAACCGGACGCGTTTCGATTTGAACCAGGCGTTCTTGCGTTTCACGGTAAATTTTTTCGAGTCCATCGAGATCGGCTTTCAGAGTTTCGTGTTGCGCGAAACGCGAGCTAAACTCCGACGCCATGCGTTTGTGGTCCTCGAGCTGTTGACGAATACGATCGAGCGTCATTTTAGCGGCCTGGTATTCTTGCATCGCATCGGTATGCACGATTCTTGTGCCGTATTGCTGCTTGGCTGCGATTTCCTTTTCGAGCTTTTTGATTTCCTCGGGAATGAATCTCATCGACGGTTGCCGAGCCAGGTATTCCCGGGTATAGCGTTTGTCGAATTCGGCCAGCTTTTCCCTGAGCTGTTGCAAGCGTTGCTCCAATTGATCCAGGCTGCGTTGATCCTGAGTCGGCACGACGGCTTGACCTTCCTCAATGGCCTTTTCGACGGCTTCGAGTCGAGCCTTGGCTTTAACTTCGGCCTCATTGGCGTTATTCAATGCCGCAGTTAGCCCGGTTAATTTGGCCAATACCGTATTTTCTTGGCGCTCGGTTGAAGCGATGTCATGTTCGTTCCTAAATTCGATCAGCGCGTTCCGAGCTTGTTCGATTTTAATTTCCAATTCATCCAACTCATCCTTGACGATTTGTATTGTCTTACCTTTGCTGCTTTCGATTTCCGCCGCTCTGGCATCCAAATATACGTCTATCCAAGTATTGATCAAAGCCGATAAAATCTCCGGCATTTCGCCCTCGGCCTGCATTTCGACCAATTGCGTGTCGGGCAACGATTGGACTTGCAAGATTTCCTTGACGTCTTCTAAAGTGAGATTGGCTTGCGGATGTGTTATCTCGAGTCTCTTGAGCGTTTCATCCAATAGTTCGCGGCCCAGCAAAATTTGCCGTTGTATCGCGACATGCTGGATATCGGCGGTTTCCGAGGCCTGATCGATCGCGGTCATTGCCGAAGTCAGTAAGGTTGCCGTGCTGCGGTATATTGCAGGGCGGCTGTAGTTGTAAGCCAAGCCGATGAACAATGCACTCAGGAATACACCGAGAAAGATTGGCAAACGGGAGATAAACCAGCGTTGAGGCGGCGAGCCAGGCGGGTAATGACCTGCATCATTGATGACTTCAATATGCGGCGGATAATCGTTCATCGGTAGAATGCCCGTTGTTTATGATGGATCTCGAAGATCACAGATTACACGAAGTTTGCATTTTTTAAACGATTTTGGCTGACGCAACCGTTCGTTTCGCCGGCTGCAAACCCCAGCCTGCCAAGATATCAAATATTTTCGTGTGTTTCGTGGACAAAATGCTTTTTATTGGATCAATGCCTACGACTGTACCGGATCGAACAATGCAGTCAAATCCTCCGAAGTCAGATTAAAACCTTGCTCGTTGTTCTCCTGATAAACCCCGGATGCCAATGCACGCTTTTTTTCCTGTAAGGCAAGAATTTTCTCTTCGACCGTATTTTCGGTAATCAGTTTATAAACGAATACCGGCTTGTCTTGACCGATTCGATAAGCCCGGTCCGCGGCTTGACTTTCCACAGCAGGATTCCACCACGGATCGTAAATGATCACGGTATCGGCCTCGGTAAGATTTAAGCCGACACCGCCCGCCTTGAGACTAATCAGAAATACGTCGACTGTGCCGCCGGTAAATAAATTAATCGCTTCGTCACGGTTTTTAGTCTGGCCGGTCAATTTACTATAAGCAATTTTCCGGGTTTTCAATTCCGCTTCGATGAGTGCGATCATCTTCGTGAATTGCGAGAATACCAAAATTCTACGGCCTTCCTCGAGTAACTCGGGCAGCAACTCCATCAATAAATCGAGTTTAGCCGACTGTTTGACTTTTTGCGCCTCTTTCAAGTTTAACGTTCTCGGATCGCAGCAGGTTTGGCGCAGTTTCAGCAAGGCGTCCAATATCGTAATGTGGCTGCGCGCCAGTCCTTTTTGCGCAATCGCATCGCGAACTTTCTTCTCCATGGTCAATCTTATGCTCTCGTATAAGGCAGCCTGTTTGGAGTCTAGCGGCACCGAGCGGATCATTTCGGTTTTCGGTGGTAACTCTTTGGCAACCTCTTGCTTGGTCCGACGCAGCAAAAAAGGTTCGAGTCGGCGCGACAAGCGCTTGCGTTGCTCATAGTCGCCGTGGGTTTCGATCGGCGTACGATAGATGCGCTTGAAAAAAGCGCTGTCGCCGAGAAAGCCAGGCATCAAGAAATCGAATTGCGCCCATAATTCGCCCAAGTGATTTTCCAGCGGCGTGCCGGTTAAACATAATCGATGATTCGCATTGATTCTTCTGACGATGGCCGATGCCTTGGCCTTGGGGTTCTTGATGATTTGCGCTTCATCGAGTATCAAATAATGATAATCGGGTTCGATCAACGCTTCCTCATCACGAGGCAACAAAGGATAGGTCGTCAGCACGATATCGAAATCGTTGATTTTATGAAAATGTTGTTTTCGGTCGACGCCTTGTAGTATCAAGACACTCAAATTCGGTGTAAAGCGCTCGGCCTCGCGTCGCCAATTGCCCATCAGGCTGGTTGGGGCGATGATTAGACAAGGAGCAGTCAAGCGCCCCTGCTCTTTTTCCAGTTGGATATGCGCTAGCGTTTGAATGGTTTTACCGAGCCCCATATCGTCGGCCAAAATTCCCGCGAATTGATATTCGCGCATAAATTGCAGCCAATTGAGCCCTAGTTGTTGATAGTCGCGCAATTGCGCATTCAAGCCTTCGGGCGGCGCAACGTTGGCGATACCTTTGAAATCCCGTAACTTCTTAGCGACTTCGCGAAGCGCCTTACCGCCTTTTAGGCTGAAAAGGCCGTAACTGTGCGTTTCCAAATCGGCTAATGCGACCGAATTGAAACGTGATAGGGTCAATACGCCCTGGTCACTGTAAGTACCGGCATCGAATAACTCGAACAAGATATCCAAAAACGGCTTGATACGCTCCGACGGAATGTTTAAGTATTGATGCTCACCCATCGGAATGCTAAGAATTTCGGGTAATTGGTCCCCTTTAAAATTTTCCAAGACCGGCATGATCAATGGCAAAAGCGGTAACGATTGACCGTCCACGTTGATGTTAAAACGCATTTCAAACCAATCGTTACCGCTTTCGTCGATTTCAGCATTCCAAGTATCGGCCTCCTGGAATTTCATCAAAAAGCTATCGTTAATTTCAATCAACCAACCGGCTTGTTCCAGTTCGGGAACGCTGTTTTGCACGAATGTGCCCCATCGAACCGCCCCATTAGCGTCCGAGGGTTCCGCCTGCGCCGTCATGACGAATTCCGAGTTGCCGGGCCAATCCATCGATCGGAAGCCTTGGTCGGTTAAGCGTTGAATCGCCTCGGATTCGGCAGCCTGATCGCGTGCGATACGCAATAAGCCTTGTTCGGTTTTAATCACTTCCCAAACAAGGCGCTCCGATTCGGCTGAAGCATTATCCGTTTTCGAATAAAAACTGTTCGCCTTGTTTCTTTCGAGTGGATGCGCCGCAAAAATATGCCCGGAATAATCGAAACTGACCGTCATTGCATGGACATAATTCGACGTCGTAAATTGCGTGCCGAACAATGTCAGTTTCGGGCGGGGCTTTTGACCCCGCAGTTCAACGATTTCAATCCTGCGCGGCGGCGGTAAAGGTAATTCGGGATGCTGAAGCGTTAAACGCTCGCTAAACTCTTCGGCGGCTTCGGCGGGAATACGCGGAATCGTCAGAATTTTTTGCAATTGTTGAAAATCGATTCCATGTACATTCAAAGGCCCGATTAAACCGTTTGCCGGCTCTAGATACATCGGCGGTTCGGTCAAGATTAAAATAGCGTCATGTTCGATGGTCAATACCAACTGAAAATCGCCATTATCCTGCATGAGCCATTCGAAATTTAAATCGCGTAATTCGCCGTTCGTTATCGCCGGTTCATCCAATGACTGATAAAACAAACGTCCGGTTTTAACGGCTTGTGTTATAACCAAATAACCAGTCGCGCCGTTAATGATCGGTACGCCTTCATAAGTACTGGGTAAAGCGGTGATTAAACGAATGAGTTCTTCGTCGCCTTCTTGAAAATAAGTGTTTGAAGCATACCCATAGCGCAGATTATTGACTGTAGTTTTACGGCCCTTGGATAGACCGCCGGTTTTCTTTTCACGGGTAATCGTCAAATCGAGATTGAACTCCCCTTTTTTCGAGGCCGGCAGCAGGGTATAGGCAAGAAAATCTTGATAAGGCGATTTGGCGGATGTTTGTTTGTTAAGTGTTTCGAGCCAACCCAGCCAACTTGATGTATGGCTAGCGGTTTTAATAGGCATGTCGGTGATGTCATTGCGGTATTTAAGGCAAACCGCCGCAACATGCTTACAGTTAAAATGCATCGGACAGGAGCAATAGCCGAAGATTTCAACATTATTGAATTTGTCGTTCCAGGTGACTTTTATATTTTGTTGATAATGGTTGTTACCGCTCCCTTTGACCGAGGACGTCAATTGGACATGCCGGTCACCCTCTTCGACAATATTCATTTTCGATACCATGCCGCTTTGGTAATAGCTGAGCCCGCGCGTATAAGCGGAGTCGCCGCATTCGTAACGGATATCGGAACTTAAAATCTTCTTTTGATCGGTCATTGCTACGTCTGAATAAAGTCGGCAAACCGGTCATTATATACTTTGCGCAAAACAATGCCGATGCGCGGTTTTATTTTTGACGTTATAACGAAATGAATTTTTTCGTAAGCATTCAGACCCCGTTGCCAAATTACAGCAATATTGTCCTCCCCTTAGAAAAAGGGGGATTGAGGGGGGGGCTATTTAAACAATCTCCCCTGGCTCTCTTTTTCAAATAGGGGGCTGAATACTTACAATTAATCCCGAGAGAAATAAATATCGCCGTAATAAGCCTCGGCGCTCCCGCTGGCATTATCGGTATCGGTCATCAATGCCACGGCATCAATGTAGCGAATACGTTCGCCGAATTGCGCTTCCAAATCGCGGAGTACATTACGTTTTTCCTGATACCAAGTAGCGGTTTGATCGTCAGCCGAACGCAAAGCGATCATCATCGCATTTCGACCGGCAAAAGCATTCGGCCAGACCATGCCTTTCGGCGAATTCCCGGCCCAAACATAATTGATCGCCCGCGTCCGCCAAAATGCCCAGCCGCCGCTAACCACCACATAGACACGGGCCGCATAATCGTCGCCGGACTTACTTTGCTCGTCGATCTTTCCTAAACGGTTTTCGATGCGCCAGCGCCAATTCAAATAAGGCGTCTTTTGAAGATCGATACGCTGCTCTTTAAATAAGCCGGACGCCGTTTGTTCGCTCTTCGCTCTTAATACGCGAACATCATCTAACAACTCGATCGTATAAAGCGTAGTGCCTTTAAACGATTTAGGTTTCCAGCCGGCAAGGCTGCCGGAGGAGAATTCACCGACTGCAAGCCGGCTTGTATCGGCAGAAACCGAGCCAAGCCCCGAGAGTGTAGCGATTAACAAGCAACGGATAAAAAACAAACTCAGAAATGATGAATGCAAAACGTGTTCCTCAAGTAAAAGTATTGATTTCAAACGTATCTCGAAACCAGGCAATGGCAAAACGGAAGCACATTCCAAGAAGGCGCCAATTTAAGGAAAAACGCGTCAATCCGCCAGAGATTGGCGGAATCCAGGGCCACGGATGGCTATGCGTATCTTCAGATTCCATCTAATCTGGATATCGGCAATCCTTAGCGAGATAACGAATAAAGCCGCAAATGCACTATAGAATAGGCATTAAGTTGGCGTTTATGAAAACATTCTACATTGGGAAGTCGCAACATATCGTCGTTTTATGAATTTGCCCGTAAGCGTATCTTAATAAGAAAAATCCGTTTCGCTAGAAACAAAACGCAAGTAAAAAAAATACTGGCGAATGCCGTCCCGCATAAGGTACAATGCGCAGCTCTACGACATCCTTAAATGCCTGGGTGGCGAAATTGGTAGACGCAAGGGACTTAAAATCCCTCGGGGGAAACCCCGTGCCGGTTCGATTCCGGCCCCAGGCACCAAGCGATGGTCTCGAACCTGTTTTTCATAAAGCCCGCAAGCTTTTAGCTTAGCGGGCTTTTTTGTGCCTTATTGCATACCGTCAATTTTGGCGGTACTTTTGACGCTATCAAATTTCATTGTCAGAGAAATACCGTCAAAATAAAAGAGGAAGGAGAACCGCTCATGGCTTTAGTCTCACTACGACAACTGCTGGATTATGCCGCCGAACACGGCTTCGGCATTCCCGCATTCAACGTCAGCAACATGGAGCAGGTCCAGGCCATCATGCAGGCGGCTGATGCCTGCGACAGTCCCGTTATCATGCAAGGCTCGGCAGGCGCCAACCGTTATGCCGGCGAAGTGTTCTTGCGCCATTTGATCCTTGCGGCCGTCGAACAATACCCGCACATTCCGGTTGTCATGCACCGGGATCATGCGCCGTCCCCGGACATCTGCGCCCAGGCGATTCAATCGGGCTTCAGCTCGGTGATGATGGACGGCTCCTTGCTGGAAGATATGAAAACGCCGGCCTCTTTCGACTATAACGTCGACGTGACGCGCACCGTCGTCAAGATGGCACATGCCTGCGGCGTGTCGGTGGAAGGTGAAATCGGCTGCTTGGGTTCGTTGGAAAACCAAACCGGTCAGGCAATGCATCGCTTATTGACCGACCCCGACGAAGCGGTCGAATTCGTCGAACAAACGCAAGTCGATGCATTGGCGGTAGCTATCGGCACCAGTCATGGCGCCTATAAATTCAGCAAACCGCCGACCGGCGAGGTTCTGGTCATCAGCCGTTTGCGCGAACTGCAACAGCGCTTACCGAATACCCACTTCGTCATGCACGGTTCGAGTTCAGTGCCGCAAGACTGGTTGAAAGTCATCAACGAATACGGCGGCGACATTCCGAAAACCTATGGCGTGCCGGTCGATGAAATCGTCGAAGGCATAAAATACGGCGTCCGCAAGATCAATATTGACACCGACCTGCGTATGGCCTCCACGGGCGCGATTCGCCGCTATATTGCCGATCCGGCAAATGCATCGGAACTGGACGCGCGTAAGATATATCAGTCGGCCAGGGATGCAATGCAAGCGCTCTGCCAATCGCGCTACGAAGCGTTCGGCTCGGCAGGGCACGCGGGTAAAATTAAAGCCGTGCCATTGCGCGATATGGCGAAGCGCTATCGAGGGTGAGAACACTTTGAGGGATAGAAGCCAATTTATCGTTTCTTCAGCCATAGAGAAAACATAGCAATATTATCTGGAGAAAGGGGTAACCTGTAGAAAAGGGGCGAGTTGAATTATTCATTAAACTTGACCCCTTTTCCTTCCTTTTTCATGCGGGCAGGCGAATAACGCGAACGATTCGGTTCGCAGCTCTCCGCATCCTGCCGCGCTGGATAAAATCAAGAAGAGAGTTAAAATGAAAAATGTAATTCTGATATTAGGATGTGTTTTTGTTCTATTAGGCTGTGACAGAACGGTGAAATTCAACCCAAGCTTGAGCTCCCTTCCGGATGACAAGGCTAGTGTGGTGTTTTATTTAGAAAGCGGCAAAGGACTGTTAAATAATAGCTAATGATGTTGAAATCGGAACCTTAGATACAGGGGAGTGGCTTACCAAAAGCCTTGAACCAGGCACATACAAATTACATAGTCAAAC
>NPIE01005652.1_pt3 | contig 20010 bp, 16 predicted proteins | sample 8637661 | NCBI WGS metagenome assembly NPIE01 (sample SAMN07420842, study PRJNA396082) | bioreactor metagenome | isolation source: sample BA12 brine-fed electro-methanogenic bioreactor BA | place: Japan: Kochi | collected 2016-12-09
AGGAGCAGTTTGACCTGCCCCGGGGACTGGTTTCGAGGATCGCCCCATCACCCCGTTACGCCCTTCGTGATCTGAAGTTCCTGAACATGATTCAGGGGAGAGCCCATACCGATACGCCGATCTCCGGCGAACGGGCCCTGCGTATTCTGGGAAGGATACTTTCGGAACTGGAGGTTCGGTCATGAAGAAGTCCGTAATACTCGTTTCTGCTCTTGTGCTTCTTCTTCCCTCAGCGCTTTTCTCTTTTGAGTGGGGCGTCGTTCTTGATAATACATCCACCCTTAATTTCGGAGAGGCCATTGATACCGAACTTGACCAGCGGGACAAGCTGTCGGTCTGGGCCGAGCACTTCTGGTCGGGCCCCGATGAAACCCAGTACATGATCATGTTCAACGGCTTTTACCTCTATACCGATGAACGGGCCTACCTCTTCGATACCGACCGGCTCGAGTTCCGTCTGAAAAAGGCGGGCATATACAATTCTCCGACCGTCCTGGATCTTTCCCTCGGACGTTTCCGTTTCGCCGACACGACAGCGACGGTCCTTAATCACGGGGCGGACGGCCTTTCCCTGGACCTTGACTTTTCCATCCTCAGGATGAAGAGCGCAATCGGCTATACGGGTCTTCATCTGAAGCCGGAAGCGGGTGTGGAAATGAGCGCGGCGGATGCCGCCGACGCAAATGACGATGATGTCTACTTTGCCCCGAAGCGGCTCTTCGAGCAGCTGGTTCTGCAGTTTCCGGAGCTGGTGCCCCGGCAGCGGCTGACCGTGGAAACCCTCTTCCAGCAGGATCTGCGTGAAGAAAGCGCCGACAGGCTGAACAGCGTTCACGCCACCGCAAAGGCCGACGGGGCCATCGTCGGGGGCTTTTATTACGACATTTCCGCTACCGGCGGATGGGACGTATCCAACAGCGTAAACGGCCTTATGACCGCCGCGACGCTCCGTTATTTTGCCGAACAGTACCTCGGCTCCAGGGCATCAATCGGTCTTATCCTGACCGGTGAGGATTTCCTTACCGTTTCCACCCCCACCTTCGGGCTCGTCTACGCACCATCGGAAGCGGACCTTCTGCGGATAGCCTTCGACTATTCCATGAGGCCCTGGTCCGGAAGGCTTGCTCCCGAACTTCGGAACCTCCAGTTTCTGGCGGGGCTGAAATACTTTGCCGTACCCGGGGACGGCTATACGGGAATGGAGCTTGAAGGGGGAATAAACTTCCGTCCCGCATCGGACTTCGGTGCGTCCCTGAAGAGCGGACTCTGGCTGCCCGACGGCGGCGATATGCAGGGACTCGTGCGGCTCGAGTTTTCACTCGGATTATAATTGAAGGAGGCAGCGATGAAAAAAATCGTTAGAATACTGTTTTTATCTATGATGATATGTTCACTTGCCCTTCCGCTCTTTGCGCAGAACAGTGCGAAGGTGGAGAAGGCAAGCGGCAAGGTGGAGATGCAGAGCCCCGGCGGCAGCTGGCGGGCCGTCGCCGCAGGGGACAGCATTCCTCTGGGTGCGACCATCTCCACGGGCTTCCGTTCGGAAGCGCTTCTGCAGGTGGGATCCGCGACCCTCGAAGTCAAACCCCTTACCCGCATGCGCCTGGACGAACTTATCGAAAAGGAAGGGGTGGTCCAGACCGAACTCTTCCTGCGGGTCGGCCGCGTCCGCGCGGAAGTCAAACCGCGACAAGGCATTCAGCAGGACTTCAAACTGAGAAGTCCCGTCTCGACCGCCGCGGTCCGCGGCACAAGCTTTTTCTACGACGGCGTAAACATCCAGGTAATAACCGGCCTCGTCGCCATGGGCAACAGCTACGGCCAGACCGGCCAGGTCGGCCAGGGCGAAGAGAGCTCCACCGACGGCTTCACCCTGCCCCCGGGCGGCCTGGAGGCCCTCGAGCAGATGTTCAACGTATCCACCAGCGCCAGCGGCCTGGAAGGGATGATTCAGACCTTCCTGCCCCCGCCGGGCTCGTTTGGTACGGTTACGGTGAACTGGACTACAGGTCAGATACTAGACCCTATACCTGACTAAAGGAGTTATAGCTATGAAAAAAATAAAAACCGCTTTTCCAGCGGTGTTGATGCTGATAGTGCTTGTTCTGGCGGGATGCTATATGGATACTTCGGCAGCTCCTGGGGCCGAGCCGATATTTCTGCAGCCCCGGGATCTCTTCGACGATTTCGGTACAGCAGGGCATTATGTAGTTGTTCGTATGTACGAAACGGCGGTAATGGACTCACTGCTGAATGATCCGGAATCCATTATCTACTATGAACCCGGAAACACTATATACTATGAGCATCTGCTTCTACCTCAGCCGGAAATGATCTATGCTGCTTTTCTTGTGGACGGTGCGGGTAATCCGCCTCCTTCCGGTAGGCTGGTTGTTCCTTATGTTCCTGCCGGCTCTTACCGTTTTATTGTTGAAAGAGGTTTTTTTGATCCATCCGATCCATATTATGATATTAATTTCGCAGGGATTACAGGAGCCTTCTCCGTAAATGCGGGAGAGGACGTAGAAATTAACATCGCACTGGATAACTTTGGCGGTGTATAAGAAATAGCATCGCCATGCAATTAAATATTCCTGGGAAGATCCAGGCCATCTGGAAAATTGTCTCCCGGCACCCCCGCATTGTTCCGAGGGTGCCGTTTTTTTTTGTCTCAGGTGTAGCATTCGGCGCCCGATCGCCTAGCCTCCTGCCCGGTGGTACGGAAAATCCTCCATAAGCAGAGAGTCTACGGTGAGTACGGCGGCGCCGATGATGCCGGAGTCTGAGCCAAGGGAGGATACCGAGATATCGGGGACGGGGAAGGGGAGCGTTTCCGCCAGACGGTTTCGGATGGGGCCGGTAAAGAGTTCGTCGATATGGGGGAGAAAGCAGATGTCTCCGCCGAACACTATGACTTCAGGGCTCAGGATGACGATGAGGTTGTGCAGGGACATGGAGATCGATTCCACTATCTCGTCGATGGCCGACTTGCAGAGAAGGTCGCCTGCAAGGGCGTGGTTGAATATTGTTTCCGGGCTTATGCCGGTTTTGCCTTTGCTGTAGATGGGTTCAAGACTGGATTCCACTCCGCAGGAGAGTTCGTATTCGACCATGTGGGCAAGGGCGGAGAGTGAGGCCTGCTTTTCCAGGTATCCTTTTTTTCTGCCCATAAAGTGGTTTTGTCTGCTGTCGGTAAGAGAAAACCCGAGTTCTCCCGCGAAACCGTTTCCTTTATAAAGGCTGCCTTCCAGAAGGATTCCCGATCCGATTCCGTTTCCCACTTCGATAAAAACAAGGGTCTGCTTATCGGAGGTTTTTCTCTGCTTTTTTTCAGCCAGAGCCGAAAGCGAGCAGATGTTTTCCACAAATACCGGGACCTTGAATTTTTGAACAAGCGCGTCCTTGAGCTGGACGTTCTCCAGTCCCATATAATAAGAGATCTGGAGTTTGCCGGTACTCTGGTTGATTACGGCCGCAACGCCGACTCCGATTGCCCTGAGGGGGCCGGTATAGCTTTCTCTGTTGGCGGCGAGAAAATCCATGCAGGTGTGGATGAGTCGGAAAAGGTCGTTAAGAATGTTATCCGAGGTACCCGGTTTGAATCCTTCTATCCGTTCCCGTATGTTCCCTGAAAAATCGACTATCGCGGCGCTTACCCTGTTCTGAAAAAGGTCGATGGCGATAATGTAACCGTATTCGCTGCTGGTCCGGTATACGGGTGTTCCTTTCCTTGCCGTTCCGTCCTCGTCATCCACCCGGATTATTCTGCCGCTTTCTTCCAGCACCTCCACAGCTCTGGATACGGCGGGTATGCTCAGTTTAAGGGCTTCGGCAATATGCGCCCGATTGGAGGATCCCGCTTCCCGCAGGAAATTAAAAACGAGAGATATATTTACCTTGCTCTGCTTGGCGGCGTTCATGGCGTTGCTGACGGACATTTTTTTTAACGGCATCTGCTTCCTCTGCTTGTATGATATATCAAATCTTGTGTACATGGTAAACCCGATATCACTCCCTATAGTAACATAGAGTTAGTAAAAAGTGTACAATCTTGTTTAATGCAGAAATGTAAACTTTTTATTGACGGATAAACCATCTTAAGCTAACATTAAATTACTTAAATAAGCACGGAGGCTCTTTCCATGAGAAACCACAGCACCCTGGCACCCGAATGGTGGGATTATACCACTCTCGATCCGGAGATACTGAACGATGCCGCTTCTCTTTCTGTCCGGGATTTGGAACAACTCGGCAGGGATGGATTCGAGGTGCTTATGTACGATTCTCTCGAAGAGTTTTATCTTGCCGAAGCGCTGGAGTATGTCCGGGTATGGAAGGAATCGACTGCGGACCGGCCTCTTGGGGTATGCGGGCCGATAGGCCCTACCGAACAGCTGCCTCTGGTTGCCCGGGTGGTAAATGATCTTGGGATTGATGTCCGGGACGGCCACTTCTGGGCTATGGATGAATGGTTCGAGAACGGTCGGGAGGTGCCGCTGACCCATCCCCTCAGCTTTGCGAAGGCAAATCTGGAGCTCTGCTTCGACAGAATTGATCCGGCGCTCAGGATGCCGGATCGGAATATCCACTTCCTGCGCGCCGACAATATTGAAGAGTATACCGCTTCCTTCGATGCCGTTTCGTGCCGGATTATGCAGGGGGGGCAGGGTGATGTGAAGCACTGGGCATTCAATGATCCCCTGCGGCGGGAGGCCCCTTTTGACTCGGCGCCGCCGGAACCCGATGAATACCGGAAACTTTCCGCGAGGGTTGTGGAGCTTCATCCCATTACCAAAATGCAGAATGCCCGGACCTCCGGCGGCGGGGTGGTTACCTCCGTTCCGGAGAAGGCTATTACCGTCGGCCCTGTGGAAACATGGAAGTCCGGATGCGTATCCATCTGGCACGGAGGCACCCACGACAACGCCTTCGGAATGCGTCTGACGGCGTTCATGATCTCGAAGGGCATCTGCGACTCCTCGGTCCCCATGTCGCTTCTCGGCGATCACCCCTGTGTCAGATTCAATTATTACCGGCCCGGCATCGGTGAATGCCGTGTCGAGATGCATTGAAAGCGGGATGAGTGAATATATGGCCGAAAGAGTGGACATGCCGTTTCTTCAGATGGAGGGAATTGTTAAACAGTTTCCCGGAGTGCTGGCTCTGGACAATGTGGATTTCGAGGTCCGGACGGGAGAGGTTGTTGCGCTGATGGGGGAGAACGGTGCAGGCAAATCAACCCTTATGAAGATCCTGACCGGTGTGTATTCAAAGAATGAGGGAAAGATTCTGATCAATGGCGAAGAGGTGCATATCCGGAATACCCTGGATGCGATTCATCTTGGTATAAGCATGATTTATCAGGAACTGAATCTTCTGCCGAATCTGAATATCGCGGAAAACATTTTTCTCGGCAGAGAACAGAGCAAAAGAGGCTTTGTTGAAAAAAAGATTATGCATGAAGAGTCCGGGAAGTTTATCCGCATGGTCGGTCTGGAGGTTGATTCGTACACTCTGGTCAGTGCGCTGTCCACAGCCCAGAAGCAGATGATCGAAGTGGCCAAGGCGCTTTCGGTCGGAGCGCGGCTGATAATAATGGACGAGCCGACCTCCTCGCTGACGGAATCGGAAACCAGCACTCTTCTGGACATTATCCTCACTCTTAAAGCAAAGGGCGTGTCGGTAATTTTTATTACCCACCGGATGAAAGAGATTTTCCGGATAGCGGACCGGGTCACGGTGATGCGGGACGGTAAAATGATAAGCACCCGGACTGTTGCGGAAACATCCACGGCGGAAGTTATCCGGGATATGGTCGGCCGGGAACTTGATGATGTGTTTGCCAAGGAAAAAGCTGACATTACCGACGTCGCATTGCAGGTGGAAGGATTGTCCACGAAGGGATTCCTCAAAGATATCAGTTTTTATGTCCGAAAGGGGGAGATCCTGGGTTTCGCCGGTTTGATTGGAGCGGGAAGATCCGAGGTTATGCGGGCGCTGTTCGGTCTTGATACCAGAGAAAGCGGCAGGATTCTGGTTGAAGGAAAGGAAGTTTCCATAAAGAGTTCGGTCGATGCAATCCGCAGCAGGATCGGATACCTTCCGGAGGACCGCAAGGAGCAGGCTCTTGTGCTCGGCATGAGCGTGCGGGAGAACCTTACTCTGGCCTGCCTTGATAAGCTTTCAAAGCTTCGTTTTATCAGCCGCAGAACAGAAGAAAAACTTGCCGCGAAATATGTGGGTAAACTCAGGATAAAAACACCGGGGATCGAACAGATAGTCGAGAACCTTTCCGGCGGAAACCAGCAGAAGGTTGTTATCGGGAAGCTTATAGCCACGGACTCGAAAATCCTTATCCTCGACGAGCCGACCAGAGGCATAGATGTGGGCAGCAAGAAGGAAATACATGCGCTTATGTCGCAGCTGGCCGGGAAAGGGGCGGCGATAATAATGATTTCGTCCGAGCTTCCGGAAATACTCGGCATGTCCGACAGAATCGTGGTTATGCATGAAGGACGGATAAAGGGTGAACTGACACGGGAAGAAGCAAGCCAGGAGCGGATTATGAGCCTGGTCATATCATAATCGGGGAAGGAACAAACATGAACATCAAAGGAAAAAACGCGGGCGGAGGATCCGTGAGTATATTGTCGCTGAGTGCAAAGATTGTACGCACCCCCACGTTCAGAATATTTATCGTAATGGCTTGTATGTGCATCGGCATGTACATTATCAGTCCTCCCTTCAGGTCGATGAACAACATCCTCTCGGTAACCAAGAATTTTTCCGCCTACGCCATAGCGGGCATAGGCGTAACAATGGTGATAATAACCGGCGGAATCGATCTTTCCATTGGTTCGATTTTCGGTTTTTCGGGTGTAATTGCGGCCATGGGAATGGTTGATCTGGGCCTTCCGATGATACCGGCGGTGCTTCTCGGTATAATCGCCGGCACGCTTCTGGGACTGATAAACGGACTGCTGATTGTAAAACTCAATCTGCCTCCTTTTATCGCCACCCTCGGTATGCTGAGCGTGGTCCGAAGTCTCTGCTATATCCTTACCGAGGGGTATCCGGTAACCGGTGTAGATAGTTCGTTTCTGTTTCTGGGACAGGGAACCATTTTGTCGGTTCCGACTCCTGTATGGATAATGGCGGTGATCGCCATTGTTTTCTCCGTGTTCCTGCACAAGACGGTTACGGGCAGACATATTTACGCTCTGGGCGGCAGCGAGGTCGCGACCAGGATTTCGGGAATAAATACCGATCGCCTGAAGGTCCTGGTGTATTCACTCGGGGGTTGTCTTTCCGGATTTGCCGGTATTATTACCGCTTCGAAGCTGGGCATCGGACAGCCGACGGCCGGGCAGGGGTATGAACTGGACGCCATTGCCGCAGTCGTTATCGGCGGCGCCTCGCTTGCAGGCGGAGCGGGAACGGTGACGGGAACGATAATCGGTGCCGCCATTATGGGTATTCTGAGAAACGCTCTTGTGCTTCTTTCCATCAAGTCTCACTGGCAGCAGTTTCTTATCGGGCTGGTGATAATTATCGCGGTTACTCTGGATCAGTTCAGACGGCCGGCCCACGGAAAATCCGCTTGAGAAAAGATGCAGACAGCGGCATTATGCGCTGTCCGCCGGCCTTGCCGGTGATATTACCCCCCGCCGTACCGGGACGTCCGGCGGAGGAAAAAAAGGAGTTCGAAGATGAAGAAAGGTTTGATTCTGCTGGTACTGTGTATCCTGATGCCCCCGCTCCTGTTTTCGGCTGGTTCTCAGGAGAAGGGCAAGACGGTTATTGCGGTTGTTCCCCAGCAGCTCGGCAATGTTGTATTCCTTCCCGCGAAGGAGGGAGCCGAACAGGCCGGCAAGGATCTTGGGGTCAAGGTGGAGTGGCTTGCACCGGTGAAGGCGGAAGCTCAGCTTCAGGTAGAAGTAATCGAAGGACTGATAGAGCGCCAGGTGGATGGAATAGCAATAAGCTGCAACCACCCCGACGCACTGCGGGATGTTCTGATCAGGGCGATAGACTCGGGAATCGTGGTATCGACCTTCGACGCCGATTCTCCCGACAGCGGCAGGGCTTTTTACGCCGGTACTGAAAACTACCAGGCGGGAGTTACCTGCGGCGAGGAGATGCTCAAACTCTACGAAGGCAGCGGTAAGGATAGAATTCACGTAGCCATCCTTGAAGGTATTCCCGGCGCTTTTGATATCGAATCGAGGAAACAGGGATTTCTGGACACCATCGCGGGCTCAAACCTTGAGGTTGTGTATACCGGTGCCTGCGATGACGATGTCGACAAATCCGTAACCATCGTCGAAGACTACACCCGTGCCAATCCCGATATAGACGCCTGGTTCATGGCCGGCGGGTGGCCGTATATTGTTCAGCCTGGTGCACTCCCTGAAATGACCAAGTGGAAACTGGCCGATCCGGAAAATCACAAGGTTGTCACCATGGATGTTTTCCCTTCCTCAATCGCATTTTTCGATCAGGGACTGATTGATGTCGCCGTCGGACAGAACTTCTACGCAATGGGATACCTGAGCGTGGAAAATCTCAATTCGCTTATTAACGGCGGAGAAGTGAAAGGCGGAATGGTCAAGGAAGGCTTTCCGGGCAAGTTTATCGATACGGGAGGTCAGATTGTGACTCCCGAAAACTACAAAGAAGAGATTGCTGAATAGCCCTTCCTTTTCCAGGTGGCCGGCCCGAATATTCCCGGGCCGGTCATCCCCCTGTACCTGTCTTACATCCTCTCCAGCAGCCCATTAATCTCCTCCACCTCGGCGTTGTCGGGCTGCCAGTGGAGGTTGGCGGCGAGGGCGGCGCGCTGTTCTTCGGTCTGCCAGGAGGGAGGGGTGGCGCGGGCAAGGAGGAGCTCGTCGAAGCTGAGGATGCCGCCGCAGTCTTCGGGGGGCGATGAGCGTTCGGCAGCAAGGCAGAGGGGGCGTTCGCGTTCGAGGGGAGGCACATCCCCGGCATCGACCGTTTCCCGGATGGTGATGGTATGCTGCCAGCCGTCGCCGAAGTCGTAGAGGTAGCCGAAGCGTTCCGTCCGGGTCAGTTCCGCAAGAGTGAAATTATGTTCGGAGCGTCCGTCGTGTTCCGCGGCCCGCTCGGGGTCGTCTTCGGGCTTGAAGTAGCGTTCTCCTTCTATCTGGAACTCGTGGAGATGGCGGTTTTCCCAGCCGAATGCGGTCTGGAGGACCCTGTGAAGGTCTGCGAGGTTCATGGTATCCGGAACGCGGAGGAGGCGGCGGACAGGGGGTTCGGTGCCGTCGATGACCGCTTCGAGTATCAGGTATGACTGCGCCTTTCCGCTCTGTACCCGGCGTTCTTTCCGGGCGGATATGACCCCTTCCATTACTCCGTCGTCAATTCTCGAGACGATGCTGCGGCACTGGTCTACTATGTCCTGAAGCATCTGCTCCACCTGCGGCCAGGTATCCTGGGGGATCTTTTCTCCGCTGCGGCCGAGCTCTTCCAGAAAATCAAATATAGGAACAATGGAGAGAACCCGGGCAGCCAGGTTTTCCAGAAGGAGGGATTCCTCTTCCTCCTCCGGATCGGCCTGATGTTCGAGTTCCCGCAGAATTTCCGCAAGGCCCGTATAGTGGAAGATCGCCTCTTTCCTGACCTTCTGAAGCTTCCGGTCCTTTCTTTCGTTCCTGAAGGCCGCTGCCTCATCTTTATAGAGCCTTTCCAGCTCCTGCAGGAAGTTTTTCCATGCGGCTTCGTCAAGCTGTTCGAGGTCGTTGCCCGCGAGGATGGTGCTGAGAAAGGTCTGATAATCAAGTTTCCCGCTTATGGCGTTGCGGATGCATGCGCGGGCAAAGGGGAGGGGGATGACCATGTGGTTCCGGTCCAGAATGTCTTCGAGCCTGCTGCGGGCAAGGAGTCCGGGTATACGGCCGGCCATGGCAATGGAGTTTTCGTCCCAGTCCCGGTCGGCATCCCAGATATAGGTGCGGTTGCCGAGGGGGATCATCTTTACCCGCCCGCTCTGTTCAAAGAAGCCTCCGAGGTGAAGGGGGGGAGTATCCAGAAGGTCCCTTCCCGCACGGTGAAAGGCCCGGGAGAGTTCTTCGTCCGGGGGCATGGGCCAGGAGCGTTCCTTCCACATGGTCAGGAACCCCGCTTCCAGGCGGCTTACCCAGAGCTCTTCGTTCTGGCGGTTGCGTTCCGATTCGCTTACGGCTTCGATAATGAAGCTCCCCCTGCTCCAGTCGGTCAGGGTGGCTTTCAGATAAGAGCCTTCGCTGATGCCCCACTTCCGGTACTGCTGCTTCATGTTGAAGGCCTGAATGGTGAAGGAGGAATGAACGAAATCTTCGCCCCGGGCGATGACGCTGCCGTTGCTATCATCTTCCATGACAAGAAGCGGTATGAACTTCTGGGCACCGAAGAGCTGAAAGTAGACGGCCACTTCCTGATAGGGAAGGTCGATGCTTATTTTTTCGGGACTCCGTCCCTCCGCCAATATCTTCAGCTCCGAAACGGGTATCTCCAGATCGTAGAGGGGGATAAAGCGGTGTCCGGGGATGAGGATGCCCTCTTCCAGTTCGAAGGCTGTCGGACGGATAAGGACCGATGCGCCTTTAAAGAAGCTGCTGCGGGTACTGTATGCCCCGCCGGCTTCGGGAAAGAGGATCTGTTCGCCCACAAGGGCTTCGGCGATCTCCTGCGGGTCCGCAACGCCCGTTTTGTTAAGCGTTTCGAGCACTTCGCCGGCGCTTGCGTAGCGTTCCCGGCGGGAGAGCCTTTTTATGATGGTGCTTCTTTGTATGTCGAGGTAGGCCATGGGGGAAGTGTAGAGCAATTTACCAAAGCGGAAAAGAGGCTGCGGCGATTCGCGGGTAATATATCGGCGCGGGGTATGCGTGAGGGACCCGGAAGGCGCCCGGAGGGCGGTCCGGCGCGCCGCGCCGGACGGGAGCGTGAGCGGACCCTGGAGAGGCCCGCCCCCGCAAGGGGGCACGCCCGAAAAAAAAGTTGCCACAAGGGGCCGTCGAGGGTAGGATGGTGCTTAGCTGAATGAAGGAGCCGGGATATGGAGAAAGGTGCGGGTGCGAAAATGAGCAGGCGTGATCTGATTACGCTGGGGCTGCTGGTGGGGATGTCGGTGTTTCTGTTTGCCGACCAGAGGATAATGTCGGCGATTCTGCCGGAGCTGTCGGCGGAGTACGGGGTGGGGGAACGGATGCTCGGTTTTATCGGCTCGGCCTTTGTGCTGGTCGGTGCTTTTATGAGTATCTTTTTCGGCTATTTTACTGACAGGATAAACCGCAAGCGGCTGCTGATTCTGGTGGTTATTATCGGGGAGATTCCCTGTCTGCTGACGGGAGTGCCGTTTTTTACCCAAACTCTGACAAGTTTTACCCTTCTGCGGATTCTGACGGGAATAGGGGTGGGGGGAATTTATCCGATAACCTTCTCCCTGATAAGCGACTATTTCCGTGAGGAGCACCGCGCTTCGGCGAGTGCCTGGATGGGGGTGGCCTGGGCTATCGGCATGATGGGCGGGCCGGCGATTGCGGGCTACCTGACGGGAACCTTCGGCTGGAGGATTGCCTTTGTTATCGCCGCAGTGCCCAATTTTCCCCTGGTGGCGGCCTTCGCCCTCTACGCGAGGGACCCTGAGCGGGGGAGGACCGAGGCGGCCCTGGAGTCGCTTATCGCCGACGGTGCGGCCTATGACCAGCGGATCCGCATTTCCGACTTCAAGGTGATTTTTTCCAACAAAACGAACCTCTTCACCTTTCTGCAGGGGATTCCCGGGACGGTTCCCTGGGGGATTCTGGGATACTGGCTTATCCACTTCCTGGAGAAAACCCGGGGGCTGCCGAAGGCGGTGGCAACCACGGTCTTCCTGATGATGGGGATAGGGACGACGATCGGATCGGTGGTCTTTGCGATGATAGGGGAGCGGCTCTACCGGAAGGATCCGCGGCTCCTGCCGATTCTCTGCGGAGCGGGAATCCTGATCGGTATTGTTCCGGCCATTCCGATTGTAAACTATGCGATAAGTGCGGATGCGGGGAGCCAGTTCGTGCTTTTTTACGCCCTGGCTTTTATAAGCGGCTTTCTGGTTTCGGTGCCGGCGGCAAATGTGAAGGCCATTCTTATGAATGTAAACCGGCCGGAGCACCGGGGTTCGGTCTTTGCGGTATTCAATATTACCGATAACCTGGGCCAGGGTTTCGGTCCGGCCATAGGCGGTATTCTGATGGCAGTCGGTTCGGTCTTTACGATGAACTTCGCCATCCTCTTCTGGATTCCCTGCGGTCTGCTCTTTTTTCTTATCGCCAGGACTATCGTTGCCGACCGGAAGGCGCTTCAGGAGCTTATGGCGCTGCGTGCCGGAGAGATGGCGAAAAAATAATGATGCGGACCATGCTGCGACGGTTCCTGCTGCTGTTCTGCCTGATCCTGCCGCTTTCGGGGGCGGCGGGGCAGGAGGGGCCGGCCGGGGCGGCGGGCCTGGCGGGTGGTGCGGGGCCCGACGGAGGGCTGCTGAGGCTTGCAACCTGGAATGTCCGGATTCTTTCCGACGGGAGCCGGGACGATGCGGAGCTCGCTTATATTGCACAGATTATGGAACGCTACGATCTGGTGGCGGTCCAGGAGCTGCGGGATACGAGGGTTGTGGAGCGGCTTCTTGCCATAATGCCGGGCTGGGAGGCGGTTGTGAGCGGACCGGCGGGACGGGGCGTCAAGGAACTCTGCGCCTTTTTCTACCGGACCTCGATGGTGGAGCCCCTTGGCGAGGCTTTTCTGCTGCCGGATCCTGCGGACCTGTTTATCCGGGAGCCGTATATTGCGGGTTTCAGGGCGGGAAACTTCGATTTTACCCTCATTACCATTCACCTGCTCTACGGTTCGGGCAAGAGGGAGCGCCGCCGTGAACTGGTGCTGCTCGATGATGTGGTCAGGGTGGTCGATTTCCTCGACGGAGCGGAGGAGGACCAGATTCTTCTGGGAGATTTCAACTTTGATGCAGATGATTCCGGCTGGCAGTTTACCCGAATGGTTCCGGTGGTGGCTTCGGATGTAAAGACCACCATTACCGATACCTCGAGCTACGACAATTTCTGGATTGATCCGGAGAATAGCCGGGAGTATGCCGGTTTCCTTGAGGTGTACCGCTTCGATGAGCTTCTTTTCGGCGATGATGACCGGGCGGCGAGCCTGGCGGTTTCCGATCACCGGCCCGTGGCGGTTCTTTTTGCCACGGGGCTGCCCGATGATGACGGAGAAGGTGCCGGAGAAGGAGAGCTGCTAGTTCCCGGAGAGTAGGGTCCGGCGATTGTCGTGGAGAAACTGCAGGGTGCGCTGCTGGCTTCCCTCAAAGAATGTTTCCTGAAGATCCATTACCCTGGTGCCCGTAAAGCGGAAATGCCAGGGTTCCCACATGTATCCCGTAAGCTCCTCTCCCCCTTTCGGATAGGAGAGGGAAAACCCGTAGTCTCCCGCGTTCTGCGCCATCCAGCGTCCCGCGTCGGTGTCGGCGAAGGCTTCGGTAATGGAGCCGAAATCCACGACGGTGCCGAGCTGGTGCTGGCTGTGTCCCGGCCGGGCCGAAAAGCGGTCCGCCTCTTCCTTTCCGTGGCGCTGGACGTAGCGTTCGTAGAGTCCCTTCTGGTACTCCCAGGAACGGAAGGATGATGAGAAAACCAGGGTAATTCCGTCGGCCTTTGCCGCTTCGTCCAGAGCCAGGACGTGGGGCATTACCGAGCGGCTGAGGGAGAGGTCGTTTCTGCTGACCGCCAGGGGGTAATCGTTCAGGGATACAAGATCTTCCGGCCGGTAGTCCGGGGGCAGGGCGTTGTTTTTATCAACCAGGACGGTGAGGGCTTCGGGTTCCTGTGCGGCCTGGCGGGTGAGCTCCAGGAAAAGCTCCGGCCGGGCAAGAATGTTTTCCCGTATGGTACGGGGAAGTTCGGCGGTCATGGTTTCCAGATCCTCCATGGTGAGAGGGAGGGCGGGGATGATGGCCGGCGGCGGTGTGCTGTCGGCGGGCGGAGCGGCCGGTTGGGCCGGTTCCGGTGCCGCTCCCGTGCAGGAGACGGCGGCAAGGAGCAGTAGGCTCACGATTATGCTTCTCATGTACCCACTATAACAGTGAAGCGGGGGCGGTTCAATCAGGCCGCATCGGGGGCCGGGGTTTCAGGGTTGAGCTCCGGGGTTTTTCCGGCGAAGGGGAGGGCGGCAAAGAGGAGATAATGCTCCGCGGGCAGCTGTGCGAAGAACTGATCGGGGAAAATCCACTGCTTTCGCCGCTGCCAGCGGGAGACCTCTTCGGGGCCTCTCGGCGCGCGGGGCGATCCGTCGCTTCCGAACTCCCTGAAATCGAGGCGGTCGCTGTGCACGGGCCGGCCTTCAACGGTACAGAGGAGCTGCCGGTTCCCGGGAATGAGTCCGTACTTTTCGGGGTGCCGCCCGAAAGGTGTGGTCCGGTAGAGAACAAAACTGCTTTCGGTCATCGCGCTTACCGTCGGCGCCATCTCTTCAATGAACTCGAAGGTTTCATCGAGAGCCTGGTCATCGGAACCGGGAAGACCAAATATCATCATGGCAAGATTGTTGATTCCCGCTTCACTGCTCTCTTTCAGCACCCGGAGGGTCACGGACGGTTCGGTGCCCTTGGCCGCTTTCCGAAGCAGCCGGTGCGAGCCCGATTCGACCCCCCAGCTTACCCACCTGCAGCCTGAGCGCGCAAGCAGGGCGAATACCGCCGGGCTGAAATCGCTGCCGGTGGTTCTTCCCATGTAGTGGTAGTGAATTCCGAGGTTTCTCCGGATTATTTCGCCGGCAATTTCCGACAGATCATTTCCGTCTATGTACTGGTCGACAAAATAGAAGTGGCGGCATCCCGTCTCTTTTACGAGGATCTCAAGCTCGTTCACGAAATCCGCTGTCGCCTTGGGACGGTAGCGGTCAAAGGAGCCGTTATGGGCGCAGAAACGGCAGGCTCTCCATTTGCAGCCGCGGCTGAAGGCGACGGGGAGTACCTGTTCGGGAAGGAAGTAAGGAGATCGGGGATCTTCAGCCCTGAAAACGGGGGGTGGAAGCCTGGTTGTTTCTACGGGACAGGGCTTATCCGCCCTGCTCCTGCGGATTCTTCCTTCCGCTGTACGGTACCGGAGGCCGGGTATCCTCTCTTCCGGAACTCCTCTCAGGATATCGAGAAGAGGCAATTCTCCCTCTCCTGTTACGGCGCAGTCTATCCAGGGCGCGGCATTCATCAGTTCTTCAATGTCCAGAGCCGAGAGAGCCGCCCCGCCCATTATCGTCCTGACAGGGGCGTTCAGGTTTTTTGCGAGACGGGTGAGGCCGACCGCGGCGGGCAGCTGCCGGAGGTAGAGGGTGCTTACAAGGAGAAAGTCCGGTTTCGTCTCCGCGATCCGCCGTTCCATCATGGAGAGCAGTTCCCCCAGGAGGGGAGAAAGAGCCGGCTCCATGGGGCCGGGAACCTCAAGCCATGTGCCGAGTTCGTCAAGCGAGCGGTTGAAGAGCTCATGGGCAGCGGCCCTTGTGGAGAGCATGGACGAATAGCGTTCCCTGTCGAAGAAAATCGCGGCATTGGTGGTAAAATTTCTCCAGCGGGCGACGGCACCTTCGGGCTCCCGTAGGGCGAGGTGGTTCCACCAGAGATTATTGAGATCCAGGCTTTCCGTCAGGATATCCGGAGCTTCTTTCCGGATGAAGGATTCGAGAACCGCAGGGCCTAAGGGCCGGTAGGAAGGATTGGCCCCCGGGGGAAAAACAATCAGCGCTTTCACGTCTGGCGATACATCCTTGAGATAAAGCTGGATGTTATTAATACGCTTTTGAAGACTGTGTCAAGCTGGTGTTCAGAGGATTCTTCTCATCCGGTACACCTCCCGGCCTTCAAAGGGAGCGTCCTTGACAAATAGGTCCTTAAGACCGGGGTGGGTATGATCGTAGACCGGTTTGGTAATATAGAGGCTTCCCGGACGTGCATATCTGGTACCGAGGTGAAAGGTGAAATTGATCGTATCCGAGACGATGGTTCCCGTATTGCCCCGTTCCATGTAGACCGTTTCTCCCAGGTGAAGGCCCAGCCGAAAAGATATGGGGGTCTTGAAGGGGAATTCCTCGCAGCTTGCGATATTTCTGTTTACCATCAGCTTGCAGGCGGCAAGAACCACTGGAAAGGGGGGCTCTCCGCAGGGAAAGAGCACCAGGCCCCCGAATTCATTCCACATCCAGACCCGTCCGTTGATGGGTTCAAAGGCCTTGCGGATATATTCATGAAAACGTTCTTCAATCAGCTTGAGATGCTCCCGGCCCGATTTTTTCTTCCACTCATCGGTAAGGTCCAGTTCGGCAAAGAGAAAGTGGAACATGTATTCGTGTCCCGGTTTTACGTGCTTCCATTTTCCGTCCGGGACCAGGGGAGCCGTGAAGGAAGTATCTGCTGCGGATGCTGAGGGGGCGGAAAGCAGGGGGTGGTCCTGACCGATAAATGAGAAGACCGCTTTAAGCCGGCCGAGACTTACCCCTTCCCGCATCTGCTTTTTCCCCAGATAGTCGACTCCGCCTTCATGGAAAAATGCCGCAGGATCTTCCAGTTCGCCTTTATCGTCTATGACAGCGGTCAGGCTGTTTTCCTGTTTCAAAAGATACCGAAGTTCCTTCTTCTGATCAGTTCTGCTCATACCGGAGATATCAAAATAGACCATGCAGGGGTTTGTCTCCAGCTTCAGCCGGTCCCGGTATTCCGCACGGGGGTGTATTTCCACATCGTGACTTCTGCCGCTGATAAGGGCGCTGAATACCTCTTCCGTTCTTTTCCGGTTGGTGAATACCAGGATCTTCATGGATTCTCCAGTTTCAGCTGATAACGGAAATACTCAAGATGGTCCTTTCCCATAAAGGATTCAAGCCCTGCGGATGCGATCGCATCCAGCATCAGTTGAACAACGGGACTGATGGTCATGGTTCCGGGCAGGGTATTGCCCGATTCAATGGCAAGGACGCGCTTTATGGTTTCGCTGGATTTAAGCTCTTCTTCATCCGGGGTGTATTCGAAGGGACCGGAGTGCACCGCCAGCCTGATATCGAAGGGTTTATTCAGTTTCAGTTCCATTCTGTTGTAAAAGAAGAGTTCGTGCAGTATTTCTCTTCCCGCCATGACGGCGCTCTGATTTTTATTGCCGAAGAAAAAAGCAGCCAGCCCGCCATCTCCGTCCCAGCCCCATATACGTCCGTTCCGCCGGATGACCGCATTCTGAGCAATGTCACGTAGAGCATTGTATGTATCATGCACCGCCGCCGCCGGGTTTTCCCGTACGATAATCGAATTGCCGGCGATATCCATCCGCATGAAAGTGATGGCATATTCCTGGCCGTTCTTCAGGGCTCCCCAGTTTCTGCTGATGCTGCGGTCGGGGTTCTCGACAAAAACGCGGTTGACCGAATCGTAAAGATACCCCATGTCAAAAATCCCCGAGAGCATTTCACGCATATAGGGAACTGCATACTTTCTCCCCATAAGCCCCTTGTCTCCGATCTCGATAAGGAGCAGCACAAAGTCCAGGTAGTGGTCCGCGCGGACTATATCGTTAACTATCTGGCGGGCCGCATCTTTGTTGGGTATCGGAATGCTGGAGGGAAAACCTGTCCGGGCATAAAGGTCGTAGCCGGGGAAGATCTTTCTGGCAAGAGCTACCATTGTTTTGGTTGTCATCGATTGCGCCAATGCCCGGGAGCATGTGCTTATCAGGGTGCTTCCTATTCGTTTCACGGCTTTGTACGTATATTAACGGCCAATCACCCCTGCGGGTCAAGCTTTTTTTGATGTCCGGGGCGGTCTGCGGCGGTCGGCATTTCAGGGCGGAATAAAAAAGTGCGGTCCCCGAAGGAACCGCACTAATGTTCTGCACTATAAGTTCTTTGAAGTATTCAAGCCGCTCAGCGGGCGAACATGTAACGGTTGATCAGATTCTCCACCATTTCCTGCTTTCCGCTTCTGGTTTCCGGCTCACCTGCATCTATAGCGAGCTTGCGCAGATCCTCGAGGGAGAGCTTTCCTGCTTCATATTCCGCACCCTTTCCCGAGTCGAAGGATGCGTAGCGTTCCTTAACCAGTCCGGGCAGTTCACTTTCATTCACTATCTTGTGGGCAATTTCCAGTCCCAGGGCAAAGGCGTCCATTCCGCCGATGTGGGCATGGAAAAGATCATTGCTGTCGGTGGAGTTTCTGCGCCGTTTGGCATCGAAATTGAGCCCTCCGTTGTGGAGCCCCCCGTTGTTCAGAATAACCATCATGGCTCTGGTGGTTTCATATACGCTGGTGGGGAACTGGTCGGTGTCCCAGCCGTTCTGGTAGTCACCCTGGTTGGCATCAACGCTTCCGAGCAGGCCATTGTCCACCGCAACCTGCAGGTCGTGCCAGAAGGTGTGGCCCGCGAGGGTGGCATGGTTGTTTTCGATGTTGATGGCAAAATCCTTCTCCAGTCCGTTTGTTTTAATGAAGGCCGCCACGGTTTCCGTATCGTAGTCATACTGATGCTTCGTCGGCTCCATCGGTTTGGGTTCGATCATGAAGGTGCCCTTGAAACCGGCCTTGCGGCCGTAGTCTCTTGCGCTGGTAAGGAAGCGGAGCAGGTGCTCCCGTTCCCGCTTCATATCGGTATTGAGAAGGCTCATATATCCTTCTCTTCCGCCCCAGAATACGTAACCGTTTCCGCCGAGGTAGATAGTGGCGTCGATGGCGGCTTTCACCTGGGCCGCAGCATGAGTGAGGACCGTAAAGTCGGGATTGGTCGATGCGCCGTTCATGTATCTCGGGTTGGAGAACACGTTGGCCGTTCCCCAGAGCAGCTTTACCCCGGTGGCGTTCTGACGTTCTTTGGCAAGTTCGGCCATGGCCATGAGGTTCTTTTCGCTTTCGAGAACCGATGCACCCTCGGGAGCGAGGTCTCGATCGTGAAAGCAGTAAAAGGGAGCGCCTATTTTGGTGATGAACTCGAAGGCCGCATCCAGTTTGTCTTTAGCCGCTTCCATGGGTTCTTTCTTTTCGGCCCAGGGATAGATGTGCGTATCCCCTCCGAAGGGATCGCTTCCTCCGCCGCAGAAGCTGTGCCAGTAGGCTATGGAGAAGCGCAGGTGCTCCTTCATGGTTTTACCGCCCACCTTTTTTTCAGGGTCGTAGAAACGGAAAGCCAGGGGATTGTCGGTTTCCGCCCCCTCGAAGCGGATCTTTTCAATTCCGGGGAAATACTCTTTATTGCCGATAAAATATTCGCTCATAATTATCCTCCTGGGATTAAGTATAGGGAATGGAAAGCGGTGCCGGTATGGAACAGATTGACAAAACATGTATATAATTGACATCGATATGGTAATCGAGATACGGGAAGCGCTCTTTATCTATCAGCTTCAGGATGAAGAGAAAATACGCTGGCACAGCAGGGTTCACACCCACGGAGAGGATGAATACGAGCTCCACTACTTTCTCCAGGGAAGCGGGAGCTTTGCCGGAGGCAATACGACCTACCGTTTATCCCCCGGCTCCGTCTTTCTCTGCCCTCCCGGAGAGGTGCATACTATTCATACGGACCGTTGCGACCAGCCCCTTACCTATTATGCCATCCTTTTTGCTCCGGGGAATGGTGCCGACGGAGACCTGCTCCAGCTGCTCGGGGACCGGCTTCTGCGCAGCAAACACCGTCAGGTGGGAACAAATTACCGTTTTTTCTTTGAAGAGCTGAAGGAGAAGGTGGCTTCGGAAAGCAGCGCCAGGCGCAATTCCGGCATCCACCAGTTTATCTCCTTTCTCTACATGCTCACCGAGGGGCCGGGGACTTTCAATTACGGCGACGGAAGCAACCGCCATATTGAAAGGGCCCTTAAAATTATGCAGAGCAAGGTGAGCGGCAAGCTGGAACTGCCGGTGCTTGCAGACCGGCTGGGGTTGAACGAGTCTTACTTTATTCGCCTGTTCCGCCAGAAGATGAAGATTACCCCGATGAA
>NPIE01014388.1_pt2 | contig 20006 bp, 21 predicted proteins | sample 8637661 | NCBI WGS metagenome assembly NPIE01 (sample SAMN07420842, study PRJNA396082) | bioreactor metagenome | isolation source: sample BA12 brine-fed electro-methanogenic bioreactor BA | place: Japan: Kochi | collected 2016-12-09
GTGAACAAATGAATATGCGTGCTGTCGGTGGAAGTTATATCCTGGACTTTTCAGGCGACTTGCAGCAAGACGCAAACATCACTTTGGTGGCAGGTCTGGGCAAGCTTCAGGTCGAAATCCCTGCTGAAATACCAGCCACTATCACCGTTTCTGGAACAACCAGCGGGTTAGAAACCAACGGTGGCTGGATTGCCAACCAGAATGTTTACACAAACCCTGGCAAAGGTCATCAATTAATCATTGAAATCTTCATGGATATGGGTACGCTGGTTCTGGCATTAATTTAATGCCAGCCAGCTCACCTTACATTAAACAAAGCGCGTAATTTCAAACCATTTCAACCACCCAAAGAGAGAGGTCGCTGTTAAGCGCTAATTGCGTAATTTCGGATAAAGCGCCGGTGGCTAATAACAAACCGATAGCAATCAGCAATAAACCGCTGATAATACCGGTTGAATGGAGCATGATCGTCTCGTTTCCTAATTTGATTTCAATGCCTCTTCCGCGAATGAACTTCCAAAAGCGGCTGCCATTGCCCAGCTTGCTAAAAAAGGTTGATACCAAAATTAAGGGCAATCCCAACCCCAAGGCATAAACAAACGAAAGAAACGCGCCTTGCAACATACCTGTGCCCTGGGTGGCAAGTAAGAAATCACTCTGCATAGCTGTCTACAAAATTAATATCTGTGAAAAGAGGTGTTTACATGGACAATAACCAAAACAATAATCCGAAGAACAAAAAAACAGCAATAATCTTAACAGCAATACTTTTGCTGGTGTTTGTTGTTGCCGTTCTTTTTATAACGCGTTCGTTCCCTTTAATACGCGCAAGAGCGCCTCATGTTCTTCCTTACAATCCGGGCACATTTCCAAATGGTGATGAACCAGTGGCAACAACGCGTCAGCATCCTCCCCACGCAGTTTCATTTCGGTATACAGGTCTAATAACGCATGCACCTCATCACAAGAAAGCTCGTTCACCTGGGTTTTTTCAATCATACCCAGCATTTTTTTTGCCACATCCGGATTAATAGCACCTTGCAGTGCCTGGGTGTGATTCTTTTTCTTGTGTCTAAATAATTTATCAAACCAATTCATTTCATCTCCATTTATTAGATGGTATCAGAGCAGTAAACCTTACCTATTAATCAAAAATTGAAAGAATTTCTTGCGGTGAGAGTCCCTGTTTTTCCAGGANNTCATGCAATAATTTATAAAGCGCGTTGCGATTTGTTCCCATGCGTCGTGCAACCTCTTCTAATGGCATACCTTGCACAGCCACCGCCATTAACGCCTGAAGTTGTTTTGGTGTTAACTCCTTTTTTATCACCGTTTGCAACATGCCCAGCATTTCCCTTTTTTCAACGCTGGTCTCCACACCCGGTTGTGAATCGGGAATTTCCCGCGTTTCGTCCTGCGGTTCGTTACCTACCTGCATCTCATCCAGCGAGACCTCGCGCCACTTCGCCCGGCGCAGTTCGGTCAGGGCAATTCGCACAGCGATCGTATGCACCCAGGTGGTGAATTGGCTGCGTCCTTCAAACGTATCTAACTTCTCCATCGCCCGCAGTACGGTCTCCTGGGTTACCTCTTCCACCAGCGGTGCAAAACGCGGGTCGCCCGGCAGGATCCATTTGGACAAAGCGAAAGGTAAGCCAGCGATGATAATGGCGCGCAAATCCGTCAACGCCAACTCTTTCTGCTCACCAACAGCGCACAAGTCAGCCAGCCAGTCTTCGTTGCTGCGGCTCAAATTCGGGTCTCCATAGCAATAGTATACAGGAGAAATGCCCGCAAGGCGATAGTAGGAGCAGTGGCTGGAACGTGCCCTTCAAGGGTATTGTCCCTGCCCCGATTATGACTGGGTTATAAGGCATGAATTGCTCCGAAGTGTGTTGTGGTATGGGTAAAGCATTTGGCTTTTTTGAAGAAGTATACGAGCAGGCAGGGTTGTTTTAACATTCTTAGTAGTTTGCAAGCAATCGTCCAAATGCTTTACCCTTACGTAGTCTGTCTTTGATACGACCAGCTACGAGCTATTAGCTATAAGTAGGGTGTCGTCCTTGACGCACCATTTCTTTTACCATAGGATGTGGCATCGGTGACACGCCATAACCGGCTGCTATCTCCCCTACTAAAAACCAATGCTATTGCCATAGTCATGTATGGGTAGTACCTCCGTGGCGAATCGGTCTCGCATACTTGATATAATAAATTATCAACTTATTTCCAACCGTACAAAAATAATGAGGTATATCAAAATGGAATCAATAGGAAAATTTCCCTTTGGTCAACCTGTTCAGAAGGTCTTACAAACAGACCGATCTCCCAAAAAAGTCTTCGTTCTGGGCGTTTATGCCAGCGCTGTTCATGCCAGATGGATTTACCCGCTTGGAAAAACATTGGTAAACGCATTGGCTGTTGCCAGCGAACCATACATTTTCTGGCGAGGAGATAACGTTGAATCAATCCTAAATAAAGTTGAAATCCCATATGAATTAGGAAAACTAATTCCACCAAACCAAGAGCTAAACGGTCCTTCTGGAATTGCTTTGGACAAGCTAATTTTGAACCCCATTGGTATAGATCGTGACCAGGCATGGTTATGTGATCTGGTTCCCCATAGCTGTGTAAATCCGGCACAAAAACGAGCCATTGACAGAGAATACCTTCCGCTTATGGAGAAATTCAACTTACCAAAACCATCAGTTCCAACAGTTCCCAGCAAACTGTCTGATGATATACGGCGTCAACAAATTTATGAAGAACTAATTGAATCAAAATCCAATATATTGATCTTGCTAGGAGATAAACCCATCCAGTGGTTTCTGAAATTCTTTGATAAACGTTGGAAAAAGCTTTCTGATTTTGGAATGAATGACAATTATAGCCAACTTCATCAAGCCAGGCTCAGGGATCAAGTCATTCAAGTCATGCCGATTGCTCACCCAAGGCAAATCGCCAAACTAGGCAGATCGTCAGAGAATTGGTACATGGCTCATCAAAGCTGGTTGAAAAGTTCAGCACCTCGGCTGTAAGGTGTCGGCGCTGATTCACTACTGATTTCCCCTACAACCCATACTTCTTCTTCAACTCATCCGTCAACCAGGGAAGAATCTCATTTCTCCTTAACAACCCAGTAATACTCTGCCAGCTCGCCTTACGCAACATCTGATGATTTTTCAGCGCTTCCTTTGTCTCCACAAAAGCCTGATACCCCTTCCCACGTGTCTGAAACGCCGGGTTTCGCTCGTCATAAATCAATACAGCATGTCCGCTATCCAACGAAACAGTACCATCGTTCTGAGTGCCGATCGCCAGCACATTGCGTACCAGTTGATAATTACGATAGAGCGGGCAGGGACGGCTATCCGCGTCATTTTTCCAATGAAATAACTCCGGCACAAACTGCCAATATTTCACATCGGTTGTGGTCAATGGGCAACGGTGTGGTCTTCCTTTCAATGTGTAATTTCCATCACACCAGGTGGGGTGACCGGGCTTCAATTGCACATGTGAGCAGCTGCCCACCTCAGCTTCGGTAAATTTACATTCAATCGCCACCTGATACTCTCCCCCGAAATAAACATCCAGGCTGGTGGGTTGTGATTCACCGAGATGGCTCACCTTGCGTTCCATACGAAAAAGATCAGTTGTTAATTGTGCACCGTCAAAAAGCGGATTGCCATCATCATCCAATAAATCAGAAAGAACTTCCAGGCACCCATAAATCGCCAGATTCCCGAACACACACTGTGCTAAGGCCTGCGAACTGTTCATACTGCGAAACCATTTGTGCTGCTCGTGGGGTGGGATAAAGTCCAGCAAGCGTTGTTTCATTTCCAGGCTGCTCTCCGGATGAAAGATTACATTGAAATCTGCGAAGACAGGTCGAAATACTACAGGTCCTTTTTCGGAGAGATGCCTCCTGTCCAGAAGGTGATCCCATTCAGGATGGCAGGTGTCAATATATGACCAGTATCGTTGGTGAAGATCGGATTTGAAAACGGTGGATTTACTTGGCATGATAATTCATTCTATCATTGTATGGGTAAAGCATTTGGCTTCTGACAAAATTACGCGAGCAGGTAAAATAATTTTAGCATTCTAAATCGTTTGCAGGCAATCGTCCAAATGCTTTACCCTTACCTCGCGAGCTAGCTATTCCAACCATCAAAAAGGGAGTACTTGCTGGGTAGAAAGGACATCTCTAACTGCTTTACCCTTGTTTCTCCCACCGCAAAGGGTTTTCTTGAATATATTGAAGAATCCGGTTGTAGTCTTCTTCATCCCGGATGATATGCTCATAATAGTTACGATGCCAGATGGTGGAGCCGGGTGAGTTCAGTTGTTTGTTGATCTTGCGAGAAGTTATGGACTTGTAGTTTTGGACGATCGCTGCGACGGATCCAGTCTGACTTCCCAGCTGTTTGGGTAAAGCATTTGATCCAGACTTAGACTGTATGGGCAAAGCATTTGATCCAAAAATATTTGGAGTACTATGTCTTTCGAATGCTTTGCCCTTACCCTTACCCGTGTGGGTGGTTCTCGCGGTGATTACAAGAATGCCATGGATGTGATTCGGCATAATCACGAATGCATCCAGAAGGACATTCGAGAAGTGGTTGGGAATTTTCTCCCATTGCTCGTGAGCTACCTCTCCAACGGGCGACAATTGCACATCCCCTTTGACGACTTTTCCAAAAAGGTGTTCTTTTTTGTGGGTTAGGATGGTCAGAAAGTAAGCACCAGGCACAGTGTAGTCGTACCCTGGTAAACGGATGGAGTGGCGGTTGTGGATGGCGGGGTGATAAGGCATGGTGTGCTCCGGCGTTGGGGGGTGTATGGGTATAGCATTTGATATAAATAATTAATCAAGCAGGCAGAATTAATTTTAGCATTGGATGCCGTTTGCAGGCAATCGACCAAATGCTTTACCCTTTTTCTTCCTGGTTTAACTTAGACTCCGTGGTAACCATCCAACATCCGTATGGGCAAAGCATTTGTCAACTAAAGTTTCTCTTATATGCAAAGATGTTTTATGAGAAGGTTTCTTTGTGAGCAAATATGAAACAAATGCTTTGCCCTTACCTTACGAGCTACCGTTTCCTTCCATGGAAAGGTATTCCATTAGGATTTGTGAAAGAGGACCTAACCTCATTTATAGGGGAGCCGGTTCCTTCTCACGTAGTCTGGTGACGCCAAAAAAATCACAAAAGCGTTTCACGGTGTTTTCAGTGGATGCGTAATTGACGCCAATGGAGAAAATAGCGTCGATGATGCAGAGGGGAAGGTTGTGGTAGCCGTACTCTTCGGCAGGGGAGATCATAAAAAGATCGAGATTGGTTTTGCAAAATTTTGTGATTGATTTAATATCGGTTTTAGAAAGCATGAATTATTCCCTCGGAAAAATTAACAGAGGTTTTGGTATCCGTCCTACTAACTTTCTACAATAATTGTGGTGAATTTTCATTTATGCTTGGTTGTGCACGGTCTTCGATCTCATTTCCATTACTTTCCCAATCTAATAAAAATTGCCGAACAAGATTTTGATAAATTGGAAGATCAAGAGATAGACGCCGAATATTTTCAATATCAACCCGTAAGAAACCATGGGAAAAACCATTTCGAAAATCATGAAATTGATTTATTATTTCTGGATTGTTGGGAATGATTTTCCAATTGTTCGTATTTTCCCATAACTGATCGAAACAATTACATACCTTGTTAATTATTCCAAAATCAGTTCTAACATTTTTTTCAAAAAAATTAGAACAAATAGACTCTAGCGCTGACCAAAAAGCTACTACACGATCAATTGGATCGTCGCTAACTAAACCTTTTCTATACCAACTTAAAGCTCGGCTTAAATAGCGTCTATTTAAACTATAAAATCGCCCAAGTTGAAAGGATTCAAGCCAGTTTTCTTGATTAATTATTCTCTTTACATGATTAGAAAGTTCTCTAAATTCAGGTCTAAAGAAATTTAGATGGATAGGGATATCTAAGTGTAAACTTAAGACATCGAGAGCTTGCCCAACGAAATAAACAGCGACGTCGTTTGCATTTTCCTGATCATAAGCACGTGCAATTAGGACACATTTGACCCCATTTTTTGACTTCGAGAGTGTTATGGTGGTTGTAAATGGATTTGATTCTCCCTTTTCGACATTAAGAGTAATACTGTTACGCTCAAGTGATATAGCTCCAGAAATTGCTAGTTCCACTTCCCATTCAGGTAATGCTTGTCGCTCGTTTGTTGGCATAATGACGATCCTTAGAAATTTAATTTCTAAAACTTTTTAAGAGCAAATTAATATTGATCATATAACGAAAAACTAACCAATAAATTTTGGCATTTCATCCCAGGTTCTATCATCTAGAAGTCGGCCAGTTTTTTTCTTGTTAGTTCCACCCCACTGTTTAAAAAAGAATGGTGTTTTTGAATTTAAACAAGAATCCCGTAATTCCCGAACCCAATTTGCTTCAATAGGTCTTGATTTTGGGCCGGATTCACCACCAACTATAACCCAATCAATATTTTCTAAATCAATGTTATGAATTGCCCCGATCAGGGGTTCGAGTGATAAAAACTTAATTTTTGCATCTGTTTTTCTAAGATGGTCAATTCTAAATTTGTAATCATCATTTTCAACACTTACTCCCATCCACACATTCGCTGGCCAAGAAATATTTGAATTTAATTCCAATAATCTTAAAGATCTTTTTGTTAAAACTTGAAATGTATGCCAATGTGCTTTTTCCATTACTTCAAAAACTTGCAGAATAAATTCTACAGGTACTTGTTCATGAAACAAATCGCTCATTGAATTAACAAAAATCATTTGAGGAGCTTTCCATGTAAGAGGTAATTGAACAGAATGTTCATGCAAAGTTAGCTCGAATCCATTTTGATAATTTGGTTGCCCCATTGCTTTTAACCTTTTTGAAAACCTCTCAGCATAGCAATTCTTACAACCGGGGCTAATTTTTGTGCAACCAGTCAAAGGATTCCATGTTGATTCTGTCCATTCAATTGATGACTTTGCTCCCATGATTTATATTCTCGCTGGAAAAACAATTTTTACGTTTTTAGAAAAAGTATCTTTTTGCCTTTTTTCTTTAGGTGGGTCAGTGATAATCTTACCATGTGTCTCTAAATTCTTTAATGCTGTTTGGTAATTTTTCCTAATAAATTTTTTGCCAATACTGTGTTCCATATATATATCTTCTAAATTGGTGGTCCTTCCTGCATATGTTTCTAATAGCATTTTTTCTAATTCCTCTATAGGTTTTGTTAATTCAAATAAAGAGGACTGATTTTTATCTGCTTCACAATATACAAAAGAAGGGACGTCCTGACATGAGCTAGTACTTTCATTTGCCATAATTTGTTTCATAATTTCGTAGCCTTTAAAGTGTTTTGTAACAAAAATTAGGTGATGGCTTGTCCTAGTTCCATTTTTATTTTTGAAGCAAAAAGGTAAAACAAATCGCTTATCATTAATAGAAGGTTGTAATGATTGGACTAAGTATTCAACTATTACGAGTTCTCGCTCATATGCCTTCATTGGCTTTAATTTTTTTCTTAACTCATCCGCTTGGGTTCTTCCGAATAATGAATACATATGATTCTTTACTTTCTCGTTATTTAAACCCATGTTTATCCGATTGTAATTAAAAAAGAAAATACAATCACACCCCCAATCCTTCAAAACAGAATTAATCAAGCCTATAGATAAGCCTTTATAACCCCACGGATCAACAAAAAGTAATGTTGGGAATAATCTCATTTTTTGAAATGTTTTTTCGATTTCTTCTCCTACTTCCATCGTATAAATCTTTGGCGGATATCTTAGTAGATTTATTCCATCTAATTCTTGAATTGATCTTTCTAAGGTTTGAGTATTGTTACTATCTCGGTCGTTAAAAATAGTTACCAAATAATCTCTTAATTCCTCATCTCTAATTGCTTTTTCCAGTATGAGGAGAGGTGTTGACGCAGTTCCATCTTTATACCTTCCAGGGCCAGAAAATAAATCAACGTACGCAATCTTAAGTTTTCTTCGTTTTACAGTAGGAAGCACTACTTTTGCCCATGCCCAAAAATATTTATGTACAATTGTTGTTTTTACGATTGATTGATCGTGAGATTCTGCAAAAAATTTTTCTGTTTTCACTTCTTTTCCTGCTCTTTAAGAAATTTAATAATTAATAAGATGAAACTAAGTTAAGTTGAAAAATTCTCTTTATATTCATCATTAAGAAAAATCAAATTGTCTATTAATTGTTTTGTTGTTATGTGAGAATCTGGATCAACTTTTTCATTTGGAATTAAGTTCGTGAATTCCAAAATCATTGGATATAAGTTTTTGAATATTTCTGAAATCGGCCATTCCTGTTGACTTATCAAAAGTGGAGAATGTATTGATGTAAGATGAAATTGAACACCGCCAATTTTTTTCTTACAGGTTATTAAGAATTCATGATTTAATTTCAACCCTTTTACATATTTCGCATTCCAATCCTCGATGTAATCTTCTGCAATTAGATCAGTTGGATAATTCTTCGATTCAGGAGGTGTTGTAAAGAATTCGATTAATACTCTAGCATGTAATAAATTTGATTCCAAATAACAATTATGTTTTGTGTTCCAACCACATAATTCTTTTTCAGAATTTAATTCATTGTAGGTTTCAATGTACATCCTAAGATGAAATTCTAAATAATCTGTTCCCTTTTTTAATTCTTCAAATGATGGTTTTTTCAAATTTTTCCTCTTACTTTATGTATGATTATTGATTTACACCAATATCACTTTCTCACCCCCTCCCCACCCCATACAGCTCCTTCTGGAAGCCAATAAACAACTCCCTGATCACGGGCACTTCGCCCAGCAAGCGAATCGCATCTGGCAGGGTGAAGTATTTGAGCTTCAGCAATTCCGGCAGTTTCTCCAGTGAAAGTTCATCCACGCCGCTTTCGATGTATTCGGAAAGCACAAACTCGATAAACTCTTTTTCTTTGGCATTGAGGGTTCTGAAAATATGCGACTGTGAACGCGCTACCCGTACATCCCGCGGGATGGGCGGGTCGGCGTTGGCGACGTATTTGAGCACGTCGAACAAATCGCTGTTCTCGGCGTTGATCAGATTTTGCAGGGTGGTGAGGGTGTCTCTCCCATATCCGGCATTGGAGAGCCGCTCAAGAAAAGCCTGGCGGGTGTTGGGATTGGACCAGATACGCCGTAATTCCTCTTCATTATGAAAGAAGCCGGGGAGCTCCCCAAAGAGCTTGTGCAGGAATTCTTCCACAGAGATCGGTTTGCCATCGGCATCCCAAAAAGAGGTCTGCTGCATGTGCTGGATTAAGCGTTCTTTGCCATCCGACAGCTTCACCCGCACGATCATCTTTTTGCGTTCGCGCTCGTTCTCATCGTCAGTGACGTACTCACCGTCTGCGTCCTTGATCCTGGGTTGCGGTGGTTTGGGTTCGCCTTCTGGTGGTAAAGGTTCGCCATCCCATTCAGGATCGCTGAAATGGTGGTAGGCATTCACAAAGTCGTAAACAGTGAAGAATTGCTTGCCTTCATACAGGCGAGTACCACGCCCGATGATCTGTTTGAATTCGATCATTGAGTTAATCGGACGCATGAGCACGATGTTGCGCACATTGCGCGCATCCACCCCGGTGGATAGCTTGTGCGAGGTGGTCAAGATGGTGGGGATGGTTTTTTCATTGTCTTTGAACTCACGCAGGTATTGTTCTCCCAACTCGCCTTCGTTGGCGGTCACGCGCACGCAGTAATGCGGGTTACGGATGCTGTTCATCTGGTTGATCAGGTCACGCACCGCCAGAGCATGATCCTGCGAGGCGCAAAAGACCAGGGTTTTTTCTCGCTGGTTGATATCATTCAGGAAGATTTCCACACGTTTTTTCTCACGCGCCTTGATCTCAATGATGCGGTTGAAGTCGGCTTCTTTATACATCCGCCCGGCTTCGATCTCGCCTTCCAGCACCTGATCGTCCGAGGTGTAGATGTAATCATCGAGGGTGGTCTGGATGCGTTTGACCTTGAAGGGGGTCAGGAAGCCGTCGTTGATGCCTTCTTTGAGCGAATAGGTATAAACCGGTTCGCCAAAATAGCGGTAGGTGTCAATGTTGTCCGAGCGGCGCGGGGTGGCGGTCAGTCCCAGCTGCACAGCCGGGGAAAAGTGCTCCATGATCGCGCGCCAGGTGGATTCGTCGTTGGCGCCGCCNNCGATGAAGTCGAAGAAATCCGGGGGGTATTCGCCAAAGTTGTATTCCCCTTCTTCGCCCGTCATGAAAGTCTGGAAAATGGTGAAGAAGACGCTGCCGTTGGTGGGCACCCGGCCGAGACGGTTGATCTCTGCGGGGCGAATGCGTACCAGGGCATCTTCCGAAAAGGCGGAGAAATCGTTATAGGCCTGATCTGCCAGGATGTTGCGATCTGCCAGGAAGAGGATGCGCGGTAAGCGTCTGCCGTCGCGGTTGAGGTTCCAGCGGGTCTGGTAGAGCTTCCAGGCAATCTGGAAGGCGATGAAAGTCTTGCCGGTGCCGGTTGCCAGGGTGAGCAGGATGCGCTGTTGGCCTTCCGCAATGGCTGCCATGGCACGGTTGACGGCGATCTCCTGATAATAGCGCAGTTCGCGGGTGCCGCCCACATCCTCATAAGGCACCTGATTGAATTTTTCGAGCCATTCATTTTGCTGGCCAAAGGTCAGCTGCCAGAGTTCCTGCGGGGTGGGGAATTTGAGCACATCGCCTTCCTCCCCACTGCGCATGTTGATCTGGTAGATCGATTTGCCATTGGCGGCGTAGGTGAAGGCAATCTGCATTTTTTGGGCATAGTTCTTGGCCTGGGCAACGCCTTCCCCCACCGAGACCTCGTCCGATTTGGCTTCGATGATCGCCAATTTGCGACGGTTGTACTCCAGGATGTAATCGGCGATCAATGGTCTTTCGCGGCCACGCCCGACCAGGATGCGGCCGGGATTGATCTTGAATTCGCGGGTGATACGGCTGCCCGGCACCACGCCCCAACCCGCCGCGCGTAGTTGCGGGTCGATTCGTTCGGCTCTGGTATCGGCTTCATTCATAGTTACCCCTTATTGCAATAACTCCAATAATTGTATATTTGCATACAAATGGTGTTTTCCAACCCATGTTGCACGGAGAATTCCCATTGCTTCCATTGACTTTAAGTGTTTGCTGGCTGTTGTGTAGTGAATATCCATCTTCTCTGCAAGAACCGTTGGTGTCAGGATTGGCGTGGAGAATAAGGTCTCGATTAATTCAAGACTAAAAATTTTACTGTTTTCTCTTTTTACCTGATCTCTGATTAACTTATATAAATTGTTGATCTGTGCCAATGTAGTTCTGGTTGCTGTTGCCTGGGTATAAAAACCTTTTAACAAATAGGTTATGAAACCAAACCAGTCATTTTGAATGGTTACATTTAATAAAGATTCATAATACAAACTGCGATGCTCATTAATAAAACTACTGATATATAAAACTGGATAATCAAGCAGACCGGATTGGATCAATTGCAAAATCATTAAAATTCGACCTGTTCTACCATTTCCATCTCGAAAGGGATGAATCGCTTCAAACTGATAATGAGCGATGATTGCCCGAATTAATGGGTCAAGCGTATTATCCGTGTTATTTACAAAAATTTCCCAATTATTAATTAATTTATTAACATCCTGAGCAGGTGGAGGTGTGTATAAAGGTTTTAGATCGGTCAGGTTGGCAATCTGGTTTTGTTCCCGACGAAATTTCCCATTGCCTTCAGGAATAAGAATTGATTGAATTCCGGTGATCATTCTTGTTGAAATTGGAATTTGTTCCAACATTTCAAATCCCCAACTCATGGCAGCACGATATCTTAATACTTCCTTGTCTGGCGGGCGTTGTTCAACTTCCGGAAAGAGTTGACCCTGGAGTACATTCGCTAAAGTTGTATTGATATTCTCAATATTAGAACTGGCCACGGACTCACGCACCATTATGGGTGCCATTAATAACATCGGATTTGGCATTTCACTACAAGCCCCTTTTAGTTCTGCCAAAGCCACTCTTGCCGGTAGGAGTAATTCATAAAAGTCCGAATTGGATATTCCAAGCGGCGGTAAGGGAGCTAATTCGTTGGGATATGTTGGATCAAATGACATATTATCTCCAATATATCAGTTTTTTTTGATATTTACAATATATCAACTTCATAATTCACCCTGGAAGGCTTTGTGGAGGATGGATTGTTTGAGTTCTTGGAGGAGGGACATTTTTTTTTCATAATTATGGATTAGAAGATCAACAGCATTAGAAAAACCATCAATACTATCAATAAATTCTAATTGCTCTTCTATGCCAGGTATAGGAACCACTAAATTTCCGAGTTTTGACGCATTAAACCCACCTTGAGTACTTCCAGACAAACCTTGTTTTATTATGTCCCAATAATTTTTGGATTTAAAAAAAAGAATAAGGAATTTGGGGAATAATTTATCTTGTAAATTTATCCTTAATCTAATTAAATACGATGCGAAAACAGCATTGGGAGGATTTTCTATCAGGTAACTTTTACCAGTTGTTGCACCTGTACGAGCAAATACAATATCTCCATTTTTCAATTCATATTTTTTACTATCCTCTTCACTTATAATGCAGTAAGGCACCTGATTCCAATCCACACTATTGTTCTGAATATCAGTAATTCGCAAAAATTTTGGACCTACATTTGAAAAATTAGATTTTTCGGTATAACCATATTTTATTTCTGACAATTGATTGAGCGGCATGGATGGCCATTTTTTTGAATGGTTATTGAAGAATTGGTTGATATTTGATTCTAATAAATTGGTAACATTCCTTAAATTCCTCTCTGTATTCTCAATCGCCTGATCAATGGCAGCGAAGGATTGATCGAGGATATCGACGATGCGTTGTTGTTCGGGGAGTGGGGGTGTAAAAATTGGTAATTCTCTAACGTCAGATATTCTCACCCTAGGTCGGGTTGTACCTTTTCGTTTGGAATTAATGAAATCTTGGGTCTGAGGGGAATTAAGGTGATAACACAAAAATTTTGTGTTTATTTTTTTTGCCCTAATTCTAACCAAATCTGCAACGATTAATCCAATTTTAGAGTCTTCAACAATTGCCGATGCGCCAAGAGGATCGCCTAGTTTTGTCATTATTATGTCGCCCTCTTCATACGAATGTCGCTTTAATTCTTCGAATTTTGTATTACTGACATAATCCATTTTTTTAAATGTAATTTTGAATGGTTTTATATTTTGTATTTTTAATACTGGGAATCCATTGGTTTTATAGTCTGTGCGCTTTAAATTTGATCCAAATGGGCCGTCTACAATATCCTTTTTGAAATCATTGCAAAGGTCTTTTAATTCGACAATTTTTATATGCTCTCTCATAAGATTTTTTTGATTTGATCTAGAATGTCGGCTGTCTGTTGGTCTAAGGTGATAATTTCAGACAAAACCTCTGCAGGTGATCTAAATTCGACTGAGTTTTTATTATTAGGATTTTTGACTGATAAATCAAAAGTCGTTTTGTTAATATTGTGTATGTTAATTAACCATGAGCACTCTGACTCCGCTTTCGTTCTCTGCAGTTCCACAAACTCAACCAAATCCCCCTCATTCAATGGGTTGGTTTTGCCCAGATTGCGATCCAGGTTAAGCTGGTAATACCAGATATTTTCCGTCGGAGCGCCTTTTTCAAAGAACAGGACCACGGTTTTCACACCCGCGCCGGTGAAGACACCACCCGGCAAATCGAGCACGGTGTGCAGGTTGCAACTGGAGAGCAATTCCTTGCGCAGGCTGATGGCGGCGTTGTCGGTGTTGGAGAGGAAGGTGTTTTTGATCACCACGCCAGCTCTCCCCCCCGGTTTGAGGATTTTGATAAAGTGCTGCAGGAAGAGGAAGGCAGTCTCCCCGGTTTTGATGGGGAAGTTGTTTTGCACTTCTTTGCGTTCTTTGCCACCAAAGGGCGGGTTGGCGAGCACCACATCGAAGCGGTCCCTGTCCTGCATATCCATGATATTTTCGGAGAGCGTATTGACGTGTTGAATATTGGGGGCTTCGATGCCGTGCAGGATCATATTCATGATGCCGATGATGTAAGCCAGCGATTTCTTTTCTTTGCCGTAAAAGGTGCGGGTTTGCAGGGTTTCCATATCGCTGGTGGAGAGGTCACCCTTGCTGGTGAGGTATTCAAAAGCTTCCACCAGGAAGCCTGCCGAGCCAACCGCCCCATCATAAATCTTCTCGCCAATTTGCGGCCTGACCACCTTGACGATGGTCTTGATGAGCGGACGCGGCGTGTAGTATTCGCCACCATTGCGCCCGGCGTTGCCCATTTTCTTGATCTTTTCCTCGTAGAGGTGCGACATCTCGTGTTTTTCGGTTTGCGATTGGAAACGCAGCTCATCCACCAGGTCAATCACCCCGCGCAGGTTGTTGCCACTTTGAATTTTGTTTCTAATTTCGCTGAAGATTTCCCCAATTTTATATTCAATCGTTTCTAAGCTGGCTGCCTGGTTCTTAAAATTCTTGAGGTAGGGAAAAAGTTTTTGTTCAACGAATTCAATTAATGGTTCCCCGTTAAGCATGCGGTTGAAATCTTTTTTTCCGTCGGGTAATTTGGGTACCGCCCAGGCTTCCCATTGAAATTCCGGCGCGATGATGGGTTGGTAAGTTTTTCCCATCAACTCGGCAGCCAGCTTCTTTTCCTTTTCGAGGTCGTCGAGGTATTTGAGAAAGAGAATCCAGGAGGTCTGCTCGACGTAATCCAGTTCACTGCTACAGCCAGCATCCTTCCATAATTGATCGTCTATGTTTTTAAATGTCTGCTCGAACAAGGGCAATGCTCCTCATGATGGAATTATGATAATCCCCGCACAGGCATGGGATACCATGCATTAATGATTATAGAGCAAAATCATCAAGAATAAAACAGGATTCGGGTCGGAGAATTATGTTTGTGCGGTAGGGGCGGGTTCCAAACCCGCCCAAAACCACGGTGTGCCATTTCCATCAGTACCCATCACAACAGCATGTGCGGTAGGGGCAAAGCATTTGGTTGGGAATGTTTGTGTTTTTGCAAAAATGGATGTGGGTAAACGTTTTTAGTTTGCCAAAATGATTCCAAATNNCGGGGTACCATATACATCCTACGACGCGGGTGATGATTATCGTTATTTATGCAGAGAGATAAGGTCATTGCAACCGATTTTAATCGGTTTGATATTTGGAGACCCAGGATTTATCCTGGGGGTAGCGATGGAGATGAGGGGCGGGGTAGGCGAGGACAGATTTTTTGAGATTTGAGGACCGGCACAAGGCGAACCTCTCTGCTCCCTTTGCGCCACCAGGGAACTGAAATGTGACATTTTTCGTCTTATTATTCCTGGGTGCGGGTCTTGCATCCAAATCATTAAACAGCTACGATGGAGTGATATGCAACAGAGTATTCCGATCACAACCCAAAGCGTGAAGCAGCCATCCCAGCCAAAGCCGAAAAGCAGGCTGTGGGGGTATGTTCTGGCAGCATTTGCACTGTTTACGCTGCTGATCCCGATGGCGGGGGTGGCGGGGGCGGCGCTGTATGTGCGCCAGACGCAGATGATTCTGCCGGGTGTGAGCGTTGGCCCGGTCGACCTGAGCAATCTGCCCCTGGCAGATGCGGCTACCTATNNACACCACAAACCTGGTGGTGCTGAACGAGCAATATAAATGGACGGTGACCCCACCCATGACGGGGTTGTGGATTGATCCGCTGCAGACGGCCGAACAGGCCTATGCGGTGGGACGCGACACTGGCGGTATTGAGGAGATTGTTAAACTGGCAACCGGTCAGGCGTTCGAGGTCCAGCCGGTGGTCACCTTCAATGAGGATGTTGCCCGCGACGTGTTCAACGACCTGGCGGCCAAAATCGCGATGTCTCCCACGGATGCAACTCTGGCGAAAGACGAGCAGGGGCACTGGTATGCCGAACCCGGCAAAGCGGGGTTGGGACTGGATGTGGAAGCCACGCTGGCGATGATCAAAGCTGATCCGCAGGCCATTTTGCAAGCCGGCTACCTGCAATTGCCGATGCAGCCGCTGCAACCAGCCATCGCAGACCTCTCGGCGGATGTGGAGCGTATTGCCGCTTTCTATGAAACACCGATCCACCTGCGTGCCTGGGATCCCATCACGGATGAATTGCTGACCTGGACCATCCCGCAGGAGCTGATGGCGAGGTGGACGAAGCTGGATGATCCCTACGGCGAACCGTATATACAGATCAACCAACCGGAATTTGAGAACTACCTGGCAGCGTGGGAGCGCAGCATCGGCAACCGGGAAATCGACTTTAAAGACCCTACCGACAGCCTGGATGATCGCTGGGCGGATGGCAAGCCTTTCACCATTTACCTGCGTCACAAAGCGACTGAATACACGGTTGGATATGGGGATAACCTGATTTCGATCGGGTTTGAAGTGGGCATGCCGTACTGGAAGATTCAGGAAGCCAACCCCGGCGTGGGCATTTATGGTGTGCATGCGGGGCAGGTGTTGACGATCCCTTCCAAAAACGAGATGTTACCTTACCCACCCGTACTGGGCAAGCGCGTCGTGATCAGCATCACGGAGCAGCGTATGTGGGTCTATGAGAATTTCGAGCTGAAATCCGAGCATGTGATCAGCACCGGTATGTCCGATTCGCCGACGCTGCCGGGTGTGTTCCAGATCCAGACGCACGAGATCAATGCTTACGCTTCCAACTGGGATTTGTGGATGCCGCATTTCATGGGCATTTACGAGGCGGTGCCGGGCTTTATGAACGGTATCCATGGGCTGCCGGTGCTCTCCAGTGGGGCGCGTTTGTGGGTAAACGTGCTGGGGCAGCCGGCTTCATATGGCTGCATCATCATGGATCTGGCGTCCGGTGAAGCGCTGTACAACTGGGCTGAAAATGGCGTGGTGGTTGAGATTCTGCCCTGATCAAAAATTGCAAAAAGTCAGTTACAATTAGCGCCAGGAGCAAACATGCGCACAATAGTCATCATCTTTTCAGCGAATTCGGAATGGCGTGCCGCCAGAAAAATTTGCAGGGTAACCTTTGTTGAATCCACACCCTTTGGGGAGTGTTTTGCGATCCGTGAGGAGACGCGTAATGTGATTTACATGCAGGGCGGCTGGGGGAAAATCTCCGCTGCGGCCAGCACGCAATATGCCATCTCGCAATGGCATCCCGATCTGGTGGTTAATTTGGGCACCTGCGGCGGATTTGAAGGCAAGGTGGAGCGCGGTGAGATTATTCTGGCCGATCGTACCCTGGTGTATGACCTGATTGAGCAAATGGGGGATCAGCAAAAAGCGTTGGCGCATTACACCGCGAAGCTGGATTTAAGCTGGCTGGCTGAGCCCTACCCGCAACCTGTGCGCAAAGGGCTGTTGCTCTCCGCTGACCGGGATATCCTACCCGAGCAGGTGGGTTGGCTGCAGGAAACGTTTGGTGGTGTCGCTGCGGATTGGGAATCGGGGGCGATTGCCTGGGTGTGCCAGCAAAACCATGTGAAATGCCTGATATTGAGAGCGGTCAGTGATCTGGTGAATGGGGATGGCGGGGAAGCCTATGCGGATATAGGCGTATTTCACCTGGCGACCGAGCAGATCATCACCGATTTGTTGACGCATTTGCCGGAGTGGTTAGCGCGCATCGATTTTTCGTAAGCTTTGCAACCCTGGAGCTTCTGGGTAAACAAGCCAATCGAATTATCACCGATTTGTGGACGCCTTTAGTGGAGTGGCTTGAGCGCGTTGATTTTATTTACGGATGTGAAGGGTTAGAGCTTCTGGGCGACCACACCGATCCAGTCGCCCCCTTCGCTGAAGGGAGTGCCTTGCAGATCATTCCACAGGCTATCCACCCGGAAGCCGGCTTTGATGAGTTCCGCGCTGATGGTGTGCTGGTTGAAGTCCTGAAACCAATTGTTGTACACCGAGAGCCTACCGTCGCCCTCAATCACAATGCTTTGATCGAGATAGATATCCTGTTCGGGGTAGTCAAACCCCTGCTCCAGCACGAGGTGCGGGCCGGGCTTCCAAAAACCTTTTTCGAGGGCATACCAGCCGTTCTTCTGGCCATGTTTGCGGCGTAGTTCGCGTGTGGTCACATCCAGCACGAAGTACCCGCCAGGCTTAAGCGCATTCTTCACGTTCTCCAGTAGCTGGCTGCGCTGTTCGGGGGCGAGCGGGCAATAATCGCCGTAAACTAACATCACCAGTTCGTATTTTTCTTTATCTTTAAGGGTCAGGTAATCCTGATAGCGATAGGTAATCTCCAGACCTTGCTCACGGGCGGATTCGATGGCGTAATTGATCGAGTTGCCGGAGTAATCCACCCCGGTGACTTGCAAGCCTTGTTTTGCCAGTCGGGATGCGTAAAGGCCAGGGCCACAACCCAGGTCCAGGATGGCATCGCCGATTTTGAGGTTTAGATAGCTCGCAATCCATTGCACGCTTTTTTCGATGGTCTCTGTTTTGCGGCTGGCAAGATCAGTGCTCTGGTCGAGATGCGTTGCCAGCATTTGCTGTGAGATGTGCGGGTCATCCCAAAAGAGCGGCTCACCTGGGGTAAAGGGCTGCGGTTTTTGTTGTAACTGGATGATCATATCCAGGTTGAGGTAACCAAAGTTAAACAAGTAGTTAGGTTTTTTGGGGATCGGATTGCTCATTATTCAATTCCTGACATTTGAACATAGTTACTTACATCCGTATTATAGATTACTTCCAGGGTGGTGAAGCGTGCCCAGGGGGTGCCTTCATCCATCCAGGTGACGCTGGCTTGAACAGGTTGTAAGTACTTCCCGAGGTTTTCCCACTTGACCACCTTGTTTAGCCACAGGGTTTTCTCGGTGCTATCTGTGGCTTTGTAGCGCATTGATTCCATGGAGATAAGCAAGCCGGTTTGCGGATCGAATTGAGCGGTAAAGCGCTCCTCCTCATCGCCGAAGGGTACAATCAAAATCGCGCTATTCTCATCGATGGCTTCCCAACGCACCTGCGGATCGGTAATCCATACAGATGGCATCCAGATCGCTTCTGCCCAGAGCGCCAGGTTGGCACCCTGATCCACTTTCTCGCCTTCACTGACCCCGAAGGGTAGTTCCAGGCGGGCTTTGCCATCCAGGAAATGCTCATTGACTTTGAGAAGAGGTAAGCCGAAAATGGTGGTTTCGATTAAAGAAAAATCCTTGACAGGGAAAATTTTATAGATACAATTATACAATAATACAAAGATACAATAGTACAATGATACAATATTTACCCATTTAATCAACAATTCTGAACAGGCAGGTGGCGTTTTGGAAGCAAAAGTAAAGATAGAAATCGATTTTCGATCCGGGGTATCCATCACCCATCAGATTGTAGAACAGATTTATGATCAGATCTTGCAAGGTGAAGTCAAAACCGGAGAGCAATTGCCCACGGTACGTGATCTGGCGCAACGATTAAAGGTTAATTTCAATACGGTTGCGCGGGCGTATCGCATCCTGGATCAGGCCGGCGTTATTAACACCCAGCATGGCCGTGGCACCTATATCCTGCCAGAGAAAACCCCACAGCTCACCACGCGCACCAAGGAATTAGACCTGATGATCAGAGATTTTCTCGAACAGCTGGACCAAAAAGGATACTCAGAAGCGGAAATTCTGGCTGTGTTTCAACGCAACTTGCGCCAATTGAAACAAAGCTACCATCCAGAAGAGTAGATATTCATAGAAAATGAAAAATGTTTCACGTGAAACATTAAGGAGAAAAATGAAAACAAAACATGTATTAATTTGGGCATTAATTTTATCGTTGGCTGTTATGATATTGGGGTTGGTTTTATCACCACGTTTTCCTGATCCGATGGCGGTTCATTGGAATGAACTGGGTGAAGCGGATGGCTATGGGTCGCG
>NPIE01002786.1_pt2 | contig 20002 bp, 10 predicted proteins | sample 8637661 | NCBI WGS metagenome assembly NPIE01 (sample SAMN07420842, study PRJNA396082) | bioreactor metagenome | isolation source: sample BA12 brine-fed electro-methanogenic bioreactor BA | place: Japan: Kochi | collected 2016-12-09
ATGAACCCTTGAGCCCATGAACCACGAGCACTGTGAGGTGTTTGGCAGTTGTCTGGCATGGGGAGCAGGTTTGATTACCCGAATAATTTTGGTTGCTTTGTAATATGTTAAAATAAAAAAAAGGGAGAAAATCTCCCTTTTTTTAAACAATGTTAATAATGATCAGAATGACAGATCAAATCCTACACCAAAATTTACTGTCGTTTTTTTATATTCTTCGGTATAGGTGGTCGTTACTTTCTGTCCTTCATCATAAAACACATTCATAACACCCGCATTCAACACCAAATTGGGGGTCAGCTTTAAACCAATACCGCCGGCAATCGTGCTTGACGGCAGGCTATAGCTCAGGTCTGTTTGATAATCTTCCGTAACTTTTTGATCGCCATAGGAATATCCAACACTGACAAGGAATTTATCAGTTACGTCATATTGTACCGCAAAACCAAATTCAATTCCGTTATCTACCTTGTCTTCTTTACCGTCCCAATTCACGTCTTTGTTAAAGTAGTAATTGAAGTTTGCCTCGGTTTTGAGTTTGGGCATAACCTGATATGCAACACCCACAGCCAACATGGCAGGCATATCCGCATGCGTTTCTGCTCCATCTGTAAACATTCCTGATCCGTCAACTTTCGTATCGTTAACAAGCGTCAGCTCTGTTTTCATTTCATAGCGTAGAGCAATATCCAGGCCATCGAAAGGTGTGATAAAAGCGCTGAATATCGGACTGAAACCGGTAGCATCCTGAGCTGCATCTACTTCAACATCAGCCGTAGCAGCTTCAAGAACCGGGATTTGTGCTGAATATGCAGTGGCATAAGTACTATATGCTCCCTGGATCTGTGCAGCGGTTAATCCGGTAGGATCAACACCCAGTTGCTGCAAACCTCCTTCAAGCTGTGCTACCTGTACTGTAGTCAGTTGACCGGCTCCCTGCAGTTGGGCAAGCGTAAGTCCGCCGACACCGGCATCAATAAACGGTTGAAGACTGGCAGCAGTTGAAGTCAGGGTGTTTGCCACACCGGTTAGATATACAGCAGGTTTTACCCAGTTTGTACCATCTGTTGTAATTTCAATATTCTTCAGGAACCCGTCATACGTATTATTAACCACAACATAACGACCACCGACAGCCAATGACAGCATTTTGCTCAATTTGTAAGTCAATCCTGCCTGACCTGCAAAATAAACGGAAGTCCCTTCAAATTCTGTATCCAAACGGTAATCTTGAACACCGAGTTGAGGTTTTAAACCGGAAACGGGCATTTCAAAGGATGGTAAGCCGTTTTCGTACATAGCACTGCCGCCGCCGCCTATCGGTGTAAATCCTGCTGATACTGCAATATTACCAGTTTTATAAGCCAGATACAGATTTGGAAACAAAGGCGCATAAACATCACCTACGAATTCATTCCTGCTCAGAGAAGGCAGATTGTTGTTTACGGTTTTCGTCTGCCAGATCATTTGATTTCCCACATGAAGATGAAGTCCGTCATTCAATCTTGATAAACCTGCCGGATTATAATAGACAGCATCAAGATCAGTGGAAGCATTTCTGTTCATTGTCCGGGTAAACTGAGCGCTTTGATTGGTATTTGTAACCAGCCCACCGGCAAAAACCGTTGCAGTCACCAGACATAAAACAAGTACAGTCAGCAATTTAAGTGTTTTCAAGATTCCCTCCTTGTTTGTGTTACACTCTATTTTTTGCTTTTATGAAATTTCCAGTACCTTTTGCGAATTTGCAAGAAATTTTATTAAAACATGCATTCCCATATATTCAATATGATTCCCGGACTTTTTTTTTTATTTTTTATGGACATGTGAAAGGAGTTATCATGGACAATAGTCCCTTACAAAGGTCCAAACAGGACAAAATGATAGCCGGTGTATTGGCGGGACTGGCAGAATGGCTGGGGTGGGATGTTACAGCTCTCAGGGTTGCTTTTGCTATTATTTCTCTATTATCATCCGTCTTTCCGGGTATTCTGGTTTATGTTGTCCTTTGGATACTCATGCCTGAAGAAAAATAACGGTAGAAATTGACACAGTATGCAGGGGTAAAACATAATTATACCCATACTTTCTCTTCATAGATTCTCACCTTCATATATCAGTAAAGAGTGTGAATTAATACCGGATTTTATATTCAGAGTACATGTATCCCTATCGAGAAATATAAATATAACTTCAAAAAATGATCATAAGAGGTTGGAATGACAAAAAAAGACTATCATTTTGAAACACTTCAACTGCATGCAGGGCATACACCTGATGATGTTACGTATGCCAGAGCCGTTCCAATTTACCAGACAACATCTTACACGTTCAGGGATTCAAAGCACGGAGCAGACTTATTTGAACTGAAAGAGTTTGGGAACATTTACACGCGAATAATGAATCCTACAACAGATGTATTTGAGAAAAGGATGGCTGCCCTTGAACGTGGAACAGCAGCGGTAGCGACAGCCTCAGGCATGTCAGCTCAATTCTTAACCCTTGCTACGTTATTGGAAGCCGGAGACTCAATCGTTTCATCACCTTATTTATACGGCGGGACATATATTCAGTTTAAAGTTACATTAAAGCGACTTGGAATAAACGTCCGATTTGCAGAAAATGATACACCTGAAGCCATGTCGAAACTGATTGACAAATCAACAAAAGCGCTCTACACCGAAACAATCGGCAATCCGGAATTCAGTATTCCGGATTTTGAAAAACTAAGTGAACTGTCCCGTGCACATGATATTCCGCTCATAGTAGATAATACATTCGGAGCCGGCGGATATTTTTGCCAGCCCATTATCCATGGTGCTCATATTGTTACTGCATCTGCCACAAAATGGATTGGAGGGCATGGAACATCAATCGGCGGTATTTTAATTGATGGGGGAACATTCAATTGGGGAAACGGCAAATTCACTATGTTTTCTGAACCGTCTGAAGGCTATCACGGATTAAATTTCTGGGAAACATTCGGTGAAAAATCTCCTTTTGGCAATATTGCCTTTGCAATCCGTGCCCGTGTAGAGGGACTCCGGGATATAGGTCCAGCCATTTCTCCTTTTAATGCTTTTCTCATCCTTCAGGGATTGGAAACCCTGAGTCTTCGGGCTCAACGGCAAGGGGAGAATGCCATAGCGACTGCCCGATGGTTAAAAGACCATCCAAAAGTTGAATCGGTTAATTATCCCGGTCTCTCTGAAAATCCTTACCATGCATTGGCACAAAAATATCTTCGTCACGGCTTTGGCGGTGTATTGACATTCAGGATTAAAGGTGGAAAGGAAAAAGCATCAGAACTCATCAGTCATCTCGAATTGATAAGCCACTTGGCAAATGTGGGAGATGCCAAGACTCTGATCATTCACCCGGCCAGTACAACTCATCAACAGCTGTCAGAAGAAGAACAAAAATCAGGCGGCATATACCCGGATCAACTCCGTTTATCCGTCGGTATAGAACATATCAATGATATTTTACAGGACCTTGATCAAGCCTTGAAAAAAATCTGACGGAGAAATCAATGCCAGTCAAGCTACCGGATAAACTTCCTGCCATTACAACTCTTTGCAAAGAAAATGTCTTTGTCATGACGGAAAGCCGGGCAATCCATCAGGATATTCGCCCTCTCCGCCTTCTCATCCTGAATCTGATGCCCCTTAAAATTGTAACGGAAACCGACTTGATACGTATGTTATCAAATACTCCTCTGCAAGTTGAACTGGATTTGCTCCACATGTCTACACACGAATCGAAAAACACACCCAGGGAACACATTGAACAGTTTTATCTAACTTTTGACAGCATAAAAACACACAAATATGACGGTATGATAATAACCGGTGCTCCGGTTGAAACACTTCCATTTCACGAAGTCCGATACTGGCAGGAATTGAAGCAAATAATGGACTGGACACAGAGGAATGTCACATCTACTCTTTTCCTTTGTTGGGCCGCCCAGGCTGGATTATATCATTTTTATAATGTTCCCAAATATCAACTTACCAAAAAATGTTTTGGGATCTTTTCACATACGGTATCCACTTCTACTCTCCCGCTTTTTCGAGGATTTGATGATTGTTTTATGATGCCTCACAGCCGGCACACAGAACTGCGGGAATCAGATATTCAAAAAATCCCCCAATTGGAGTTAATTGCTCAGTCAGAAAAAGCCGGTGTAGGTATAGTGCTTGCCCGGAAAGGACAGCAAATATTTATTACAGGTCATCCGGAATACAGCCCGGATACACTAAAAAATGAGTATCTGAGAGATAAGGCCGCCGGTTTGCCCATCGAAATACCTGAAAATTATTTTGCTGATAATGATCCAAAACGGGAACCGTATGTCAGCTGGAGAGCACACGCCAGCCTTCTTTTCTCAAACTGGCTGAATTATTATGTCTATCAGGAAACACCTTACCAATGGGAATAAAGTTCACTCAAACAGTGAACAAAACATTTAAGGATAAATATTTTTTAATATTTAAGCAATTGCTTTATGAAAGCCAGCAATGATGCAATTGCCTTCCATAACTTTAAATAAAAAAGTTCTTTGAACATTCAGTAAAGATACGGCATCTATTAGTTCTGCGCCTGTTACAAAGCAAAATTCATAAATACAATCTGTTTACAATAATTGATGGAAAGCATTCTTTCAATTTTCAAAATGGTCTGGTTTGATTTATTTGAGTCGCGATATATATAAGCGCATTTGATATATTATTTATAATATTAATATGCATATTAGCAAATCGCTCATTATCTTTCCCCCGGGGCGGGGGAAATCGGCATCACAAAACTTTCATGTAAATAATAGTTTTTCATTGTTATCGTTAATTATTAATACCTAGCAACTCTGATAGCATTTTGATTCACGCCAATAAAATAAAAAAATTCGCTAGCTAAATCAGAACTTAACGATAGATGAGGTTTAATTCTTCAATTTTTGCTGTCAATTGTGCAATTCCCGACTGTGTTGAGATATCCGGTTGAAATGTTGAATCAAAATACTGAATAAGAGTGAGAGACAGATTAAAATCACCTTTATTAAATGCAGCTGAAGACATCGTTACTCTGACACTTTCATGTGTCAGTCCCGAATATCTGACAAACACCCATGAACTGTCACGATATAGCAGTTCATTCCCTCTTGTCAAACAGGAATCCCACTGTCCGACGGCATGAAAAGAAAAAGTCAATCCAGCCAGCATCTGGGAATATTCAGATTCCAATGTGTCCGTTACATATAATCCCTGGCGGAAATAATAGAGACTATTGGCAACGGAATCCAGTTTACCCATTGTCCAGCCGGTACCATTCCAGCCGTCAGAGTACCCCGGACGCTCCATCACAGATTCAATAAACCAGCGTCTGGCCTGGGTATAATCCCCGGCAATATAAAAATCCCATCCGTACTCAGAATAATCTTCACCTGTTACCTCATAAGCTTTACGGCAGGCTGTCAATGCAATCAAGATGAGTAATGTGATGTATATTCTTTTCATAATAATCCGCATTACCTGATAAGTGTCATTTTATGGGTTTTAACATAACCTGAACTGCTCATAAGGCGTGTTATATAAACACCGCTGGCTGCAGGTTTGCCAGCGTTATCATTGCCGCTCCATACCCATTCATACCTGCCGATATCCAGTTTGTCATTCATGAGAGTTGCCACTTCCTGTCCCATAATATTATATATCTTACAAACGATATGCTGATTCGGTCCATCCATAAAACCCACATCGAAAGTAATGGTTGTAGTCGGATTGAACGGGTTGGGATAATTACCGTTCAATTCTGTTGTTTCTGGAACAATTATAGTTTTTTCACCAATGGAAAAATCCCCCATATCCCACACCCAAGCTTCCAAAGTGCCCTGTTTAAATATTGTGGGGATTTCAATCCATGTATTGCCACTCCTGTAATAGACGGCTTCATCTTCAGAACAGTTATTTAATGATAGGAGAACCGGTTTATCAAAACGCCAGCCGGAAACACCCAACCTGTAAATCACAGGATCCGAACTGTTTCGACGGCAAAGAGTTGAATCCAGCAGCAACAAGGGACTATCCATCATCAACGAAGCTTTCTTTCCGAAGACCCCCAATATTCCGTCCGGACTCCTGCCGGTCCAGTCACTGTCGGTTTTTGTCATAATTACGGCTATCTGCCGTTCAATTTCCGCTTCTCCCGCATAACTGTATGATTGAACCTTGAGAGTATGAGTACCCGAAGAAAGATCCTTTAAACGGGCTGTATACGTGTAAGGAGTCAAAGATTGAAGCGGTTTTGCCACGTCGTCTACGGTAAACGCAATTGAGTCAGCCATACCCAGACTGTCATTAAGCATAAAATCAAAATATTGATGAAAAGCCGCATTTTGGACGATCTGTATGGAGTACTTTCCGGTTGTAACCATTTCTACGAGGAATCGGACGATCACATCCCCGTCTTCAGGCATATTGGTCTGAATAAGCAGCGAATCAGATTGAAAACCGTAAGCCATTTTTTCGGTAATAACAGATAAATTGAGCGTATCCCGGGAATTTCTCGGTATCACGCCTTCAGTCTCATCAGAATCCAGCCACACGGGTTTATGTACAAGAGTCCAATTAAGCGGTTTATACCCGGAATTAATCATGACTGCCGACATGTCATATTCCTGGTTTAGTATATAGATCATATCAACAGTATCCGGATTGATTGACATCATAGGCGGATCCAGGGAAAACCGGAAGCTGTCAACAGCAGCTGTCGTAAATTCTTGATCCGAAGTTGTTACGGACCATGTAATATCTGTTGTCAAATAATGGGGCATATCCATGGCCGTCAAGGCCAGATCCCATAAGGTGTCTGACGTTGTAAATGATGTATCAAACGCATCATACCAGCAGGAGAATTTATAGATGAGATCTGTATCATCCACATCATTCGATGTTGCCCAACGAAAACGAACCGTATCAGGCCAAATTCTGGTAATTCTTTGATTATCAGAGGGAAATAATAACCGGAACGGTTCCGGAGCGTCATTAACCGGAAGTATATTTACAGTAAAAGATGACGTATCACTATATTCACCGTCGGATACAATAACATCAATGAAACTGCGGCCAAACCAGTGTGCTTCAACCGGAATTATAATTTCATGATAACCTGTATCCAGATCATTCCCAAAAGTAAAAGCAGGAATTGCAGAAGTATCGCTTATAACATTTACAGTTAAGGGATCAACATCTACATCGGAGATATAAATGTTTACGGCTAAGGTGCTGTCTTCATATATCGTTTTATCTGCTATGGGTTCGATTTCCGGTTTATCATTGACAGGTAAAACGGTTAATGTAAAGGTATCCGATACTGTAGCAGAACTGTCATCAGCAGCGGTAACTTCAATGTCCAACGAACCGTTATAATCATCGGTCAGATAGATGATCATGCGTGTGTTATGATGAGCCGGCAACAGCTCCTGTGTCTTAGTATCTTCCGGCGCATAGCTGTAAATATAATTTGTATGTGTTTTTGAATCTTTTTCAAAATTAATCGTTTTACCCGAATCAACTCTATTGATTTCCCTTCGTTGATTGGTTTTATCCCCATTGGGATTTTTTTCAAAAATTATGGTATCTACTGCATTTTCTTCCGTATAGAAAACAGAAAACCTCAGACTGTCCGTAGCATCTATATCATTAAAATAATCTTCCATTCGTTCATACAGAACCAATCCCTTTGAATCTTCAGAGATGGTTCGATTGGGCAAGGGAAGCAAAACATAAGGAGGATCATTCATGGGAAGGACGGTAATATTGAAAGTCATAACATCGGTCAGCGTTGTATGATCCGACACACGAACGGTTACAGAGTGAGTCCCAACATCATCGTTGTCTGTTTGCCAGTTAATTACAGCTGTTGTGTCAGAATTTTTTGAAATACTTAAACCTTCCGGTCCGTTTACTACAGAAAATGTCAAAATTTCCGGAGCCCGGGTTTTCAAATTATCATCAAATGCACGTAAATCCAGTGTCAATAAATCATCTTCCCGAATAGTGGTATCCCCCTGAACTGTCGTAAATGCCGGATTATCCCTGACAAGATATTGAAAATTCACAGAGGAATACTCATCCTGAACATTATGTGCACTGTCAAGAGCCAAAGAATGAACGTCATACACGTCTTTATTCGTCAGAAACTGGATAGGAAATGTTGAATAATACCACGATGTTTCTGAAGCAACCCTTGACAAAACCGTTGTTTCACCAATCTGCCAGCCGGATCCGTTCCAGTATTTCCCGTCACTCTGTCTGATAATAGCGAGTTTTACCCTTTTTACTCCGGATCCATGGTCGCTGCATGATCCTCGCAGGGTATCATGATTCATATAATACGTATCATAAACATAATCACTCAGGACCGGCTCTGAAAGAGGTGTAATATAATCAAACATTACTCCGTCAGATGTGCTGATATTGGAAACATTGCCTGCAGAATCAACAGCTCTGACAGAAAAATTATAAGTCTCTCCATGTTCATACATTAAATAAAAAGGATCTTTCATGAAAAAAGTATCAAGATTGGTTGTAAACCATACCGTTGGAAATGAAGGTTGATCCGGATTCTCAATTCTTGCTTCATATTTTTGAATACCGCTATGAAGATCAAGAAAATTCTTCCATGAAGGGTGTGCATAAGGATGTCTCGTGAAATCAATATCGATATTTAAACTGTCCATGACCAATCCGGCAACCGGAGCAATTCTGTCAATATAAACCGTGTCTACAGCAACAGGACTGACTGTCCGGTTTCCGGCAATGTCTTCAAGTGTTGCACGAACCGTTAGAATTTTGCCGTCAGCAGTATTAAAATCAATCAAATCCTGCAATAAACGGGCATCATTAATTGGAATGACCTGATCGCGTATGCTGGTAATAGTTCGGATATTTCCGACTGGACGCCACGGATTGGCACCCAGTTTCATTTCAAGTGAAACACGTCCACCAACAAGGGACTCATCTTCTGCAACAGGGACTGTAATTTGAATGATATCTGCTGAGTTGTTGTAATAATGGTAATTCGGTTTAAATGATGTAATAACTCCATCATCATTTCGTGTATGAACATCCGTAATGATGAAAGAGTCAGGCGGTGTATTATCCACAAGCAAACTATTGGACCCGGATTCGATTTCTATGGGATTTCCTGCTAAATCGGTTCCGGACAGAGAGACAGAAACGAGCCCATCGTTAACAGACCCGGACGGAATGATTGTCTGATATCGGAATAAACTGTCAGATAAACCGATGCGGGTTAAAACGGCATTGGAAATATCATCATTATTCCCTGCATAATCGATTGAAATCCGTGGGCTGTCAGAGACCGGCTCTGAAAAAGTAACCGTTATAGTCTCAGGATCACCCGCTTTAACAATTGTATCTGAATAGGTTATGACAGCTTTGGGCAGTACGCGATCAAGAATACAATTTAATGACGGGCTAAGAGTCCCGGCATTACCTGCAATATCCGTTAAACGGGCAGTAAATTGTTTACTGCCGTCAGGTTCAATCATAGATCCGTTTAAGGCAAATTCAAAATTCCCCGCAGCCATATCGGTTACATTTAAAGTGTGGTTAAGCAGAAATAGCCCATTTAAATAAAGGGTCAGAACATCACCGGAAACGGCTGTTGAACCACTAAAATCAACAGTAATGGTAAAATCATCACTTTCGGCAAGATTAATATATTCACCTGCGTCACAAACCGGTACCAGAGGTGCTGTTGGAGCATTGGCATCAATTCCGGGAGAAGAGGTTGCAGGCGGGGCCGTATTGAATAATGCACTGGAATTGCCGGCTGAATCCATTAAAATAACGGAAACAGGAATTTGCTGATTTTCGCCTCTGTCCGGGTCACCGGGAGCAACCGTATAAACAGCAGAATATGTGTTGTCAGTGTTATCAGTAAATGTTTCTGCTACAGATTTTGTATTAATCATCAGGGTTGAAACAAGCAAATTGCTTTCTTCGGCAACAATGGTGACTGTTACATTATCGCCAATTTTGCGCCATCCGCTGGTTGGAGAATAGGATACAGAAGAAATTACCGGTCTGTTTGCATCAATAGCCGGGGAAATATTGGCTGCCGGGGATGTACTATAAGCTGTATTTGTATTACCCGCCGGATCGCTCAATACTATACTAACGGGAATCTGTTCCGTGTTTTGTCTGTCTGTATCTCCCTCTGATACCGTGTATATTACACTATAGGTTCCATTCAGGTTGTTGGTGAAACTGCTGACCGGTTTCCCGTTGACAGATATTGCAGTCTGTGTCAATACCGTTTCACCTGCAGCAATAATCATCTCAAGGCTTCCGCCAATAGGCAGTATCCCCGTTGACGGATTAAATTGAACATTTGTGATAACAGGCCTGTTGGCATCGATGGCCGGGCAGTTTGCTGCATCCGGAGCTGTTGTAAATGTTGAACTGATATTGCCTACTGCATCAACAAGTGAAATACTCAGGGGAAGCCTGTCTCCATCTGCAATATCGTTATCCCCTTCTGCTACCGTATAGGTAACAGTATAAGTATTGTCCAGATTATCCGTTAAACCTGTAACAGCTTTTCCATTGACCGTAATTGCATTTTCAAAGAGTCCTGTTTCTCCGGCAGTTATTGTCAGAAAAACTGTCTCTCCAATCTTACGCCAGCCGGATGAAGGAGAATAGCTGACAACTGAAATTGTTGGTCTGTTTGCATCAATAGCCGGGCATTGAGAAGCGGGAGGTGAAACAGTAAATATTTCGCTTAAATTTCCGGCGGGATCACTGAGTACAACCCGCACCGGAATTTGCTGATTCTCTGCAATATCGTTATCCTGAGAATTAACTGTATACGTTGCAGAATATGAATTATCACCATTATCCGTAAATGATGAAATATTCTTGTTGTTAACTTTTATATCATCCATCGATAAACCGGTCTCAACAGACCAAATAATCATTATAAAAGAGTCTCCGATCTTATGCCATCCGCTTTGGGGGACAAAACTCACGGATGAAATCACAGGGCGGGTAGCATCGATAGATGGTGAAAGATTTGCAATCGGTGGTGCAGTATAAGCCGGACTGATATTCCCTGCATTATCTCGCAGCTGGACATAGACCGGTATCTGTTCATCATCATGTATATCGTCATCACCTTCAACGACGGTATATGTAACAGAATACGAACCGTTGCCGTTATCCGTAAAGCCGCTGACATTCTTTCCGTTAACCGTAACAGCATGGTTTTGTAATCCTGACTCTCCGGCTGTGATCGTCATATTCACGGTCGTTCCAATTGCCCGGTAGCCACTGGCAGGATTAAAACTCACATTTGCAATATTCGGTGAATTAGCATCAATTTCAGGTGTCAGATTAGCAACCGGGGCTGTAGAAAAAGTGCTGCTTACATTTCCTGCAATATCTTCCAGAACAACCTGTATGGGCATTTGTTCGTTTGAAGCAATATCATTATCCCCTTCTGCTACCATATAAACAGCGGTATATGAGCCGTCACCGTTATCCGTAAAATTTGTAACACTTTTTGTATTAACGAGAAAAGTATTAACCAGTAATCCGCTTTCACCGGTTTGAAGGGTTATAGTCACACTATCCCCTACTTTACGCCAGCCAGAGTCCGGACTATATGAAGCACTGATTATCGACGGATTGTTGGCATCTATTCCGGGAGATTGTGAAGCAGGCGGAGATACAGAATAAGTACTGCTCAAATTCCCTGCCGGATCCGATAAACGAATACTGACAGGAATATTTTGATCCGGTGCAACATCATTATTTCCGGAAACAACGGTATAAACAACCGTATAGGAACCATTTCCCATATCTGTAAAACCTGAAGCATTAACAGAATTGATTGTGATTGCTGAGGGTTGAAGACCCGTTTCACCTGCTGTAATTGTCATGGTTAACGATTCACCGATCTTTCTCCAGCCGGATGACGGATTAAAACTCACACCGGTAATGACAGGCTTATTGGCATCAATGGCAGGAGACACTGAAGAAACGGGAGATGCGGTAAAATCTGAACTTACATTGCCGGCATCATCCAAAACACTAATACTGATCGGGATCTGTTCCGACTCTCCAATATCCGAATCTCCCTCCGAAACTGTGTAAATGACTGAATACCAACCGGTTCCCAAATCTGTATAGGCAGTTGCAGTTTTATTGTTTATTCGGATAGTCCCGGCTGTTAATCCCGTTTCACCCGTATTAAAGTTCAAAGTAATAAAGTCTCCGATTTTATGATAACCGGATGTTGGTTCAAAAACTGCCTGACTTATAACCGGTTTATTGGCATCTATGGCAGGACAGGCTCCTGACAACGGTGATGTAGTATAGGCAGAACTCACATTACCGGCCTGGTCTACAAGGGTTACTGAAACAGGTATCCGTTCGTTGTCGGCAACATCATTATCACCGGATGCGACAGTATAAACCGCTGAATATGATCCATTGCCTAAATCTGTAAAATCAGTTGTATTTTTACCATTAATTGTTATGGTTCCGGAATTCAGACCGGTTTCATTAGAAATGATTGTCATGGTTATGGTATCACCAATTTTTCTCCAGCCGGAAGACGGAGAAAAACTTACGCTGCTTATAACCGGTGCCGTTGCATCAATGGCCGGCGTTACATTTGATGCTGATGGTGTTGTATAGGCATCGCTAACATTTCCTGCGGCATCCCGAAGAATGATATTGACCGGTATTTGTTCTGTCTCAAGTATATCATTATCTCCGGATGTTACGGTGTATGTTACGGTGTACGTTCCATTCCCGTTATCTGTAAATGTATTTTTTACATTTTTATTATTTAAATCAAATGTGGGAGCGGTAAGTCCACTCTCTCCTGCCGACACCGTCAGGGTAAAGCTCTCTCCTACCCTGTGCCAGCCGCTGTTAGGATTGTACGTTAGTGATAAAACCTGCGGTTTATTTCCATCAATCGCCGGACTGTTTGCTGCTGACGGCGATGTTGTAAAGGCAGTATTCCGATTCCCGGCTTCATCAGATAAAACAAAACTGACAGGAATTTGACTGCCCGCATCAATATCATTGTCTCCTTCCGCAACAGTGTATGTCACAGAATAGGTTCCATCCAGGTTGTCCGAAAAACCGGTAACATTTTTACCGTTTACAACTCCACTGATCAGCGTCAATCCAGTTTCAACGTCATTCAGCGTCACTGATACGGCATCTCCGATTTTCCGCCAGCCGGAAGACGGAGTAAATAATACACTGTTTATTACCGGTACGTTCGCATCAATGGCAGGGCAATCATTTGCAATAGGTGATACGGTATAATCTGAACTTTGATTCCCTGCGTTATCCATCAAAACAACGCTGACCGGTATTCTGTTGTTGTCTGCAATATCATTGTCGCCTGAAGTTACTGAATAGATCACTGTATAAGATCCATCACCCAAATCCGTAAAATTAGTGACCGGTTTATTGTTAACCGTTATATTTCCCTGATTTAGTCCTGCTTCGCCGGCATTTATTGTCATGGTTATAGTATCACCTATTTTTCTCCAGCCGGATGACGGAGAAAAACTTACAGCCGTAATGACCGGTTTATTGGCATCAATAGCCGGGGAAACCGTTGAAGTCGGTGATGTTGTATAGGCAACATTTTGATTCCCTGCATCGTCCCTTACAATGATAGATATAGGGATTTGCTGACTAGGGCTTCTATCTGTATGACCGTTTGCAATTGTATAAACGACCGTATAAGACCCATTTTGATTATCCGAAAATGTTGAAGAGACATTGATCCCGTTAACTGCTATAGAAACAGCTGACAGCCCTGTTTCACCGGCCTGGAAAGTCATTGATATGCTGTCGCCTATCGGCAGGATCCCACTGTTTGGAGAGAATCCCACTCCTGAAATCTGAGGTGTGTTTGCATCAATGGCCGGGCACAAACCGGCAACCGGAGATGTTGTAAATGCAGAATTTGTATTCCCGGCAGCATCCCTCATAATGATACGGACAGGTATGGATTCATCTTCGGCAATATCATCATCACCTTCAACTATCGTATACACAGCCGTATAGACGCCGTCACCGTTATCCGTGATTCCGGAAATTGATTTATTGTTAATTTTGATTTCTTGAGCTGTCAGCCCTGCTTCGCCGGCATTTATTGTCATTTCAATGGAATCACCCACTTTATTTAATCCGGTTGTCGGAGAAAATGAAACAGAATTGACAACAGGTTTGGTTCCGTCAATTGCAGGCGAAACATTGGCAGCCGGTGAAGTCGTAAAGTTTGCACTTGTATTACCGGCAACATCCGTTAATCGAACACTTACCGGGATCTGCTGACTTTCCGATATGGTTGTATGTCCTTCCAAAACAGTATAAGTAACTGAGTAAGTATTATTCAAATTGTCCGTAAAGTTTGATACAGAAGCCCCGTTTACAAGTATTGAATTTTCTGTCAGATCTGTCTCTCCGGCTGAGATTGTCATCGTAAAACTGTCACCGATTTTATGCCAGCCGGAAGACGGGGAAAAACTTACAGCCGTAATGACAGGTTTGTTGGCATCAATTGCCGGAGTTACATTAGGCAGAGGTGAAGACGTAAATGTATCACTGAGATTTCCAGCCTGATCGGATAGACGAACGCTGATAGGGATTTGCTCATTTTCCGCAATATCGGCATGTCCTTCAATGATTGAATAGACAACCGCATAAATTCCTCCGCCCTGATCAGTCATATTTGTAACATTAACATTATTTATTCGAATCTGGTTACGAAGAAGGTCTGTTTCTGTAGCGGTTATCCGCAGCGTTATCTGATCGCCGATTTTATGATAACCGCTTGCCGGAACAAATGACACACCTGTTATAACAGGTTTATTCGCATCTATTGCCGGAGATTGATCAGCCGAAGGCGATGTTGTATAGGCGACATTGGTATTCCCTGCAGCATCTTCCAGAATGACACTAATAGGTATCTGTTCGTTTTCACCAATATCATTATCACCTTCCTGTATCGTATATACGACAGCAGAGGCAGAGCCGGACGTTGTATTCCTGCCATTGATCTGTACGCTTTTAATGGCAAGGTCTGTGTCATCCGTTGCGTTAATATTGAGTGTAATGCTTTCGCCGATTTTTCTCCAACCGGATGAGGGAGTAAAGCTGACACTGTTTATAACCGGCGGTGACTGATCCCATGTCATGATGAGTTGGTCAGAATTAGTCATCCCTGCTGAATCGGTTACGGTCAGCTGTAAAGTATATACCCCTTCCTGACTTGCCCAGACAGTCGTTGTGGCAGATGTGGAATTACCAAATACAACAGAACCTGGACCTGAGACCTTACTCCATGCATAAGATTCTATACCAATATTGTCAGTGGAAGCGCTTCCATCCAAATCAGCAGTGCTGTTTGTGGCAAAATCATCTCCGGCTATGGCCTGCGGACCTTCATTATCGCCCTGCTGCGTCAAAATAAAATTATTACCCCCTGTAATACTCAGGACAGAGGATCTTGCATCTGAACTCAGGGCATTCCTTGCATAGGTAATTGTTATAACCGATGTTTCATTGCCGGAATCAGGGTAAATCGTTTTCACCCAGGTATCCGCCGGATTTTTTGTAATCGTCCACGGTTCATCTGCAGTCAGTGTAAACGTTGTGGACGTAGATGTTGCCGCAACTATCTTACTTCCCGGATTTATGCTGACTGCTGAAAATGCCGTTACGGGAAAAATAAATACCAAAAATACAATGAAAGGTATTGAGCGAATATTCAACAGGGGAATGATTTTATTTTTGATCCATTTCATGTCAGAATACTATGAATCCGCCGCTTAGCCCTAATTCCAGCCAGTTACCCCATCCTTTTCCGTCAATGTCAGATGTAAAAAGGACCCGTGCATTCAGGCGGACAGGAAATCGTTTAGCCAATGTAATTCCGTAGCTTTGCTGAAGATAAAAACCGGGAGCTTTCCCCACGATTCCGGCGCCGCCGCTCACCAGTCCCGGACTAAATTCCTTTTCAAGACTAATAAATGCAGCTATGCCGGAATATAATCCCCCTTGAGGTAAAGCATTTTCAAAACGAAAAGAAGATATATCTGCTCCCACGTGAAACCTGTTTAAAATAACCAGAGGAAAACGAGCGCTCATACGGATATCCATCATTGAATTCCAGGTCATGAGATCTACGCTTGCAAGTGTCGGCGAAGCTATTCCAACAGCAACAACAAAACTTTTTTCTGTCTCCGGTTTTATTGAAGGTTTTTCTCCGGGAGCGGGAATCTGCACAAGGTCTGCTTCAGTATCTACCATTGTATCCGGTGATGTTTCCAAAATTTCTTCAGGAAAAAGAAAAAGATCATCGACCGCTTCACCGCTTCCCTCATCATCCCATAAGTTAAATTCATCGACAGGCTGAGAATCGGTTGTCTCTTGTATTGAATCTTCTTCAGATAAACCGAAAAGATCATCAAAATTATCCTGTGCATTTAATAACGTAATAAATATCCCTGCCAGGATCAATCCCATGCATACGTTTTTGATTTTTTTCATAGAGTCTACCCGAATAATGATGTTCGGAAAAACGAATAATTTAATTCTTATCAATATAAGATTAATTTAAATATGAATGACTGTAAAATCAAGATAATGAATATTTAAAACTTTTTATACTGTATCTTAATTTACTGATACCAAATCCATTGGATATCTAAAATAAACATACGACTGTTAGGCATAAGATTGTTTGCTATAAAAACATCTTTTTTGAAAATATTTTCTATACGTGCGCGAAGAGTCAGGGATCTTACACGAGCCTGAATTTCCCCATTCATAGTCCAGTCACCGGTTTTAAGATCCCGGGAAGGACGAATGGGAACAAACCCGGGCAATGCGGGATCAAACCATACCGATTCTACGATGTCATGATATTGCCACAAACCCTCCATGCGGAAAAAAATATTCAAATTTTGAAAAAAGACTGATCCTGCCTGCAACCCCGGTTGAATATTTACTTTTCCCGGATGATACCATAAAAACTCAAAACCGTTATAATCTCTGTAGTTCCAATACAAGTCCAATGCTAGGGACCTGTTTCCAAATTTAAGATAACCGTCTCCCTTCATCATCAACGCTTCACGTTCACGAGTCTCTGTTATACGCGATAAATTCGGACTGTAATAGAGCGAATATGTTTCATAGAGTCTTTTACTCCATCCGTGATTGACCGAAACGGAAAAATATTCATTGAATACCCGTTCATAAGCAAAACGGAAGACCATAAAATCCGCTTCAAAATCTCCATTAAAACGGCTTTGCAGAATTGCAGGATAATAGTAACTTTCAAGAGCAAATTCGCTTGAAAATCCCCGAAAAGAAAAATTTATCCATCCGTCATAACTAAACAGGTATTCATTGCTGGAACAAACAGTGAAGCCAAAATCTCCGAACCGATGATAATAAGCCGTTTCAATACTGAATTGGGATAAGCGGACATGATCATCACTGTTCCAGATTTCATACCATTCTCCCGTCAATGAAATGCTTACGTTGTTTCGATATAATATAAGATCGCTTATCAGTTCCGCATCCCTGTTTCTTCCGAACAGGAGTGAATCACCCCGGTCGGGATAATAGCGGCTGAAACGCCCTGAGACTGAACTTTCCATTTCAAATGGTTCATATTCCTTTGTCAGCTTCCAATCCAGATTATGTGTGCGCACATCCCAATTCGTATGGCGGAAAAATGAACTCTCAAATAATTTAGGTTTAACCGACAGGGAAGAAATATAAAGTGTTTGATTCTTACCCTGATAACCGGCGAGGAAATCATTTCTTTTATACTGGCTGTATCCTTCATACGATAACCACTGTCCTCCCAAAATCCATTTTCCCGTTGTATTATTTGGCGATAAATATACTTTTACGTCTGAAAGGTTAAAATCGCCGCTACGCCATTCAGCCTGAGAAACTGTTGAATCCATACCTGGAAAATCCTTACGGTTGGATGTAGTATACCAGCTCTGCGGCAAACGATTCATACCGCCAAGGTCTTCCGGTAAGAACAATAGATCATTGCCGTATTTTTCAATCCCCGGATTAATGCCATAAAGAACAGTGATAAACAGAAAAAAAAGGATAGTTATACGTTTCATACAGGATCTCTACTCTAAATAATGAGGATATTTTTTATTAACAGTGTGAATGATTACAGGTCCCAAAACCGAGAAAATCAAAGTATTTGAAGCAATGTGAATCAAATAGAATGGAATTCCTGCAATATAAACAGCCCAGACCTGAGCAAGGCTGAAACCGGATGCCAAGGGAAAGGCAAGTGTGGTAAGTGAATCATATATAAAACTCAGAAAAAAACCTGCTGCTCCAAAAAAAGCTATAAGTATTCTTTGTTCATTGTGGATTAAACGAACGGGGTTTCTGCATAAATACCCGGCAGTGCTGATGAATAAAAATCCCAGCAATTGTGCTAACAGCAATGGAGGATAGCTCAAGCCGCTTCCCAACGGATTAGCAACCGAAAATACAAATTCACCGGTAAGGGCAACAAAAACACCACGTTTCCATCCAAGAATTAATCCGCTGAGATACGCAACAAATGTTACAAATTCAATATTTGGAATGTATAAAAAGGCATAACCGATTGCCCAAAACAGAGCAAGAAACACCCCGGTTTCAACAACGTTTCGATTTTTTTCATACAAGCGGTACGAATCATTCATTATCACATATTTCTTTCAAAAGCGGAATCTTGAAATAATTACGGTTGGAAGTCCAGATCCCTTCAGATATATCATCGTTAACAATTTGCTTCATCATATTCATACGTGCATCCGTTTCATCGATATAATGGACAAGAAGTGCTTCAATAAAGGCCGGTTTTTTGGGTGCCTGATATTCATATTCTCCCTGATGCGACAGGATAATATGTTCAATTTTTCCTGCCAGGATATCCGGAAATCCGGGAATTTTCCGTATTGTATCCCGAACCAGACTAAACCCTTGAACCGTATGTCCTAACAAGTTTCCTTTATCGGTATAGAAATTATCCGGGTATCCGTTCAACTCTTCAAGTTTACCAATATCATGAAGTAAAATACCACTGATAAGAAGATCCCTGTCCACATGATACAATTGTGCCGCCGATTCTGCCAGGACCAGCATATTATATGTATGTTCCAAGAATCCGCCGACGTAGGCATGATGTAATTTCAGACTGGCCGGGTGACTTTTTATTTTCTTTTCATTGTCAGCAAATATTTGTTTAACCAATTTTTTTAACCATTCGTCTGTCAATCCATCAATCGCTGTTCGGATAGAATCCCACATAATTGAACGGTCTTTTGGAGTAACGGGATAGAGATTTTCCCATGAAATATTCAACTGTTCCAGGTCATGTGCATTCAAAGGTTTTAGAGATGATATAATGAGTTGAGCCGATCCCTGATACTCCTCACACAAAGCCCGAACACCCACCGGCATTCCAACTTTGAGATTTTCGGCGATTTCCTTTCCCCGATCCCAAACTTTCCCGTTTATGACACCGCTCATATCACCTAATACTACATCAAGATACGGTTTTCCATCCCTTGTAAGCCGAACGGACATTTCACGGATAATCAATACGGCTGCAACCGTTTCATTTGCTTTGAAATTACTGATTTGTTTTAGCACGTCTTTTGTCATACATACCCTTTCAGAAATTTAGCCAGATTCTGTTGCTAAAAACAGCAGAATGCACAACATAATAAACTGAACAATAAAAATATAAATATTAATTTTTTCTTTATCAACAGGGAATCATGCTTTCATGCCTGAAATCCCGGCCTGTCTCCTTTTTTGAATGATGTAAAAGGCTTTAATGACTGTCAAAAGTATTCAGGGGCGGTATGTTCAGAGCGGAAGACGTTGAGGCTCGCTGCGCTCGC
>NPIE01002443.1_pt1 | contig 19980 bp, 17 predicted proteins | sample 8637661 | NCBI WGS metagenome assembly NPIE01 (sample SAMN07420842, study PRJNA396082) | bioreactor metagenome | isolation source: sample BA12 brine-fed electro-methanogenic bioreactor BA | place: Japan: Kochi | collected 2016-12-09
AACTCTCATACCAATCTACCGGCTACCGGCTACCGGCTACCGGCTACCGGATTTGGCTACCGGCTACCGGCTACCGGATTTGGCTACCAGTAATTCAAGCATATTCTTCTTATATGCTTCCACCCCGGGCTGGTCAAAGGGATTAACGCCAAGGGTATACCCGTAAATTGCAATTGCAAATTCAAAGATAACAAGGAGTTCAAAGAGGTTTTCTTCATCCAGTTTATCAAGATAAAAGGTTGAAACGGGAACACCCCCGTCTTCGTGAGCCTTCCGGGTCCCTTCAAACGCTTTTCGGTTTATATCACTGAGGTTTTGACCTGCAAGAAAATTAAGTCCGTCTGCATTGCGGGGGTCATTCATGACTGTCAGATCTTTGGAATAGCGGTCAATAATTAAAAATGTTTCAAATATATTCCGGGTCCCGTCCTGGATCCATTGCCCTAGACTGTGCAGATCCGTTGAAAAGTCCGCTGATGCCGGAAATATCCCTTTTCCGTCCTTTCCTTCACTTTCTCCGAAAAGTTGTTTCCACCATTCAGAAACAAAATGGATTTGAGGTTCAAACGAAGCAAGAATTTCTATCGCTTTTCCGTTTTTCCAGAGTAGTTTTCGGTTCCGGGCGTAGCGAAAAGCACTGTTTTTACGATCATCAAGAATGGCACTTTCATACCCTGCCCGGGCACCTTTGAAAATTGCCTGTAAATCACCGCCGGAAGCAAGAATTGGCAGGAGTCCCACCGGTGTAAGCACAGAAAAACGGCCGCCAACATTATCGGGTATCACAAAGGAACGATATTTTTCTTCATCGCTTAATTTTTTCAGAGCCCCTTTGGAAGCATCGGTTGTGGCAATAATTCTTTTGGAAGCATTCTTTCCGTATTTCTCTTCTGCCAACTGTTTTAAGAATCGAAAAGCTACTCCGGGTTCAGTCGTCGTGCCTGATTTGGAGATAACATTAATGTAAAAGTCTTTTTCACGGAGTTCATCCAACAGTCCGGAAAGCTCCAGGGGACTCAGATGATGGCCGGCATACCGGATTTTGTCATTCTGAGGAAAGAGTGAGGATATAACGGCTTTAGCCCCCAGATAGGAACCTCCGATCCCAACACAGACGAGTAAATCACCGCTGTTTTTAATTTCTTCTGCCGTATCAGCCAAGTCTTTCAAATCATCCAAATTCCGGTTTGGCAGATCCATCCAGCCCAGAAATTCATTCCCGGGACCGGTTTTGTCCAGGAGCATATGGAGGGATTCGTGAGTACGGTCCTCCACATCTTCAACATGGATCACTTCAAAAGAACGGCACAACTTATCATCATCATAACGGACAGACATGGCTTATTCCTCGCGGCTTTTATTCTTTGATACTTTTATTTAAAAAACGTCTCAATAATTCCTTATAAAGATATGAAAAACTCATCTATACCCTGTCTTTCGAATATTCAGGGATGAACAGATACTCCAAAAGAGGATTAAACGTAACGTGTTTAAGAATTTGATAATCATGACTGCGATTGAAGAGAGAACGTTGCAGAAACGGTTTGAGCATTGAGATCCGGTGAATGCGTTCCGACAAACGAAGCTGCATACGCCCCGGCAGCAGCTCCGAATTCCACACAGGCAGGAATTGACCAGTTGTTCAGGAGTCCCCATATAAATCCGGCATGAAAAATATCCCCGCTGCCGTTACTGTCCACGGCTTGCACGGGAAATGAAGGCTGAAAAGCCGTCGACTCTCTGTTGCCATAGACAACGCCTCCGGCTCCCATAGTAACAGCAGCCATTTTCACAGGCGGTTTGGACAGGAACTGACACGCAGAAAAGAGATCAATTTTCCCGAGGGTTTGTATCACACCTTCTTTGGGAGCTAGCCAGTAATCAATAACAGGGGACCATTTTTCAAGGTTAAGAGAGCGGGTGCCGGGATCAATGACAGTAATGACTCCTTTTTTACGGGCTTCGGTGCAAATCTGAAATTCTGCCGGTTCATAACGTCCTTCCGTCAACAGAATATCACCGGGATTCATTACCGCAACAAATTCCTCCTGATAATCAGGGAAACATGCCTTATCCTGGGCAAGAATGGCGGTTCTTTTACCGTTATTGGACTTTTCAATAAGGATGTAAGCAACCGGGCTTTGAACAGCGGGTTTAACCTGGATATAGTCGGAATGAACGCCCTGGGATTCAATTTCCCGGATCAGGATTTCACCGGCTGCATCATCACCCACGGCAGCAGACAAACACGTTTCCACGCCTGATCGTGCAAGAAAAGCCAGAGCATTGGATGCCGGTCCTCCAAAGAACCTCTTAAAATTATTTGTTGTCCGTTTCTCATTTAAAGCGGGATAACTATCTAAAAAGAGGACATGATCGTAAACCAGGAGTCCTGTTGCAAAGACACGGGGAAATTTATTGGCTTTGAGGGACATGTTTAAAATTGTCTGACAGCGCGGATTTGCTGATACGCATCATTAATCTGTTTGAACTTTTCTTCTGCAGATTTCACCAGATCCGGTCCCAGATGTGCAACTTTATCGGGGTGGTAAAGCCGTGCCAGCCGTTTATAGGCAAACTTGATTTCATCATCGGATGCATCCGGACTCACTTCGAGAATTTTATACAGGGCATTGTCGGTTTTGGGCTGATAGACAGTTAAAATCGATTCATAATCCTGAACAGAAAACCCTAAGTTCATGGCAATTCGTTCAATGGCATCCTGTTCTGACCGGTCAATCTCACCATCAGCCATAGCCAGGCCAAACAGCAGATGGAGGAACTGAATTCTGGATGACATATCCAGGTACATGGCGATCTGACGGACAACACTGCTGATGTCTATATCCCGTTCAAGTGTTTGTTTAAAAAGGTACATCAGTTCCTGAACGAACTTATTATCCGTTAAATTCTGCATCAGATAGCGTTTAACATATTCCACTTCACCTTTTCGGATGCGGGAGTCAGCTTTTACGATATACGCGAAAACGATAATCAAACTCACATAAAAATCACCCATCTGTGTTTCACGTGTACTGTATGGATGACCGGTGCTGATTCTGTGATATGAACCGGCCGAATCCTTTTCGTCCATCCGTGACCCCAGAATTCCGCCGAGAATAGCTCCGATGGGACCTAAAAGCACCCAACCCAGTCCTGCCCCTATGATTGTTTTATATGAGATGGCCATTTATTATCCTGCCTTATAAGTTATGTTAAAGTTCGAAAAAACAATATTGAACTGCAAGGGGAAAAGCTAGAGAGTTCATGGGTTCATGAGTTCATTCTTAGGGAACATTGATAACAATTAAATATATAAGTAAATATTATATTTATTGAATATTATTGACGCCTAACAATTAATAAATTTAAATTCACTGTAGTTCATAAATTGTAAAAAGTCAGTAAAAACAAACTTAAAAGAGAGAAAATTATGGGAATTCATAAAAGTTTAGATATATGGAAACTTTCAATCGATTTAGTCGAATTAATATACAGGATAACAAGTAAATTCCCAGAAGAAGAAAAATTTGGTTTGATTTCACAAATTCGGAGAGCAGCTGTTTCAATTCCTTCAAACATTGCAGAAGGAGCGGCAAGGCAATCTGATAAAGAAAATATTCATTTTATGTATATTGCTTTAGGGTCGCTAACAGAGCTAGAAACGCAACTAATCATTGCAAAAAGATTAAATTTCCCAATTGATCAACAATTATTTAACAAAATAAATCACCTCAGACCTAAGCTAATAAACTATATTAAATACACAAAAACTCTTCTAAAAAATTGAAGGCCGGTTAATCACCTCAAATTCATTCGAACCCTTGATCCCTTGAACCCTTGATCCCTTGATCTCTTGAACCCTTGATCCCTTGAGCCCTTGAACCCTTGAACCCTTGAACCCTTGAGCCCTTGATCCCTTGAGCCCTTGAACCCTTGAACCCTTGAGCCCTTGAACCCTTGATCCCTTGAGCCCTTGAACCCTTGATCCCTTGAACCCTTGAGCCCTTGAACCCTTGATCCCTTGATCCAAAAAAAATTGTAACGAAATCTGTAAATATTCATTGAATTTATAGCGTATAAACAATACATTTCTTTGCTTTGTTAAAAATTGGGATACTATGCAAGAAAAACAAACAACCGAGACAAAACCACGTACCAGACGGCGCAAGAAACAGCGTTCGACCAATGATGCCAACAGGGCATTAAGCCGGTATTTAGATGAAATCGGCCATTTTGAGCCGTTAAAACCGGCGGAAGAGATTGAGCTGGCAAAAAGAGTTAAGCAGGGTGACAGGCGGGCATTAAAGCAATTATGCGAAGCTAACCTGCGATTTGTTGTAAGTGTTGCCAAGGATTATCAGGGTCAGGGGCTCCCGTTGACAGACCTGATAAATGAAGGCAATTTGGGTTTGATCAAGGCAGCTGAGCGTTTTGATGAAACCCGTGGATTCAAGTTTATTTCCTATGCTGTATGGTGGATCCGCCAGAGCATTTTACAGGCTTTGGCTGAGCACAGCCGGATTGTTCGTCTTCCGTTAAACCGGGTTGGAACAATTACAAAAATCACCCGGGCAGCCGAAGAGCTGGAAGGTACCGGTGAACGGACCCCCAATCCGGATGAAATTGCAGATAAGCTGGGTTTGAAAACGTACGAAATCTCGGATGCCGTCCGTATTTCAAGACGTCATCATTCACTGGATGCCCCATTCAGAGATGGTGAGAAAAACTCTTTAATTGACATTATTGAAGATAACGGACAGCAAACACCGGATCATCTTCTGATGGATGAAAGTCTGGAAGCAGAAATCCGCTCAGCACTTGACACATTGAAAGACCGGGAACGGGATGTAATTAAAATGTATTTCGGGATAGACCGTGAATATGCTTTGACACTGAACGAGATCGGCGAAGAATTCAATCTGACACGGGAAAGAGTCCGCCAGATTAAAGAAAAAGCCATCCGGCGCTTGCGGCATAAATCCCGGAGTCGGAAACTGAGATCATATTTGGGCTAACGTAAAACAAACAGAAAGGTGGTGACTTTTCACAATGGTTCAAGTTACTGTTCATCGGGACGAACCACTGGAGAAAGCACTGAAGCGTTTCAAGAAAAAGTTTGAAAAGTCCGGTATCATGAGAGATATCAACAAGATATCCTACTACGTGAAACCGAGTCAGGACAAACGGATCCGCCGGGCTAAGGCGGAGAGACGCTTGAGACGACTTCGCGTAAACAGGTAAGCCTGGGAAGTCCGGCCTGTCCGGACTTTTCTATTTTATGGAGGTTATTACATGATCATAGAATCAATATCCGGTGTCAGAGGTATTATCGGCAATGGGCTTGATCCGGAGAGTATTGTAAACTATGCAGCAGCTTTGGGGGATTATCTGGGTTCAAAAGGAACTGTTATAATCGGCCGGGATTCACGTCCCTCCGGTGAAGCTATTGTGCGGATTTTCAGTTCAACGCTTCAATGGATGGGTATGGATGTCATCAATATTGGGATTGTCCCCACACCCACTGTTCAGCTTATAGTGGAAAAAAATGGAGCCGATGCCGGCATAGCCGTGACGGCCAGCCATAATCCTTTTCCGTGGAACGGAATAAAATATATTGACCGGACCGGACTTTTTATGAACGGCAGGCAGGTAACCGATATATTGAATCGTAAAGCAGACCATAAAAAAACGTTTAAACCCAGCGGGGAATTCGGTTCATACAGTGAATGGGACACAGCCATTGATGAACATATTCAAAACATTCTCCAAATTCCCTATGTGGATGCTCCTTCTATTCGAAAGAAAAAGTTCAAAGTCGTTTTGGATGCAGTAAACGGCGGGGCTTCAACGGCAGTTCCTGCCCTTCTCCGCGAACTGGGTTGCGATGTGATTGAAGTGAATTGCACTCCGGACGGATATTTTCCTCATACACCTGAACCGCTTCCGGAAAATCTGACGGATCTGATGGATGCCGTGATCAAACACAAGGCTGATCTCGGAATGGCTGTGGATCCGGACGGAGACAGACTGGCAATTGTGGATGAAGGAGGACGCTATTTATCCGAAGAATATACTCTGGTTATGGCCGTAAAAACCGTTTTAAGCAAAAGTACCGTAAAAAATCCATTGGTTGTGACAAACCTTTCCACAACTCTTGCCATAGATAAAATAACCGGTCAATTGGGAGGAAGGGTTTTGAGAACAGCCATCGGAGAAATAAATGTATCTTCTGCCATGAAAGCAGAAAATGCTGTCGTAGGCGGTGAAGGAAACGGCGGCGTCATTCTTCCCGATTCTCATCTGGGCCGTGACAGTCTGGTTGGAGCCGCTTTGATTCTCCAGCTGATGACCGATGAAAATAAAGCCATCAGTGATATATTTGTTGGGTTTCCCCAATACCGAATGAGCAAAAAGAAGGTGGATATATCAGGAACTGATCCGGATACATTGATTGATGCGCTAAAAAAAGAATTTCCCAAGAAAGAAATAAATACAGAAGACGGTCTGAAAATCATGGATAAAGACCGGTGGGTTCATGTCCGGAAATCCAACACAGAACCTATTCTCCGCATTTATTCGGAAGCACCCATCCTTGAAGAAGCAGAATCACTGTGTGAAGCAATGATTGGGAAAATAAAACAATTGATGAACAGCTCGGTGTAGAAGGTTGGGAGGTTCATGAGTTCATGGGCTCATGGGTTCAAGAGCTCAAGAGTTCAAAGGTTGAGAAGTTGAGAGGTTCAGAGGTTCATGGGTTTAAGAGTTCAGAGGTTGAGAGGTTGAGAAGTTGAGAGGTTCAGAGGTTCATGGGTTTAAGCGTTCAGAAGTTCAGAGGTTGAGAGGTTGAGGGAGAAGACCAAGGACATGCCCAAGTTGAATTCAGCCACCTTATATGCAATTCAGTACTTTTCAAACTGCTTCATTCCGGCAGCACTCAGCACGCATAAATGAAAACCGCATCGAAAAAGGAGAAAATCATGAATACATTAAATAACATTGCATCCTATATTGATCATACCTTGTTAAAACCTGACGCTGTTCAGGAACAGATCATTAAACTCTGTGATGAAGCAAAAGAATATAAATTTGCCTCTGTTTGTGTCAATCCTTACTGGGTGTCCTTATGTCACAATCTTCTGAAAGAAAGTCCGGTTAAAGTTTGTACCGTCATCGGGTTTCCGCTGGGGGCCAATCATACAGCAGTAAAAGTTGCAGAGACCTTGAAAGCACTGGAAGACGGCGCAGATGAAATTGATATGGTAATAAATATCGGCGCTTTAAAATCAGGCAAAATCGCTGACGTGGAATCAGATATCCGGGCCGTTACAGATGAGGTAAAGAAAGTAACCAATAATAATCAGACATTGGTAAAAGTTATCCTTGAGACCTGTCTTCTAACAGAGGAAGAAAAAATTCTGGCATGCCAAATATGTGAAAAGGCCGGTGCAGACTTTGTAAAAACATCCACAGGATTTTCCACCGGCGGCGCAACGGTTGATGATGTGAAACTCATGAAGAAAACAGTAGGGAATCGTCTGGAAGTGAAAGCTTCAGGCGGAGTCAGAGATTATAATACGGCTATGGCAATGATCCGGGCCGGAGCGACTCGCATCGGAACCTCATCCGGTATTAATATAATCCTAAACAAGAAATCCGATACGGATAAGTATTAAAATCCAAATGTCAGATGCTTTTACTATACAAACGAAATAGATTATATTGTTTTGTGAAAGCTTTCTCCCCCGCCCCGGGGGAAAGATACAGGGTAAATAGGGATTATGCAAGTTAATATTGTTATTCATATATCCATAAACACAAATCCACGATAAGAATATGACAGATTTTTCTGATGCAGTAAAAAAGAATTCCATACATGATGTTACAGTTGAGAGCCTTGCATTCGGGGGAAAAGGCTTGGCGCGAATCAATAATCTGGCTGTATTTATCCGTGATGCTTTGCCGGATCAGCACCTTCGGATTAAAATTATCCGCAAAAAAAAGCAATATGCCGAAGCCATAATTGAAGAGATACTGACCCAGTCTCCATTTTATGTCCCTCCCCCCTGCCCGTATTTCACAGACTGCGGAGGATGTGTCTTGCAGAATCTGGATTATGCAAAGCAATTAACCGTCAAAGAGCAGCAAGTCCGGGATGTTTTCACCCACTTGGGAGGACTTAATCCTGAGATTCTTCCGGTTAAACCGGCTCCCGAAATCTGGAGCTACCGGAATAAAATGGAATTCTCTGCCGGCCCGAACCGGTGGATTATGAAGGAGAGAGACAGCGGTGCTCCGGCAGATTTTGCTATCGGACTCCATGCTCCCCGCCGTTTTGATAAAATTCTGGATATGGATGCATGCCTGCTGCAGGATGATGAAAGAAACCGGATTTTCCGGGTGATCCGTCAAAAGGTAAAGGAGCTTGGATTACCTCTGTACAACTCTAAAAGTCATGAAGGATACCTCCGCAATATCGTCATTCGAAAAGGACAGCACACCGGGGAAATTATGATCAATATTGTAGCCCGGGACGATACACCAGACCGCTTAATTCCGGTGTGTGATGATATCCGGAAAAAATTTCCAACCGTCACCTCTGTTGTCAATAACGTTACCGATTCTCTGGGGATGACCGCGTTTGGAAAAAAAGAACATATCCTTTATGGATCAGGAATAATTCACGATCGCATCGGTGAGATCAATTATGAAATTTCTGCCAACAGTTTTTTTCAGACAAACACATCCGGGGCTGAACAGCTCTATGCCGTTATTGAAGATTTTGCCGGTTTGAGCGGTCACGAAACCGTATGGGACTTTTATTGCGGCACCGGTTCTATTGCACTTTATCTCTCCCAAAAAGCCGGGAAGGTGGCAGGTTTCGAAATGATTTCCGATGCAGTAAAAAATGCCCGAAGGAATGCAGAGAAAAACGCTATTAATAACTGTCATTTTTTTGAAGCCAACCTGGATAAATTCATTCAAAAAAACCCCGATCTTATCAATAAATTGCCCAAACCGGATGTGGCTGTTGTCGATCCGCCCCGGGCCGGTCTTCATCCTGATTTTCTTAAAGAACTAATTCAAATCAATCCTAAGAAACTAATTTATGTATCATGCAACCCGGCTACCCAGGCAAGAGATCTGGCTGAATTGACCTTAAACGGATACATTATTGACAAAATCCAACCGGTGGATATGTTTCCGCATACAGCCCATATTGAAACGGTCGCCCTCCTGATTAAAAGCTGACCGAGAATTTATCTGTCTTGTTCCTTATTTGAGCAGAACGTAATTTTATACAAAATTAATCAGGAGTCAGAACATGTTAAAAAGATCACTTATTGCATTGATTTTAATATTGATCATGTCCACTTTATTGTTTGCCGGTCCGAATCTCATTATCCGCTGTGATGATATTGGAATGAGTCACTCAGTTAATGCAGCAGCTAAAGAACTTTTGGATACCGGTTTGCCGGTCAATTTTTCTGTTATGTTCCCATGCGGCTGGGTTCCTGAAGCCGTGGAATTCATGAAAAAATATGACAATGTAAGCATCGGTGTTCACCTGGTTTTAAACAGCGAATGGCAGGAATACAAATGGGGACCCGTTTCTGGAGAGAAGCTTGTCCCTTCACTGGTTGATAAACATGGTTATTTTTTCCCAACCAGGGCTTTATTTGAAGAAAATAATCCAAAATTTGATGAAGTAGAAACAGAACTGCGAGCACAGATTGAACGGGCATTAAAGACAGGACTCAACATTTCATATATGGATTACCACATGGGAACCGCTGCATCTACACCTGAATATCAGGCATTGTTAATGAAACTTGCCCAAGAATACAGGATCGGTATTTCACGTTTTTATGGAGAACAAGACACAAAAAGCATCTATTCCGTAGATCCCGGGTTAAAAACGGATTCGCTGGCTTCATTTATAAAAAATCTACCAAAAGAAGGCACATATCTGATGGTTTTTCATATCGGCCGTACATTTCCCGAGATGAATGCCATGACTGACACCCATCCCTGGGGACTGAAAGAGATGAGCCGTCACCGTCAAGCCGAACTTGACGCTCTGACATCTTCCGAATTCAAATCCGCCCTGAAAAAGAAAAAAATCAGTCTGCTTACATACGATCAGCTTTTGAAAGAGAAGGGACCGGAACAGCTAAAGAATCCTTTTTGAGGCAGAGGCTCGCGGTTTAAGGGTTCATGGGTTCATGGGTTCAGACGTTGAAAGGTTTAGGCGGTTAGGGATAAATGCTGCATAGGTTGTTTGATATTCAATACCTAAGGAATTCTGAAGTCTGAATTCTTAACTCTGACTTCTTAACTCTGACTTCAGCGTTCAGCGTTCAGAATTCCCATAATTTGATAATACGATACCCAATAATTCTTAAGTGTTTGTATATAGGTCCGCCGGGCAAGGTCCTGTTCCTGTTGGGCCAGAAAAAGATGCGTGATATCCACTTTTCCGATGAGATAGCGGTTTTTCGTGACTTCAAATCTCCGTTGGGCAATGGTATCCGCCTGAACAGCAATGGCAATCTGCCTTTTCAACTGCTCAAATTGTTCCAGCATATCCGCAATTTCTTCCCGGATCATCTGCCGGTTTAATCGTTCCTGTATTTCCACAGATTTTAATGCAGATTCACCGGCACGAACCTGAGCCTTGTTTTTTCCCCAGTCAAACAGAGGAATTTCCAGACTCATGGTCAGTTGTTCCTGGTCAAAAGGATCTTTGTATAGATCCAGTAAATCTTCACCGGATTGATTGTAACCGAAACTCATACTGAGTTCTGCATTTAAACGCTGTTGCGATCGAGCCTGCTTCAGGGATAATTCCGCACTTAATTTTGCAAGGCGACTCCTGAGTAAATCAGATGACAGCTCCATAGCTTTCTCGATAAAAGCCTCCCGGTCAATATCGAGTTCCGGTGCCTGAGTCGGAGCAGAAACAACAACATGTGATTCCACCGGCATTCCCAATAGAATCATAAGATCATTCATGGATTTTTTCAGTTCATACCGTGCGGCTTCCAGATTACTCTCTGCCTTCATTAATTCCAGTTCGCTCTGCAAAAGATCGTTTTCAGCAATTTTACCCACATCAAAACGGCGTTTTGACAAATTGTAAACCGTATCGTTAACCGTAAAATTAATATGGGCTATTTCCAGATTGATCTGATTGATGTAAGCATTGAAATAGGCATTCACTATTCGGATATTGAGATCATTCAGTTGTTCTTCATAGGCTCTTTTTGAAATATCATAACGGATTTCCTCCAGTTTCCGGTTCCATTTCATGGTATTGGGCTGAAAAATCGGTTGGCGGTAAGATGCTATAACCGGCGTAGCCCGCCAGAAATAACTGTCTGTGTTCAAATTATCAAAGCGTTCAATCCCGCTGCTCATGGAAAGTGTTCCCCCGGTTGTGGGGATACGTTGCCGGACCTGAAGGGCGCTGGTTCCGTATGTCTGACTTTGTGCCTTGTATTCAATGGTTCCGTCCGGCTGCTGGACACTTTTTATACTCCGGTTCAGGCCCGGAATATTACCCGTTAATGATATTTGCGGATAATAATCTTTCAGGAATGCTTCGTAATTCCATTGGGACTGAAGAAAATTCTGCCGGGCAATCTCCAGGTTTGGACTGTGGTCCCTGGCGAAACTGAGTGCATCCATCAGGGTTAGTTCAACAGGCACATCACTGCTTGGGAATAAGAGACTCGCCAGAGCCATAGATAACAACACTGTCTTAAATAAATTTTTCATGTTTTACTCATATCTCAATGATTCTATGGGATCCCGGCGTGCAGCCTGGTTTGCGGGATAACTGCCGAAGACCAGACCGACGGTTATGGAAACCACAAAGGATACAATGATGGAGACTGTTGATACAACAGTCGATATTCCGGTCATCCGCTCAATCAAATAACTGAGAAAAACGCCGAAGAAGATCCCGATTATCCCGCCTGAGAGGGAAATTGTTATAGCTTCCAGAAGAAACTGTAGCATAATGTCCAGACGGGTTGCACCCAGTGCCTGCCGAACACCGATTTCCTTGATTCTCTCCATGACCGAGGCAAGCATAATATTCATGATGCCAATTCCTCCAACAACCAGCGATATGGACGCAATGGCTCCCAACACAATATTAAAAATCCTTTTGGTCTGCTGCTCCTGTTCAAGAAGTTGTTCGGGAACAATCACCTCGTAATCCACAACGTCAAAATGCCTCCGTTCCAGCATTCGGGCAATAACCTCAGCCGTTGTTGTTATGTATTCTGAATCGGTAACCCTGACTACCAGCCGGTCTATCTGGTTATAATTTAAACCTTTTGTCACCTCTCCCTGCCGGGAAGCCATCAGTATATCCTGCCGTGTAACTCTTGCTCTGTCAAGATAACGCAATAAAACCGTCTTGACAGGAACATATATATCCAGATTTGTATTTCTCAAACCAAGATGTTCAAATGAACGGTCTGCAACCCGCTGTTCTTTTAACACGCCAATAACCGTCAGCCAGTGATTCCCGCATTTTATTTGTTTTCCGATGGGATCTTCCCCCGGGAAAAAGCGGACACTGATGTCATATCCGATTACACAAACAGGGACTGCCTTTTCCAGATGTTCATCCCTGAAAAAATTTCCGCTGAGCAAATGAAAGTCTGTTGTTTCAAAATAGCTGTTTGTTACACCGACCAATTTACCGGAACGGCGATATCCGGAACGAATGATTGTCGTTTCGAGAACAATTTCCGGGCTGATGAACTCTACATTGGGAATAAACGATTGAATTGCATCAGCATCTTCCAGGGTAAGACCTTCAGAATATTTTTTCTGATTTTCACCCGGTTTGGCTGTGCTGCTTTCAAAATCATCCTGAACAAGGCCTTCTTTTTGTTCGATGACCGGTTTAATGATAATATTATTCACACCGAGGAGAGACATCTGGTCCAGAATTTCCTGTCTGGCTCCTGCTCCAATTGCCAGCATAGCTATTACGCTTGAAACGCCGAAAATAATTCCCAGCGATGTAAGGAGGGATTTCAGTTTATTCTGACGTATCGCATCAAAAGCAATATTTAAATTCAACAATGTCTGTACAGACCAGTGATAATGTAGGCTCATATTTATTCCTGCAGAGCCGCAATTTCCAGATTTGTATGATTATCGGGAATGGACAAAAATATTTTATCGTCCGGTTTGAGTCCTTTCTCAACAATTATTTCATTATCGTTTTTAAGTCCGGGAATAATTTCCTGCTTCACCGGTCCGTAACCGGTTTTTTTATATACAAACGAGAACCCGTTATCTGCATGATACGCTTCCAGCGGAATGAACAAGGCACTGTCGATCGAGGCAATAACAATGGTGTTGCTTGTGGTCATAGCCGGCCGGAGTGTTGAGTCTGCTTCATTAATCTCAATTTCCACTTCAAACACCTTGGAGTCGGAGTTTGGCCGTTGTTCCCCGATATTTGCAATGGCAGTAATTATTCCGGTTAAGTGTTTTGACGGATCTGCATCCAGTCCGATCCGGACAGGCAGACCTGTTTTTATCTTTTGAATATCCACTTCACTCACATAGGTCATCGATTGCATTACGCTAAGATCGGGCAATATTGCAATAGTGGGATCCCAGGCACTGATGGTTGATCCTTCTGTAATTTTTCTCCCGTTCCAGTCCCGTTTGTAAATCACCATGCCTTTTTCCGGGGTATATATTGTGAATTCTTTCATCAGTTTTACAAATTCCTGGTATTCGTTCCGATTTTTGCGGAGATCGGAATCCACTTCAGACATTTTTGCGATTGCCTGTTGAACCTTTGTCTTGTAGTTCGCTTTTGCCTGTTCCAATGCACGCACAGCCTTGTCATAATCAATTTCTGCCTGTCTTGCTACAGACGGAGCTTCATAAATTGCCTGATCTTTCAGAAGCAGCCGTTCTTCAAGAGCATATTCCAGGTTGATCAGTTCATTTCGGGCATTGGCAAGGGTGAGTGTACAATCCAGCTTGGCCTGTTCATACTGGCTTTCCGACTTCTGAATAGCCAGCTCCATATCTTTAATCCGGTTTTCAAGGTCTGAGCGGTCAATACTTGCTACAAAATCCCCGGAATCCACAACGGTTCCTTCCGGAACAAGTCTGAGGATTTTCATATCGTATATCCGGGCCCTTCTGGAGGTTACCGGTCCGCGTATCTCAGTAGAATTTTTTGCCTGAAGCTCTCCGGTTGTCGTAATTGAAACTATAAACTGACCGGTTTTGGGAGATACGATGATATCTGAATTTACCTGCGTTCTATTGGAATTCCTGTATAACAGAATAAAAATTACAGCAAGAATAAGCAGTAAAGGTATTATGATTTTCTTTTTCATGGATACTTGATTCCCATTTGATCAAAATATGTTTCATAGGCTGAACGGACATAGTCATCCAGCCATTTGTTGAATCGCTTCACATCCTTAGAACTTACACCGCTTTTATAAAATTGTTCCTGGAGTGTTTTTGTTTGGGATATGATATGATCTTCCATGGGAACAAGTTTCTGCACATACCCGGTTTGCTGCTTATTCTTAAGGGGTGCTGAATTGATGTAGGCATGACTGTTTCCTTTTGAATAGGGGAAACAGCGTTTTTTCAAGGTCAGTGACCAGTCAACGATAGGGGGATTTTTTCCGTTGTCTGAGACCAGGACAGACGGAAGCAAATCTCCCGAACCTATCCAGACCGGCGTCACAAGAGTTGTAAGGGGAAACCCTAAAAGAGTCCACAGCGTCGTGGCACCCCGGTCCTCTCCTTTTTTGATTCCTTCCACAACCAGGACTGAAGCAGACCAGTATCGAACAACATAATCCTGGAGGGAAACCATATATTCATCATTAAAATCTTCCGGAAGATAATCGTCCCATATCTCCCTTTTTAACAAACCATGATGCATATTCCTTGTAGCTTTTTTCAGGAGGAATTCAACGCTGAGTTTACCTTTGAGCATCTCTTTCTGAAATAGATCAGACGTTTCCGTATAACGGATATAACCCTGCCCGTCATGGGGTTCACCGGCAAAGGAAAAATTGGTGCGGATCAGATAACCGGAAGGTGCAACTGCCGGGTCGTTGACATCGTATTTTACAAAATTATGATATCCGGTTTCATAAAAGGCAGCTCCTCCCTGAGCATCAATGACACCGATATTCGTTTCAATACCCCACAGACCGGATTGGGATTTTAGAAATGCTTCAAACTCTTCAACCGTTGCACAGAGTCCAAGAGCCTTTTTCATGAAAAGTCCTTCCTGGTCCTTTTCCTTATCCCAAGTCAAACCTTCCGTGATATTATAGGAAGCCGTATTCATAATGCTGAAGCCCGTCTCATTGGTTCCCATCCACATTTCCCTGTTCAGGGTATCAGACACATTATAGATCCCGGTAAAGGCATACTTTTCACCTTTTAAGTGGACTACTTTATTTTCCAGTGCACCGGTATCCCGGTGTTTCCACAGGATGGGTCTTCCCGATTCAGACGCTCTTCCGGTAATAATGGCAGACGTGCAGGGATACATAAATACTGCTGTAAATACAAGTATCAAACAGATTTTCGCAAAATGCTTCATACATCCTCCTGATCAGTGAAAAAACAGATAAGCGATAAAAATTGCAGAAATAATACCGGCAACATCTGCAATCAGACCGGCAGACACCGCATAGCGTGTTTTGCGGATACCAACAGAACCAAAATAGAGCGCAATAACATAAAATGTTGTGTCTGTAGCACCCTGCATAATGCAGACGAGTCTTCCTACAAAACTGTCTGCCCCGTAATGTTGCATTGCTTCAATCATCAGCCCGCGGGCTCCGCTGCCGCTAAGAGGCCGCATCAGAGCTGTTGGAAGAGCCGGAATAAAATCCCCGTTGATGCCGATGGCATTGATTCCTTTACCCACTACACCGATTAACATCTCCAATGCTCCGGATGTCCGGAACACGCCAACAGCCACCAAAATTGCAATGAGATACGGGATAATGACTATTGCCGTACTGAATCCTTCTTTAGCGCCTTCAATAAATACTTCATAAACATTAATTTTCTTTTTGAAACCCATGGCAATAAAAAAGATGATTACCGTAAAGAGGATGAGATTGCCCGTTATCAGAGAAACCCTGTTGATTTTTTCAGGCGTCAGCGTAGAAAAGTAAACGATAACTCCAATAATAAAGGCAAGGAATCCGCCCAGATATGCAAAGATCACCTTGTCAAAAATGCGGATTTTTTGCCGGAAAGCCACAGCAAGGATTCCCACAAGCGTTGAAAAAAAAGTGGAAATAAAGATGGGGATAAAAATATCGGCAGGGGAAGCGGCACCCATTTCAGCGCGATACATCATAATGGCTACCGGCAGGATCATGAGTCCTGATGTATTCATAACCAGAAACATGATCATAGCATCCGTCGCTGTATCTTTTTCCGTGTTCAGATCCTGCAGTTCTTTCATTGCTTTAAGACCGAGAGGTGTGGCAGCATTTTCCAGACCCAGCATATTTGCTGCAATATTCATCAGCATGGAACCATAGGCCGGATGACCGGAAGGAATCCCGGGGAATAAACGGCTGAATAGGGGATTGACTGCCTTTGCCAATATGCGGATACATCCGGATTTTTCAGCAATTTTCATGAGACCGAGCCAAAGGGTCATAATACCGGCAAGGCCCAGAGAAATTTCCAGGCCGGTTTTAGCCATATCAAAGGTACTTCCGATCAGTTCAGGAAATATCTGCGAATCTCCCAAAAAAATGAGCCGGCCTAATCCTACAACCCAGGCAATAACAAAAAAAGATATCCAAATAACATTAAGAACCATAATTCTCCTGCTTTTTCAGGGCTTGATAAAGAATTTGAACGGGATGGAGAGCCGTTCTTCCTGTCCCGTCTTTAATTTGATGGCGGCAGCTGGTTCCTGGAGCTGCAATAATCGTATCGGGTGACGAATTTCGAACAGCCGGGAATAATACAAGTTCACCTACTTTTATTGAAACGTCATAGTGTTCTTTTTCATAGCCGAACGATCCGGCCATACCGCAACACCCGCTGGGAATTTCTTCAACGTGATAATTCTCGGGAAATGAGAGCATTCTTAGAGCAGGCGCAGTTGATGCTATGGCTTTTTGCTGACAATGACCGTGAAGTTTAATATGTTTCTCTTCAATCGTAAAAAGATCGCGGCTGATTCTTCCCCCATCCATTTCCCGAACCAGAAATTCGTCAATCATCATAACATTTTCAGCTAACCGGAGAGATGCGTCTCTCAGTTCTTCTTTCACCAAATCAGGATATTCATCCCGAAAAGCAAGAATTGCAGACGGTTCCAGTCCAATCAGGGGTGTTTCATCTGAAATTTTATCTTTCAGCAAGGATACATTTTTTTCCGCAATGATTTTTGCCTTGCGCAATAACCCTTTGGATAGATACGTTCTGGCACTTTCCCTGTGTTTAGGAATTTTAACGTTATAACCAAGGCGCGTCAACAGACGGACGGCATCAACCCCTACAGGTGTATCGTTGAAATTTGTAAATTCATCATTAAAAAGATAAACAATTCTTTTATTTTTATCGCCTTTGAGAGTCCGGGTATAATATTTCATCCATTTGTTCATTGTCACGGAATGAAGCAAAGGCAAAGTGCGCCTGGTGGAAAATCCTGCCAGCCTCATAAATGGTTTACTGAAAACCCCGGTTTTCATAAAGAAATTTGTCAGTCCGGGAAAAATTGACCCAATCCGGTTAATTTTAGAAATATTGGCAATCATCCGAGTGCGGAAAGGGACACCGTGAAGATCATAATAATGTTGAAGGAATTCTGCTTTCAGTTTTGCTACATCCACACCTGAAGGACATTCGGATTTACAGGCTTTGCAGCTTAGACACAGGTCCATTATTTCATAGATCTCATGATGATCCAGGGGATCGTCTTTCGGAGAGTACGTAAGATATTCACGCAGAATATTTGCCCGGGCCCGGGTTACGTGGTGCTCATCCCGGGTTGCCATATAGCTCGGACACATCGTTCCGCCGGATAAGGCTGTTTTGCGGCAATCTCCCGAACCGTTGCATTTTTCAGATGCTCTGACAAAACCCAGAACGTTTTCGAAGCTGAAAACCGTTTGAATTTCCCGTGTTATCAGACCGGGATCGAAACGTAAATGGGTATTCATAAGGGGTGTGTCAACAATTTTACCGGGATTAAAAATATTGTTGGGATCCCATATATATTTAAGTTGTCGCAACAGTTTATAATTATGATCGCCAATCATAAAAGGGATCATTTCACCTCTCAGTCGTCCGTCTCCATGTTCGCCGCTCAGAGAACCCCGGTATTTTTTCACCAGCTTTGCCACATCTTCCAGGATAGAACGGAAAATTTCCACTTCATCCCTGTCTTTCAGATTCAGAATCGGCCTTAAATGCAGTTCTCCTGAACCGATATGGGCATAATAGACACTTTCTTTATTATATTTATTAAGGATTTCCTCGAATTCCGTCATATACGATGGCAGATCCTCTACATCTACAGCCGTATCTTCGATAACCGTTACGCTTCGTGTATCGCCGGGAATATTGGACAGGAGTCCCAGTCCTGCTTTTCTCAATTCCCAGACCCTGTCCGCCATTTCATTATAGAGAATGGGATAGGCATAACCATACCCTGCATCCCGCATTTCTCTTTCCATGGCTGAAGTGATCCTGTCCAATTCCTGCCGTGACTCTCTTCTGAATTCCACCATCATTAAAGCAGCAGGATCTCCTTCGATAAAGAATCGGTTTTTACGCTGACCGATGTTGTCTTTCGTGCAATTCATGATAATCCGGTCCATCAATTCAACTGCACCGGGATTATATTTTAAAGCAATCAGATTGGCATGGAATGCTTCATCCAGTTTATTAAAATGACAGCAGACAACAGCAACGTCTTTTGGTGGAAGAGGGACAAGGTTCAGCGTAATTTCGGTAAAAAAGGCCAGAGTCCCTTCAGAGCCGGCCATGAGCGGTGCAAAATTGAAAGGCTTTCCCGTTTTATTAAAAGGCTGCATATCCATAAGGATATCCAAAGCATACCCCATATTTCTACGGGGAATAGACGGTTTTGGAAAATGATCCCGGATTTCACGCTGATTTGCCTCATCACTCAGAGTGTTATATATATTCCTGTATAACTGGCCTTCAAGAGAATCGTGTTTCATTTTCTCATTGAAGCTATCGATATTCAGAGGTTCAAAGACAACATCCGATCCGTCACTTAAGAGAGCTTTAATTTTCAGAGTATGATCACGGGTACTGCCATATATAATAAGATGAGCGCCACAGGAATTGTTGCCTACCATACCGCCCATCATACAACGGCTGGATGTTGATGTTTCCGGGCCGAAAAAGAGACCATACGGTTTTAAAAACATATTCAGATGATCCAGAATTACGCCGGGCTGGACCTTCACCCATTTTTCTTCCGGATTAATCTCCAGTATTTCTGTCATGTATTTTGATACATCGACAACAATACCATTGCCCACGACCTGGCCGGCCAGGGAGGTCCCGGCTGTTCTTGGAATAAGTGATGTGCTGTTTTGCCGGGCAAATTTTATAAGCATTTTCAAATCATCATCATCTTTGGGCCAGGCAACAGCCAGAGGCATTTCACGGTAAGCAGAAGCATCGGTAGCATATAAAATCCGGGTTGCATTGTCCGTAAACAAATCCCCTTTTAAAGATTCTTTCAGAGCAGTTAATGCTTCATTCACGGCTGTGCTCCTTACAAAAGTTATAAAGTAAAAGTTAAAAGAATATTTGTTAAGCTCAAAGATTCAATTGTGAACAGGATTTTTACAATGTGTCGTCCGCCAATAACAGCCTCTATTATAATCCGTCACGGTATTCCGGCGGGGCACGCTGTTAATGGGTTCATGGGTTCATGGGTTC